>RRZT011119840.1_pt1 | contig 15737 bp, 16 predicted proteins | sample 2165551 | NCBI WGS metagenome assembly RRZT01 (sample SAMN10456910, study PRJNA506462) | wastewater metagenome | biome: wastewater; feature: sludge; material: wastewater sludge; isolation source: wastewater sludge with Escherichia coli K12::gfp cells carrying plasmid... | place: USA: Moscow, Idaho... | reverse complement strand
CAGGCCGCTGTCTCCGAGAGGGTTGTAGCGCATGCCTCGAACCTACCGCCTGCCCGTTTCGCCTCACGACTCGGCCTTGCCACTAGTGGTGCGTCTCCCACCACAGCCTGTTCGCCACTCAGCGTAAGGAGCGAAGGGTGAGCCCAACCAGTGTCGTCCGGGCCGAGCCGCGGCGTGAGGCTCACCAGGCGGGCGAGCCGGGCTGAGGGCTCTCGACTGTTCCGAGGCACACTAAACTGAGGCTGCCACCCCCGTCGAAGGATCACCGATGATCGGGTTCGTCACCGCCCACCGCGTGCGCACCGTGCTGCTGGCGGGCATCGCCGGCCTGGTTGTCCTGTGCGGCTGCGCCACCGCCGTGCCCGGCGTGACGCCCAGCGCGTCCACGCCCATCACGTCACGTGCGATCGCGGCCCTGATGCTCGATCACCTGCCCGCCGGCTACTCCTCGGCCAGGCCCGCGTGGGTGTACGACGATTCGCCCACGGGATTCGTGGGCGCCGAGTTGCGGTACCGACCGTCCGAGGGAACCGACGGCGACCTGGTGCGGGTGAGCCTGTGGTCGAGGGACGATCCGTGGACCTGCGGCAGCCGCGAGCACTGCGTGGAACTGCCCGGCGCGAACGGCGACCGGGTGTTTCTGGCCTGGGAACTCCAGGAGCCCGAAGAAGACCCCGGGCTGTTCTCGGTGTGGGTCAACCGGCCGGGCGTGGTGGTGTAGGGCCTGGCGGCCAGGCCGGTGCTCAAGACCGACCCCCGCTCGCTGACCACAGGCACGACCGTCGACCTGCTGCGCGCGGTGATCACCGACGAGCGGCTGCGGCTGCTCACCACGGCCGACGTGGTGGCGGCGGGTGAGCAGGTGCAGCGCTGGAAGAAGCAGTAGTTCGTCATCGTTTGCGCCGTCTTGGTTGAGCTGGTCGAACCCATTGAGCGTGTCGAAAACCCTGACCGCCGTGGGTCTCGTCCGGTCGACCAGCGGGTAGGCGCCCGACCGGGTGGGGTGATCGCCGGCCAGGGGTAAGTAGGCTGGCGTGCGTGCCGCTGTTCACCGAGTTGGGGTCGTTCTTTCGAGCGAGCCTGCTCGACCCCGCCCACGAGCGCGCGGCCGAAGACCCACGGGTTTTGCGCCGGCGGCGCATCGTGGTGGCCCTCACGCTGGTGCTCGGTGGAGCCGCACTCGGCCTGGCCCTGGCCATCAGGCCCGGTGACCCGTGGTTCTACCCGGCCACGCTGGGCGTCGCGGCGGTGTGGGTGCTGGGGGCGGTGGCGTCCGGCCCCCTGCATCTTGGCCGGGCCCGCACGCGGGCCGGCGGGCAGAGCTCGTCGGTGCTGCAGGCGCTGATTCTGGGCGGCATGCTGCTGGCGGTGTTTCTGGCCGGCGCCGTCGTGGTGGGCCGCATCGACTGGCTGCGCGGGCCCGTCGACGCCCTGTTGGCGCACGCCCGGTTCGGGTCGCTGCCCATCGTGGCGGCCATCACCGCGGTCAACGGAGTGGCCGAGGAGCTGTTCTTTCGCGGGGCCCTGTTCGCAGCCATCACGCCACGCTGGCGGGTGGTCGGCTCGGCGGCCCTGTACGCGCTGGCCACGGTAGCCACGGGGGTGCCGCTGCTGGTGCTGGCAGCCACCGCGCTCGGGCTGCTCACCGGGCTGCAGCGCCGGGTCACCGGCGGTGTGCTCGGCCCCATCGTCACCCATCTCACCTGGTCACTCGGCATGCTGTTCGCCCTGCCGTGGGCCCTCGACCTCTGGAGCTGACATGTCCCTCGTCCTGGTCACCGGAGCCACCGGCTACATAGGGTCGCACCTGGTGCCTCGCCTGCTCGACGGCGGCTACACCGTGCGGGCGTTGTCGCGCAGCCCCGGCAAGCTGTCCGACGAGTGGCGCGACCGCGTGCAGGTGGCGCAGGGCGACGCCGCCTCTGACGACGACGTGCGGGCCGCCCTCGACGGCGTCGACGTTCTGTACTACCTGCTGCACTCGATGGACGGCGGGGGTGACTTCGTGGCCCGCGACCGCGAGTTGGCCAGGCGGTTCGCCCGCCTCGCCGAGCAGGCCGGGGTGCGCCGCATCGTCTACCTGTCGGGCCTGCACCCCGAGGGCGAGCTGTCGGCACACCTGGGGTCGCGGGTCGAGGTGGGCGAGATTCTGCTGGCGTCGGGCGTGCCGACCGCCGTGCTGCAGGCGGGTGTGGTGCTGGGCGCCGGGTCGGCCTCGTTCGACATGCTGCGGCACCTGACCGAGCGGTTGCCGGCCATGGTGGCGCCCAAGTGGCTCGATCGCCGCATTCAGCCGATCGCCGTCGACGACGCGGTGCACTATCTGGTGCGGGCCGCCGAGCTGCCCGACGACGTGAACCGCACCTTCGACATCGGCGGACCCGACGTGCTCACCTACCGATCGATGCTGCAGCGTTACGCCGAGTTGGCGGGCCTGCGGCCACGGTTCATCGCGACCGTTCCGGTGCTCACCCCCGGCCTGGCCAGCCACTGGGTGGGGTTCGTCACGCCGATCAAAGCGGGCATCGCCCGGCCGTTGGTGGGCAGCCTGATGCACGACGCGGTGCGGCACGAGTTCGACGCCGAGGCTGTATTGGGCGAGCCGCAGGGCGGGGCGGCGGTTTTCGACGACGCCATCAAGGCCGCCCTCGGCGACATCGACGCCAAGCTGTGGGGCCGCACCCTGAGCATGACGTCAGCTGCGGTGGCTGCGACCGCCGTCGTCGGCGGGTTGTTCACCGACCCGAACAGCCGCTGGTACCGCAACCTCAGCAAGCCGCCGTTTCAACCGCCAGGGGCCGTGTTCGGCCCGGTGTGGTCACTGCTCTACGGTCTGATCGCCGTGTCGTCGGCGGCCACCATCGCTGATTCGCGCGAGCGGGGCGACGACGAAGAGGCCGATGCCTTCGAACGGGCCCTGGCCGCCAACCTGGCGCTGAACACGGCGTGGAGCGGGGTGTTCTTTCGCGCGCACGCGCTGGTTCCCTCAACCGTGGTGGCGGGGGTGTTGGCGCTCAGCAGCGCCGACCTGACCCGCCGTGCGGCGAAGACGGGGTGGGGCAAGGCGGCAGCCCTGGGCGTGTACACCGCGTGGTGCGGTTTCGCCACGGTAATCAGTGGCGCCGTGGCACGCCGCAACCGCAAGCGCTGAGCAGACGAAAGGTGAGCGCCAGTGAAGCAACGGGCGGCGTGTCGCGCCCAGTCCGGGTCACTGGCGCGCACCTTTCGTCAATCGCTACTGGCCCACTGCTCGCCTCACCAGCGCGACGAAGGCTTCGGGATCGTCGTCGAGGCTCGACGCGGCGAACGGCAGTACCCGCCAGCCGTGAGCGGCGAAGCGCGAGTAGCGCCAGCGGTCGTCGGCGAAGGCTCGGCGTGTGCCGTGATGGGTGAACCCGTCGATCTCGATGATCACGCGCTCGGCCGTGAACGCGATGTCGGCGAAGTAGCCAACGCCATCGATGACGATGCGGTGATTGGTGCGCCAGCCGACCAGGCCGGCCTGGCGCAGCAGCCGATGCGCCACTCGCTCGGCTTCTGACCAGGGCTCGTCGCGCGAGTCGGTGAGCAGGGCACCTCTCAACCGGTTGCCGGGCCGACGCGGCTCTGCCCTCAGTGCCGCCCAAAGCGCGGCCAGCGTCACCGCGCGCCGACGAAGGGCCTCGTCGATCACCGTTGCCCCGAGAGTTGGCAGCAGGTCGAGCACCGACACCGCTGGGGAGGCGAGACGTAGCCCATGACTGTCGTCGATCAGGTCGGCCGGCACGCGTCTGCGCTGCCATTGGTACCTGGCGTAGGTGCCATGAACCTCGTACGGCACAGTCGCCGACACGAAAGTGATCGGCACCTCGGGCCACCACAGTGCCAGCGCGGCCGCAGCGCCCGTGATCACGCAGCCCGGGCGAAAGGCGGCCGCGGCCCGCATGCGGGTGTGCCAGTCGGGATCGGGTGCGGTGTAGATGCCGGGCAGCGGCGCCGCGAGCAGGCCCTTGCGGCGGGCGCTGTCGAGCAGGTGACGAATGTTGTGGTGATCTCGGCGAGGCAGCACGCCGTTCTCGTGGGCAAGAAGTTCTGCAAGACGTTCCATGCCCTTGAATGCACTTTTTCGACCCCGTTTTGTGAGCGGGTCGATGCAGAAGTTGACGAAAACTGAGCGCCAGTGCGGCACAGAGGTGCCGACACGCCGTAACTCCCGCTACTGGCGCGCAGCTTTCGTCACAGCTGTCAGTCGATCGCCTCGACCACCTCACCCTCATCGGGCAGGCCCTGCCCGATGACGTCGCCGCGGCGGCCACGGTAGGCGTGAAAGGCCAGCGGCAGGCCCCGGGTGGTCTGCCAGTCGAGGGAGTCGGTGACCTGCAGGTGCACGTGCGGTTGGGTGCTGTTGCCCGAGTTGCCACACTCACCGATCGGCACGCCTGGCATCACCACGTCATCGGGTCGCACGGCAACCGACCCGCAGCGCAGATGGGCGACCAGCACGTAGGGCCCCTCTGGCTCTACCTCGATAACCACGCAGTTACCGGCCAGCCCCGGCAAACCCCGCCGCGCTCGTTCGGTCTGCTCGCGCAGGTGGCCGAGGAACGCCACCGGCGAGCGGCGCACCACGCCGTCGGATTCGCCGTCGTGGGTGAGCACCACCCGGCCGGCCAAGGGGGCTGTCACGGTGCGCCCGAAACCGACGAAGCGCACCGGGTCTTCGGTGGCGAGCACGGTTCGCCAGCTCACCGGGCCGCTGCGACCGCGGTCATCCACGGGCACCAGGTCGATCGCGTAGGTAGTGCCGAACAGATGGCTGCCGTGGCTGGGCACCCGGCGCGCCGGGCTGTTGCGGGCCTGCCACCGGCCCTCACCGGGCAGGTGCAGCAGCAGCGGAACCGTGGGCATGACGCGACAGTAGCCGGGCCAGGGCACGACATCGCCTGCGCTCGGGTTCGTTGCCTGCGTTCGTCCGCAGGCAACGTCGCCGAACGCAGGCAACGTCGATCAGGCTGGCTCAGCCGCGCTTACGATCCAGCCCCAGAATGCGCCGGATCGTGGTGTTCAGGTCGGTCTGATCGGTGAGGCCGACGATGTTCGCCGCCCCCGGCCCGTAGCCCGCGATGCGCAGCTGCGAGCCGGTGTGCTGCATCGACGATCCCTTGAGGGCGGTGGCGTAGTTGATCGTCATCGGGGCATCGTCGGCGGTGAGCAGGTTGACGGTGATGCCCGGGGTCACCGAGCCGGCGTCGACGATCTGGCTGGTGTGCGCGTGATCGGCGGTGACGAACACCGAGGTGTTGCCGTCTTTGGCGGCGAAGTCCAGCGCCACCTTGACCGCCTCGTCGAGATCGACGGTCTCACCGATCTGGCCGCAGGCGTTGGCCGCATGATCCTGCTTGTCGATGCTCGCGCCCTCGACCTGCAAGAAAAAGCCGGGCCCGTTGCGCTTGGCGTCGAGCAGGTCGATGGCCTTGGACGTCATGTCGGCAAGCGTCGGCTGCGTGGCCAGGCGGTCGGGGTTGTCGGTACAACGTGCCGGGTCTTTCTTGCCGCCGTCGGCGGTGGCCTCGGGGCCGACCCAGCGCACCGCCATGTTGCCGGCGGCGAACAGGCCGAGCAGCGGCTTGTCTTGATTGGCCTTCTTGACCTTGTCGAGACCGGCCTTGTCGCTGACGATCTGGTAGCCGCGCTCGTAGGCCTGCTGCTTGAGCGTCTTGCCCTGGTAGGCGGCGGCGGTGGCCACCTCGTTGAAGGTGGTGGCGCCGCCGCCCAGGCTGACGTCGGGGCGGGTGTTGATCAGCTGCTCGGTGATCGAGCCCAGGCCGCCGTTCTCGAGCGCCGCCTCGGGGCAGGTCTTGAGGGTGGCGGACGGTCCGTAGCACGACCGCGCCGACACGTGAGAGACCAGCACGGCGGGGGTGGCGTCCTGCAGTTCGGCGGTGGTCACGTTGCCGGTGCGCAGGCCCTTGGCCTTGGCCATCTCGAGCAGAGACTGCTGCGCGGTGCCCTGCACATCGACCGAGATGGCCCCGTCGTAGGTCTTGAAGCCGGTCGCCCAGGCGGTGCCGGTGGCCGCCGAGTCGGGGTCGTAGTCGGGCTTGCCGGTGGTCTTGTTCAGCGAGTAGGTGGTGTACTGCCCGGTCAGCGGCAGGGCGTCGATGCCGGCGAACCGTCCGGCGGCGCCCTTGGCGTAGTTGCGGGCGATGGTGATCTCGGAATCACCCATGCCGTCGCCGATGAGCAGAATGACGTTGCGGGCCTTGCCGCCGATCACCGACTGGCGAACTTCTTTGGTCTGGTCGCCGTCAAGGCGGTTGGCAGCGTGCAGCCCGGCGAGATCGAGGGCAGGGGCGGCCACGGCAACGATGGTGCCGGTGGCCGCGGTGATCGCCAGCGCTGCGAGGCCGCTGCGCAGCAGGCGGCGAGTCTTGGGGTTCAGCATGGGGGGTCCTTTCTGAGAGACGCTCATGCGGAGTTCAACAGCCCAGAGCAACGCCTTCGTGCGGTTCAGGTGTCGCGCAGGTGACGATCGCGCGGCATGGGGAAGGCGGCGATTCCGGGGTGCGCCGAGGGACGAAATGGTCCTGATTTGGGGTGCGCGCGGCAAGCTTGCGCAAGCCGTTGTCTTGGTCGCTGGTCGAGATCGTCGAGGCCCCGACTCGTCCGGTGCGCGTTGGGCAAGCCGGGCTCCCTGCACCGACGCGACCAGATGGCTCGTGAAATGACGACCGACTTGGCGACAGCTACGCCTACCGAGCGTGGACGGGCGCCAGATCCGCCGTCATTTCACGACGAGGGGTCGTGCGTCTCGGGTTGGTTGACGGGCGGCCGGGTGCATCGACCGGGGCGAACGACGCGAGGTGCGAGCGTGGGCGGCGCAAACCGTCGACGGACGTAGGGGTGAGCCTAGACGCACACCCAGCAGTAGAGCCGTTCACCTTTGGCCTGGGCCCGCCCGGCCAGGCCGGACAGTTCGTTGAGCACCATTGCGAGGTCGTGCGGGTCGGCCTGCCCCCCGAACTCTTCGGTCGCCGCCCACGGCACGGCGACGTCGGCAAGGCGCTGCGGTGATGCGGCGGCAAGGGCTTGCGAGAGTGCGTCGGTGAGCGCCACGACGAGCAGCTGCCCCTCGTCTCGGATTGCCACGATGTGGCCGCTGCGCGGGTCGTTGGTGACCTCGTCGTAGGGGCGACCGGTCAGCAGTTCCTCCAGGGTGCCCATCATGACGACGGGGTCGATGCCGCCGCCCGAGACGGTGTCGAAGGCCGGCCCCATGTCTTGGACGGGCGATGGGCTCGACGTGCGACCGAACCATCCACGCTTCACCGGCGCGGGGGCTACGGCCGGCCCGCCCGGGCCCCCGGCGCGGTCGATCACGCCCGCGGCCGCTTCGTCCGAGGCCGCCGAGAAGTAGTCATAGAGCGCGCTCATGTCGGCCATTGTCGGTCACCGACGAGCACGAACAAGGGCCGACGACATCTCACGTCTGCCCGAGACGATCGGTACGCACGACGCCGTCGGCCCCGGTGAGGCCGACAAGGTGTGGAGTCGACCGTCGTCTTTCCGGCGGACGCCATCGGTCGTCAATGCACGGCTCATCACCCTCGTCATTCCGGCGCACGCCGGAACCTCACCACGAAACCAACAGAACCGGCGTGTCCCGCGGCCCCACCCAGAGATCCCGGAGTCGCCTGGATGACGGGTGGGGGCGCCGGGATGACAAACCCTCTCGCAATTCCGGCGCACGCCGGAATCTCGTCACGCAACCAACCCAACCGGCCTGCCCAGCAGTCCCGCGCAGAGATCCCGGCGTTCGCCGGGATGACGGGTGGGGGCTTGTCGAAACCCTGGCCCAATGGGTCTCGACGAGCTCGACAGGCGGTCGTCAGTCCAGCCGTAGGCGGAAACCGCGCAGCGCGTAGCCGGCGATCAGGTCGTCCCATTCGATGGTGGGTTCGCTCACGATGGTCACCTCGCGGGCCAACAGCCGGTGCAGCAACACGTCCGATTCGAGCATCGCCAGGGGCTGGCCGGGGCACTTGTGCGCACCGTCGCCGAAGCTCAGCACCGCCTCGTTGACCCCCGAAGGCAACGGACGGCCCGGGCACAGTTGCAGCGGATCGTCGCCGACCACATCGACGTCGGCATTCGCGGGCCTGATGCACAGGTCGATCAGGTCACCGGGGTCGGCGGTGAAACTCTCGCCCTGGTCGGTGAAGGTGACCGGCTGCTGCACCCGCCGGTACAGGTGGCCGACGACCGGTTCGAGCCGGATGATCTCGTTGAGAATCGCCAGCCGTTCGCGTTGCCCGGCGATCAGGTACCGCTCGCGCAGGGGGTCGTTGCCCAGCAGGTGCCAGGCCGCCATGGCGATGAACTCCCTTGTGGTGACCATGCCCGCGGTGCCGTAGGTGACGCATTCGACCAGAATGTCGGCGTCGGTGTAGCCCTCGTCGATCAGGTGGCTGATCACGTCGGTTCGGCGCTCGCGACGCCGAGCCCGGACGGCCGGACGCACGTCGGCCCACCAGAACCGCATGATCGGCCACAGCCCGTTCTTGGCCGCGAGTGCCCACTGCTGGGGGGTGCGTCCCAACCGGGGCTTGGTCAGGTCGAACGGCGGCTGGTTGAAGAACGACACCAGCCGGCCGGCCATCGCGGGCACCGGTGACTCGGTGAGCCCGACCGCCTCGGCGGTGACCTCGACGGTGTACAGCAAGGCCAGGTCGTCGAGCTGCACCTCGCCGGCACCGCTGGGGAGTAACCGCTCGGCGCACGATTCCATCAACCCCAGGTACCGCTCTTCGACCACCCGCGGCGCGAAGAACCGGCCCACCTTGGTGCGCTGCTCGTCGTGCTGGGGGCCGTCCGACATCAGAATCGGGTGGTGCTTGAGGTAGCCCTTCGGGATCCACTCGGCGGTGAACCCGGCCTGGGTGGTGGTGCGTCGCTCGCGCAGCACCTGCCGCGCGGCCGAGGCCGACCGCACCCGCCAGACGATGCCCTCGCGCTCGATGCGGGGGCTGTCGGTCTCTTCGGGACGCACGGCGCGACGCCGTCCAGGGGTGCCCGCGGCTTGCATGTCGCCAGGCTAGTGGGACCGGTTGGCGAGGTCCGCCGAGTTGTGGTGGTTATGACGACCGATCTGACACCTTCGGTTGCCTCAGCGAGACGGCGCGCCACTCTGTGGTTGAAATAGATACCCCCCATGGGTATTTATTTCAACCACAACGTCGCGGTTTTCTCGGCGCGCATGCGAGGCCCGCATCTTTTCAACCAAAACGTGGTCGATGACCTGCCTTCGACCTACTCGATCCCCCATTGACACTGCGATGCCCTAAGCCACCGCTGATCAACGCGGGTCGTTGGTTGAGCTTGTCGAAACCCCTGGCTGCAACGGGTGTCGACAAGCCCGACCAACGAAAACCATTGCTTCCCGAGATGCCCGCACCTTGCCGCTCGCTGCGCGGGGGTGCGCTCACGCGGGCACGGATCCACCTGTCAGGGCCGGCGCACGCGCAGCACCAGGTCGGTGTGATGGCCGGCACCCGCCCCGCCGGTGACGTGCCGGTCGCGGCGGTCGTCGGTTTCGATCACCCAGTCGGTCGGAACGGCCGCCCGGATCGTGTCGAGGTCGAGGTAGTCGTCGGGGTCGAAACCGCGCTCGAGCGCCTGCTCGCGGTCGACGTCGGCGTGCGCCAGCACCAGCAGTCGTCCACCAGGCGCCACCAGGGCGAGCAGGGCCCGTTCGGCGAGCCCCTCCGGGGTGCGCAGCAGGGCCGGGTAACACACGCTGACCAGGTCGAACGCCCCCTCGGGCAGCTCCGACGACAGCAGACCCGCCCGCACCCAGTCGACCTGGACGGCCCCCGCTTCAGCCGCCGCCCGGCCGCGGTCGAGGGCGCTGTCGGCGACGTCGAAGGCCGTCACCTGCCAGCCCTGCGACGCCAGCCACACCGCATCGGCACCCTCACCGCACCCGACATCGACCGCACGGCCCGGTTCGAGCGACGACACCTCGGCCACCAGGGCGCCGTTGGGGTTGCCGCTCCAGATCGCCTCGGCCGCGTAGTGCTGGTGCCACTCGTCGTCGGTCACCGGCATGCGACGCTCGCCGTGGGAGTGGTCGTGGTGTGTGTGGCCGTGATCGTGTGCCGGCTCGTCGGACGGCAGGTCGTGGGCCGTGGCGTGGGCCGGCTGGTACAGCATCAGGTCGTCTGCTCCGGGCACGGCCATCATCACCGCCCGGCCGAAGCCAAGCTCACGCGGCTCGCCCGAGAACTGCGCCCCTCGGCCGGCCAGTTCGGCCATGGTGGCGTCCAGGTCGTCGCAGGTCAGAGTGAGCGAGTGGTGCCGGGGTGCGCTCCAGTCGCCTTCGCGGGTCGGGTGCACGCCGAGTTCGCTCGGCCCCGAGCGAAAGATCAGCCACTCGGCGGGGTCGGTACCGCCAGTGCCTGCACCGCCGACGCCGGCATCGCCGCGTGCTCCCTCGGAGACGAACGGCCAGCGCAGCACGTCCATCAGAAACCGGCGCGTGGCCGCCGGATCGTCGGAATAGATCATTGCGTGCAGGGCCGTGAGCATGGGCTCAGGCTACTCAGGACGCGGTGGACGGCAGCGGCTTCAATCGCCGCGAAATCAGTCGGCGCAGCGGGTCGGTGAGAAACAGCAGGAACATCGCGAAGAGGTTGACTTGCGGAAAGGCGACTGCGATCAGGCCGGCCAGCCCGAACAGAATGGTCATGGTGAGGTGACGGCTTGCCCATGCGCGTCGGCTGGACGCCCTCGACCTGCAGTTCGGGGTGCCAGGGTCATGGCGATCGCCACCACGGCGTCGGTGAAGAACACCACCCGCTCGATCGGTTGCGTACGGTCGTGCTTGTCGGGCGCGGCGCTGGAGTCGTGGCCGGGGGTGGTCATGCGGTGCAGCCAAGCGACCCTGAGTACGAGCTTTGTCGCTCGGTGAGAATGGGGGCTGGCTGCCGCGCCCGAACCGGGCAGACTGTGGGGCATGATCACCATCACAGTGAAGTGGGACGTGAAGCCCGAGTACGCCGACGACTACATGGAACTGACCCGTGAGTTCACCGAAGCGACCCGCGCCGAGCCGGGCTGCCTCTGGTTCGACTGGTCACGCAGCGTCGACAACCCCAACGAGTACGTGCTGGTCGAGGCGTTTCGGGACGGGGCGGCCGGCGGCGAGCACGTGAACTCGGAGCACTTCAAGAAGGCCATGGCCACCCACGGCGAGTACGCCGCGAGCCGGCCCAAGGTCATCAGCTACGAGATTCCGCAGGACGACTGGAGCGAGCTCGGCGAGCTGCAGATGCCCGAAGCCTGAGCTCGCTTCGCTGGTCGCTCGTCGAGACCGGTTACGGTTGAGCTTGTCGAACCCCCAGGGACGCGCTGGTCCAGCTCGTCGAGACCGGTTGGGGTTAGGGGTCTCGGCACGCTCAACCAACGACGCGTGCGTTGATCAGCGCTTCCCAACACGGCGAATCTCGACACGCTAGACCAGCGGTTGCTCAGTCGAGGTAACCGTGGCGGCGCAGCACGTCGTCCACGAACTGTTGTAGGCGGGGTTTGGCGTCGGTGTTGGCGTACTTCACGCTTACCGAGCCCTTGCCGCCGGCAGTGCCCTTGATGGCTTCGCGGGTCTCTGCGACCAGGTCGAAGTCGATGGCGTGTGCCACGAAGTGGGTCTTGGTGGCGGTGAACATCACGTAGCCCTTGAGGTAGCTGTCGGCGAACTTGAACATCGGCACCGATCGAAACATGGTCAACGACACCGGGCAGCGCTGCTCGACGTAGGCCCAGAACTCCGTGAGCCAGGCCTGCCCGGCCTCGGGCACCGAGGCCAGATACTCCCGCGGATTCTCTGCGCCCATCAGCGTGCCCCTGAGGGCCTGCACGGCGCTGCGGCAGTTGGCATCATTGGCTCACGGTGGCACAAACCGGTGCATTCGGCCAGGCCACGAACCTCAGGAGCACACATGGCGAACCGCAAGTCCAATGGCCCGATCGACCTGTCGGGCCAGGTGGCGGTGGTCACCGGCGGCGGCAGCGGGGTGGGCTTGGCGATCACCCGGTTGCTCGGCGAGCGTGGCTGCCGGGTGTGGATCGGCTCGCGTTCGCAGCAGCGGGTCGAGCAGGCGGCGCAGCAGCTTCGAGACGAAGGCCTGATGGTGCAGGCCATGGCCTGCGACGTGACCAGCAGCGACGACGTGATGGCCTTGCGTGACGCCGCGCTGTCCGACACCGGACGGCTCGACATCTGGGTCAACAACGCCGGCCGGGCGGGCGCGTTCGGCCCCATTCTGGCCGCGCCCGAAGACGACTTTCTGGCCACCACCGACACCGTCATCCGAGGCACCTACTACGGGTCGCTGGCGGCTCTCGACGCGATGACCAAGGCGGGCGGCGGCGATCTGATCAACCTGCTCGGCCGCGGCGACGACGGCCCGGTGAAGAACCAGGCCGCGTACGGGTCGGCCAAGACCTGGGTGCGAGCCTTCACCGGTGCGCTGGCGGGCGAGATCAAAGACTCAGGGGTTCGGGTGCATGCCTTCAACCCCGGCCTGGTGCGCACCGACATGCTCGGCTGCATCGACGCCGTCCGCGGCTACGGCTCTGGGCTGAACCGGTTCGGGTCGGTGATCGGCGTGCTCGGCCTCGATGCCGACGAGGCCGCCCGGCCGGTGCTCGACCTGATCGGCAGCGACCGGCTGGAGTACCGCGGCACTGCCCCGCTGCGGCTGCTCGCCCAGGCAGCGCGCAATCAGGTGGCGCGGCTGCAGGGCAAGGGTGCGGGCGCGATGCAGATCGACATCACCGACCTCGACCCGCGGCCGAGTTCACTCGACTGACCGGCCCCTGGGGGCCGCAGCGACCGCGGCGAGCCATCGTGTCGCGCTGCCGTTGACTGTCGAGTTCTCATTCACAGAAAGCTGATAAAGCGCTGAGCGGGCGGCGCGATTGCTGCGGCACCCGTGGCCCGGCGGGACAATGAAGCATGATTCGCGCAATGATCGACTTCGGCATCAATCTGGTTCTTGCGGCAACCGGCATTCTCATCGCGGCAAGCACCATTGCAGGTGTCAGCGTGCAATGGTCAGGATTCTTGGTCGCGGTGCTGGTGTTCGCCGCTCTTCAGGCTGTTCTTTCGCCCTTCGTGTTCAACATGGCGCGAAAGTACGCCTCGGCCGTGCTCGGCGGCATCGGCATCGTTTCGACCCTGCTCGCGCTGTGGATCGCCAGCATGCTCACCGCCGGCGGCTTCAGAATCGACGGAGTGTGGGCCTGGGTGCTCACCGCCCTGGTGGTCTGGCTGGTGTCGGCCCTCGGCGGTTGGCTGCTCGGCTGGCTGATTCTGACCCGCTGGTGGGACAAGCGCCAAGAGAACAAGAAGCTGGACGCGGCTGCGGCTCGTCGCAACCCGCCGCCGCCCGCTCAGTCCTGATCGTGGCCGGTTGAGCTCGTCGAGAGCTCTTTCGTCGGTCGAGCTTGTCCAGACCCTTTCGTTGGTCGAGCGTGTCGAGACCCGTTGAGGCAGGGGTTTCGACAAGCTCAACCAACGGACCTTTCGACAACCCACCAACGACCTCGGGGTTTCGACAGGCTTGACCAACGGCACTTGGGGTTTCGACAGGCTCGACCGGCGGCTCTCTAGCGTGCGGGCAGAACGTCTTGCCAGACCCGCTCGTGCTCGAGCAGCCAGCGTTTGCGCTCGAGGCCGCCCGCGTAGCCGGTGAGGGTGCCTGACGACCCGATCACCCGATGGCACGGCACCACGATCGCGATGGGGTTGCGTCCATTGGCCAGCCCGACGGCGCGCGAGGCGGTCGGCTGCCCGATGCGCAGCGCAAGTTGGCCGTAGCTTTCGGTGGTGCCGAACGGAATCTGGCTGAGCGCCGTCCACACCTTGCGTTGAAAGTCGGTACCGGCGGGGGCGAGGGCGAGGTCGAAATCGGTGCGGTCGCCGGCGAAGTACTCGGTGAGTTGCCGGGCGGCGGCGTCCGAGGCGGCCGAGGCCGACATCGGCACGTCGGGCTCGCCGAACAGCACCGAGGTGACCGCGCCGTCGTCGTCGACGCAGACGGTGATCGGGCCGATCGGGGTGGTGATCGTGGTGCTGGTCATGTTGCCTCCGGTAATTGGTTGATCGGGTGGGGCAGCGTGGCCCACAGGTATTGGGTGGCGTAGCTGCGCCAGGGGCGCCAGTGCTGGGCCGTTGTGGCGAGGTCGGTGATGCCGAGTTGTTCGGCCGCTCGCATCACGCCCAGGTCGGTGAACGGCAGGGCGTCCGGGTCGCCGAGGGAGCGCATGGCGACCAGTTCGACGGTCCACGGCCCGATGCCGGGCAGCGCGGCCAGCGTGCGTCGCGCCTCGGTGCGGTCGGCGCCCGGGCCGAGGTCGAGCTCGCGGCCGGCCAGCGCACGCGCCAGCGCGATGAGGGTGCCAGCGCGGCGGCGCGGGCCGGGAAGGTCGTCGGGTTGCAGCGCGGCGAGGGCGGACGGGGCCGGAAACAGGTGGGTCAGTCCCCCGTCGGGGTCAGCGACGGGCTCGCCGAACCGTTGCACCAGGCGTCCGGTCTGGGTGCGGGCGGCAGCGGTGGACACCTGCTGGCCCAGCACCGCCCTGATCGCGAACTCGGCGCCGTCGGTGGTGCGGGGCACGCGCCGTCCGGGGGCTGCCGCTACCAGGGGCGCCAGCGAGGGGTCGGCACCCAGCACCTCGGTGACGGCAACCGGATCGGCGTCGAGGTCAAGCAGCCGGCGACAACGGCCGATGGCGGGAGTGAGGTCACGCGGGTCGGTGAGCCACAGGGTGGCGGCGACGTGGTCGGCACGGGGGGCCAGGCCCACGACGCCGGGGCCGTGCGGTAGGACGAGGGTGCGCCGGTAGGCGCCGTCGCGCCACTCTTCGACGCCCGGCACGGCCGTTGCAGCCAGGTGTCCGAACAGGTTGCCGGGGTCGAACGGACGCCGCAGCGGCAGCCGCAACTGCAGCGCGGCGAGGCCACCGCGGGTGAGCGTGGGGGCCCGGCGCAGGCGGGCGCGCAACTCGCCGGGGGTGAGCCCGTAGGTGGAGCGCACCGCGTCGTTGAACGACCGCACCGAGCCGAACCCGGCGGCGAAGGCCACCTCACCCAGCCGCATGGTGGTGGTTTCGAGCAGCACCCGGGCGGTGTGCGCGCGCTGGGCGCGGGCCAGTGCCAAGGGTGAGGCGCCGAGTTCGTCGGCGAGCACCCGCTGCAACTGGCGCACCGAATAGCCGAGCCGTTCCGCCACCCCGGTGACGCCTTCACGATCGACCAACCCGTCACCGATCAGCCGGACGGCGCGGGCGGCGGTGTCGGCGCGTACGTCCCAGGCGGCCGAGCCGGGCACGGTGTCGGGGCGGCAGCGCCGGCAGGCGCGGTAACCGGCGTCCTGGGCGGCCGCGGCCGTCGCGTAGAAGCTGGTGTTCTCGGGCCGCGGCGTGAGCGCCGGGCAGCTCGGCCGGCAGTAGATGCGGGTGGTGCGCACGGCGGTGAAGAACTCGCCGTCGAAGCGGGCGTCACGGCTGGCGACGGCTCGCAGGCACACCTCGCGGTTCGGAAGCATGCGTCCATCATGGTCGCCGGAACAGGCAGAACCTAGCAAGAATGCGACATGACACTCAGGCCCTGCGCTGCTGGTCGCGCCCGTCCAGACCTTGGGCCTACGAGTGTGGTCGATCGACCCCTTGAGACGGCGGTCGATCGACCACGCTGT
>RRZT010979599.1_pt1 | contig 15739 bp, 11 predicted proteins | sample 2165551 | NCBI WGS metagenome assembly RRZT01 (sample SAMN10456910, study PRJNA506462) | wastewater metagenome | biome: wastewater; feature: sludge; material: wastewater sludge; isolation source: wastewater sludge with Escherichia coli K12::gfp cells carrying plasmid... | place: USA: Moscow, Idaho... | reverse complement strand
TACCTACAGCTATCTTGTATGGAGCTGATGTATCTTGGGCTTCCTTTATCTTCGATAACCTTATTCCTGCTACCCTTGGCAATATCGTTGGCGGCGGCTTGCTTGTAGGCATGGCGTATTGGTATGTGTACGAAAAAGAGGAAGGGGTGTAGTGCTTGATTGAATTTTCCATTCTTTAATAAAACATTATTATTTTATTTCTCACTTTTTTTCTCTATTTTTGTTGTTTATATTTTCAATATGAATAAGCAAAAAAAATCATGCAGTTAACTCCCTATCATGCAAAATATTTTTCATACGATTTAACTCGCCAATTACCAGCAAATGATATTGGGAAACTGACAGCTTCACTTCAAGATGCTCAGGTGGATTTAAACCCACATCAAGTTGAAGCAGCTCTTTTCGCCTTTCAATCCCCACTCTCTAATGGTGCAATTTTAGCTGATGAAGTTGGATTGGGGAAAACCATTGAAGCAGGTATTATTTTATCTCAACAATGGGCTGAAAGGAAACGAAAACTATTAATTATTTGTCCTTCCAACTTGCGGAAACAGTGGAATCAAGAGTTATTAGATAAGTTCTTTTTGCCTTCCACTATCTTAGAAACAAAATCATTCAATCAAGCCATTAAAGAAGGCAATTTTAATCCTTTCAATATAAAGGACTCAATTGCTATTTGCTCTTTTCAGTTTGCAAAAGCAAAAGACATATATCTTGAAAAATCCGAATGGGATTTAGTGATTATTGACGAAGCTCACCGCCTCCGAAATGTGTACAAACCCTCAAATAAAATCGGCAATGCTTTGAAAGAAGCACTTTGGAAAAGAAAAAAAGTGTTGCTTACTGCTACGCCATTGCAAAACTCAATTCTTGAACTGTATGGCTTGGTTAGCATTATCGATGATTATGTTTTTGGCGACCTCAAAAGTTTTAAAAGCCGATATAGTCACCAATTAGACGACAACGATTTCAACGAATTGAAAAGTCGCCTTCAACCAATTTGCAAAAGAACACTTAGACGACAAGTGTTGGAATACATAAAATACACTGACCGAAAAGCTATTTGTGAAGAGTTTTATCCTTCGGATGAAGAACACCAACTTTATACATGGGTTTCGGAATACTTACAACGCCCCACACTCTATGCTTTGCCCAATAGTCAAAGGCAGTTGATGACTTTGATTCTGCGTAAATTGTTGGCATCCTCTTCTTATGCTATTAGAGGAACACTCGACACGCTTATCAATAGACTTGAGGCATTGATTGATAAAAATGAAACAAGTATTTTCGATCAGCTCGAATTGGATTATGATGTCTTAGCTGAAACGCAAGAAGAATGGTTACAAGATGAAAACCTTGAATCAGTAGTGGAGGAAACACATTTGTCCGATGAAGATATTCATGCGATTAAACTTGAAATTGAAGACCTTAAAAAATTTAGGGAACTTGCAAAAGTTATTCTTGTAAATACAAAAGCCGAGCACCTATTTACAGCATTAGGAAAAGCTTTTGAACAACTTGAAATCTTAGGAGCGAATAAAAAAGCCCTTATCTTTACTGAATCCAGAAGGACACAAGATTATCTATTGAATATCCTCGAAGCTCGTGGTTACAGGGATAAGGTTGTTCTCTTCAATGGGGTAAACAATGACCATAAATCTAATAAAATATACAAAGATTGGCTAAAGGAGCACAAAGGAACAGATAAAATTACTGGGTCACCATCAGCTGACAAAAGAGCCGCATTGGTTGACTATTTCCGAAACGAAGCAACGATTATGATTGCTACCGAAGCAGCTGCCGAAGGTGTAAACTTACAATTTTGTTCTTTACTTGTCAATTACGATTTACCTTGGAATCCCCAGCGCATTGAACAACGAATAGGACGATGCAAACGTTATGGTCAAAAGTTTGATGTGGTAGTGGTTAATTTTCTCAATAAAAAAAATGCTGCCGATGAGAGAGTGTACGAACTCCTTAACGAAAAGTTCTTTTTGTTTGATGGTGTCTTTGGTGCAAGCGATGATGTAATTGGGACAAGAGTAGATAGGTTGGCAAGTATCGAATCGGGAGTTGATTTTGAAAAACGTATTGCCAAAATCTATCAAGAATGCAGGACAGTAGATGAAATTCAAATAGCTTTTGACAATTTAAAAGAAGAATTTGAGCCGGACATTACCGAAAAAATGCAGAGCGTTCGCTCTACCCTATTGGAGAAATTTGATGAAGAGGTACGCGATAAATTAAAAATAGATTTTGAGAATTCAAAAGCCTATCTCAATGCTTTTGAGCAAAAACTATGGAAAATAACACAGTATTTTTTGAAAGACAAGGCAGTTTTCGGAGAGAATGATTACTCATTCAGTCTTAAAAAGAATCCATTCCCCGATGAAAATATCCATTCAGGACCTTACATGATTCTAAAAACCGAAGAAGGTCGAAAGAAATCGGAAGTATTTATTCCCGAAGACACCAACATTTACCGTATTGGTCACAAACTAGCCCAGTGCATTCTCAATGCTTGCAAGCTACAAGCAACTCCAGCAGCTGAAATCATTTTTGATTACACTAATACAAATACTAAAATAACACTTTTAGAACAATACATTGGCGAGTCGGGCTGGTTAAAAGTAGAACACTTAACCATCAAATCACTCGAAGACGAAGACTATGTACTGTTAGCTTGTGTTACTGATAGCGGAGAGACAATGGATAAAGAAACAACCGAAAGACTTTTCTCACTGACAGCTTCAGTAGGTAATACGGTAGATGTTCCCCAAGAAGTTAAACCTTTATTCAAAGACCTACTATATCAACAGGAACAAGAAATTATTTCCGTAAACGCCCTACGAAACCGTGATTTTTTCGACACTGAAATGGATAAGCTCGACCAATGGGCAGAAGACATGAAAATTAGTCTCGAAAAGGAAATCAAAGACCTCGATGCAGAAATAAAATTGCGTAAGTCCGAAGCCAAGAAAATGATGAACCTCGAAGCCAAAGTAAAAGCACAACGGGTTATCAAAGAAATGGAAAAGAAGCGTAGCGAAAAACGCCAAACTTTGTTTGCCGCTCAGGATGATATTGATGGAAGAAAAGATGATTTACTTGCTGATATTGAAAGTAGATTAAATCAACACATAGGTAACAATGAGCTTTTTACGATAAAATGGAGCATTATATAAAAAGAAAAAGCCCGTCGTAACGGGCTTTAAATCTTATCACTTAGTTACGTGCAACTTTGCAGTTGTAGAGGCTTGACTAAGCATTACGGTACAAAGATACAACACATTTGCATATTTGCAAACAAATTGATAATAAAAATGAGTATAGATTACATTAAAATTAAAAAATACATTTCTGCACCTCGCTTACACAAATATGAAAATGTTTGTAATTCTAACAGTCATGCCCTCAAATTATATCAGGCTAATATCCGTCTGTCACAAGCTTTTTATCCACTACTTTCACTATTAGAAGTTGTTTTAAGAAATGCAATTGATGCAGAACTTGTTAAACATTTCAACGATAAAAGTTGGCTTATCAATCAGCAAAATGGTTTTATGGTTCACAAGAGCTTAACTTATCAACATTGGAAAACCAAGCAAACAATAAACAATGATTTCTTACTGAAAGAAGTCAAAAGTGCCATAAAGAAAATTAAACGGAGCAAATCAAATATTACACATAACAAAATTATTGCAGACTTAAAATTTGGCTTTTGGATTGCTTTATTTGACAATACGCATTATACCATTCTCAATGGAACTCCCATTCGTATTTTCCTAAAATTACCTGCTGATACTAACCGACAATTAATAGATGAAAAACTTAGCCGTATCCGTGATTTTAGAAATAGAGTATATCACAACGAACCAATCATTTTTAGCAAAGATGCCTCAGGTAAACCATTTTATGATTTAACAAAAGCTCATGAAGTATATAGTGACATACAAGATATTTTTGAATGGCTAAAATTAGACTTTAAAGATTGGACTATTCGTATCAACAACATACCTTTCGAATTAGAGCGTGCCGACCATGTCTTTAATCATTATCCTTCAAGAAAATATTACTTTTACAGAATAAAATTAGGCATTACACATTACAAAACAAAATATCTACAATAGACCAATGACCCACAAACATACACTCCAAAAACTTGAACTAACCTGGATAGGCAAAGGCGATGAACCCAAGCTCGAACCACGCATTCTGATTGAAAACCCTGAATACAGCTATGGAGACTCTAACTCGGGTAATATACTTATCCACGGTGATAATCTTCTTGCACTCAAAGCATTAGAGCAAGATTATGCTGGCAAAGTAAAATGTATTTACATTGATCCACCTTACAATACAGGTTCAAGAATTGATTCAGATGGGAATGAAGTTGGTTATGAAGATGGCATTGAACATTCGACGTGGTTAAATATGATGTCTCAACGTATTAAATTGTTGTACAATCTATTAGATGCAACTGGTGCTATTTTTATTCATTTGGATGATAATGAGGCTGATTATTGCAAGGTTATTTTAGATGAAATTTTTGGTAGAGAAAACTTTATGAATAAAATTACCATTGATGCACGTTCTCCTTCGGCATTTAGCACTGTAAATCCTGGTATGTTTGTAGCTTCAGAATATATTTTGTATTATGCAAAAAACAGAAGTAAATTAGTAGAAAATCCTCTTAAAGTATCACGAACTCCTGATTATGCATACAGTAAATATATTTCAAATTATCACGAAGAGTACAATAAATGGAAATTTGTAAGTGTTGCAAATGCATTTTCTGAAATCGTTTCACTACGGTCGAACAATCCTGAAAATATTATTAAGCAATATAATAAATTTATAATTGACAATGCCGATAGAATTTGCAGGTACACTGCAATAAGTGATTCTGGAGCAGGTCAAAAAGTTGTAGAATTAAAATATAAATCTTTAGAAAACAGAGACCAGATTTTTAAACTTGACAGAAATGGATTTGATGACATTTATATAATGAATGGTCAGCAAATTTCATTTTATTCTAAAAATATCTCAATAATTGACAATGAGAAACAAGCTACAATGCCTTTAACTGATATTTGGTCAGACATTGCTTGGGAAGGTATTGCAAAAGAAGGTAGTGTTACTTTCAAAAAAGGGAAAAAACCAGAAAAATTAATTAGACGATGTTTTTCATTGATTACAAATCCAGGTGATTTTGTTTTAGATAGTTTTTTGGGTAGTGGTACAACAGCAGCCGTTGCTCACAAAATGGGACGCCGATGGATAGGTATTGAGTTAGGCGAACATGCCAAAACGCACTGTTTCCCACGCCTTAAAGCGGTAGTAGATGGTGAACAGGGCGGTATCAGTAAGGCAGTAAACTGGCAAGGAGGAGGCGGCTTTAAGTTCTACACACTTGCACCAAGTTTGCTCAATCAGGATAAATTTGGTAACTGGATTATCAGCACAGAGTACAATGCTCAAATGTTGGCAGCTGCCATGAGTAAGCAAGAGGGTTTTACGTTTCAGCCCGACGGGCATACTTATTGGAAACAAGGGCGGTCAAGCGAACACGATTATATCTATGTAACCACGCAGTTTCTTACAGTGGAAGTACTGGAAAGCATACACGACGAAATGCAACCCGGCGAAAGCCTGCTTGTTTGCTGCAAAGCATTCCAAAAAGAATGTAAGCACAAATATCCAAACATTACCCTCAAAAAAATCCCGCAAATGCTTCTCGGTCGTTGCGAATTTGGCAAAGACGATTACAGCCTGAATATCGTAAATATGCCGGTAGAGGAAAAAGAAGAAATTGAACTCGAAGAAGAATTTGAAGTAACAAAAGAAAGCGTACAAGAGCTGAGAGATAAGATAACCAAAACCGAAGAACCAACATTGTTTGATTAAATCCTTGCCCCAAAGGGGCTAAATGTGAATAACCCCAGTGGAACTGGGGGAAAACTAAAAAATGAATACCAACCCTGTAGGGGTTGAACTATATAAAAGCAAGTAATTCAAAGAACATTATTCTAAAATATATGAATATGGCTAAGATAATAATAAGAAATGTGGGACCAATTAAAGAAGCTGAATTTGACTTGAACAAAGTCAATGTGTTTATGGGACCTCAAAGCAGTGGAAAAAGTACCATTGCTAAGATAATCAGCTATTGCACTTGGGTAGAAAAAGATGTGGCGACAAGTCAGTCTTTAGAGGATTATCAAGACAATCAAAATTATTTCAGAGAGCGACTTGAGTTTTTCCATAAAATAAAAGGTTATTTTAAGCCCAATAGCTTTATTGAATACAAAAGCGATATTATTACTTTAAAATATGATTCAGGCAAATTTGAAATTGCGTGGGTTGATAGATATGCATACAAACGAAGTAAAATTTCTTATATACCTTCAGAACGAAACTTTGTTATTTTGTCTGAAATGGAAAAAGTAGAATTACCTAAAAACAATATCCGTAATTTCTTATTTGATTGGTTTACAGCAAAAAAAATTTATTCTCAAGATAAAAAATTATCAATTCTTAATTTGGGTGTAGATTACTATTATGATGAAGATAAAGCAAAGGATGATCATATCCATGGTAAAGATTCTAATGGTGATTATGACATACTATTATCTAACGCTTCAAGTGGATTACAATCTTTAGTTCCACTTTTGGCAATGACTGAATTTATTACTGATTGGATTTATAATACAGAAGAAGAAATTTCTTTTGAACAGAATGAAAAAAGAGCCAAAGTTATTCAGTATTTAATAAAAGAAATTCTCTTAAAGCCTTACTTCAAGCAAAGTTCAGTTGATAATAATGAAATTAAAGAAAAAATTGAACAAGTAATTCAAAAAATCAAAACAGCTGACATTGAAGCGATTGATTTGGCAAACAAATATAATGTAGTTAATACAAATTTATTTACAACAAACAACTCCCAACTGATTATTGAAGAACCAGAACAAAATCTTTTTCCTGAGACTCAAAAGGATCTAATTTATCATTTGTTAGAAAAATGTATAAATAACGAAAGAAATCACCGTTTGACAATAACTACACATAGTCCTTATATCTTATATGCCTTAAACAACTGTATGATGGGTGGATTAGTTTATAATAAGATGTCAGAACAAGATAAGAAAAGAATCAAATGTAACATGTCTTTAATTACTCCAGATAAGGTGTCAATTTATGAGATTAAGAATGGTTTCTTAAAATCAATACAGGAAGAGGATGGGCTTATTGGAAATAATTATTTTGATAAAAAGATGAAAGACATAATGGATGATTTTTATACTATGCTAAATTATTACGAATAATGATCAAAACAAATATAACAAATGAGTATCCAACTCATATTGCTAAATGTAAAGATTCTACATTGCATTTATTTATAGTTGATTATACAAATCAAACAGGTTCTCTGAGAGGTGTTGAGGTCTTTGAGGAAGTTCCACCTGGTAATATCAATTACTTCTCGTTAATTAATAGCAATGCTCAGAACAATAGTTATATAACATTTGATAATACAAGTTTTGTTGATGCAGTAAACCGTCCTCGTACGCAATGCGAATGTGTAGTTTTTCCTGAAAGCTCTACTGCAGATTCATGGATATTTTTTCTTGAAACAAAATATAGTAATGTTGTAAAGAATAATAGAGCAAACTTAAAGGAAGCATTAAGGCAATTGATAAAAACTCGTAGTTATTATTATTCAAGATCTATATTTACTGCAACAAATAAATGTTATCTAATAGCCTCTTTGCCAATGCAATCTGAGCCATTTCCTAACTTCCCATTTAACTCTTCATATTTAAGAAGAATAAAAAAGAAGTATAACATTTTAATTAGATTTAAAAATAGCGCTGAAGTTCAAGATGACAAAATCCTAAATGTATAATGAATAATACTGCAAATAGCATAAAACAACGCCTTTCGCTTCGTGAACCCCTTCAGGATTCACTGGATATTATTGCTCAATTAGGCGATGTGCTCTCGCTGAAGAAAAGTCCGTCGGAACAAGGCGAAGCAACAGCATTCCTGCAAGAAGAATTACAGAAAGCAAAAACTCTTTTCCCTACCTGTACGCAGTTCGACAGGGAATTTGTTTCGGTGGCTTTTTCCATTGCTACAGGCGTTGGCAAAACCCGCTTAATGGGAGCTTGCATTGCGTACCTCTATTTGCAAAAAGGAATAAAAAACTTCTTTATCTTAGCCCCCAACCTCACCATTTACGACAAACTGATTGAAGACTTCGGCAATCCTGCTTATCGTAAATATGTTTTCAATGGCATTTCCGAGTTTGTACATAATCGTCCAGTGATTATAACGGGTGATAATTACGCTCAACAAGGCAACCTATTTGTTGAGTCCGAAATTCGTATCAATATTTTCAACATTGCTAAATTCAATTCCGACAACAAAGGTTCAAAGAAAGACGGAATTAGTCTTGCTCCTAGAATTAAACGACTATCAGAATACCTTGGTCAGTCCTATTGGGATTATCTTTCTAGCTTAGACGATTTGGTTATACTCATGGACGAAGCGCACCGCTATCACGCTGATGCTTCCAAAAATGCTATCAACGAACTCAAACCAGTATTGGGCATCGAACTCACGGCTACGCCTTTTGATGAAAAAGGAAAGCCGTTTAAAAACGTGGTGTACGAATACTCATTGGCTCAGGCATTATCCGAAGGCAAATTTGTAAAGAATCCTGCCATTGCAACACGTAAGAACTTTGAAAAAGGGGCAATGTCGGACAGAGAGGTGGAGATTATCAAACTCGAAGATGCTATCAGTATTCACCAAGACACTAAAAACGAATTGGAGATTTACGCCCTAAACAATCAGGTAAAACTCGTAAAACCGTTTATCTTAGTTGTTTGTAAGGATATCAATCACGCCAAAGAAATATATGAACTGATTAACTCCGACGAGTTTTATGAAGGTGCTTACAAAGGCAAAGCACTTCAAATTGATTCTTCCACCAAAAAAGAAGAAGACATTGAAAAGCAATTCATTTCATTAGAAAATACCGATAATGAAATTGAAATTGTAATACATGTCAATATGCTCAAAGAAGGTTGGGACGTAACCAACCTTTACACAATTGTGCCACTTCGTGCCGCCAATGCAGCTATTCTGGTGGAGCAAACCATTGGTCGTGGGCTACGTTTACCATACGAGGGCAAACGTACAGGCGTTGACAAAATTGATAAACTAACCGTTGTTGCGCACGAAAACTTCAATGCAGTAATTACAGCAGCACAAGATCCGAATTCTGTCTTGAATAAAATGAGCTTTGTTGAAATTCCCGTTGAGGATCTGGCAACGAAAACGGAAGTAATTACTTCCAAACCCATTATTCAGCACGTTATTGAGCAAGAACAACAAAAAATCAATAAGATTGAAGACAAGCAGGTTCAACAAACAGCTCAAAACAGTCTTGATGCTAAAAAGGCAATAATTAGCGTTTTACCTGACTTCAATTCCCTGCCCGAAGTTAGCAAGGTGGACGATTTAAACAAAGAAGAAGTTAAGCGCAAAGTAATGCGTCAGGTCGAATACAATCTTTCACAAGGTCAATTGAATATGTTCAAAGACGAGATTGTAAAAGAAGCCGGAGAAATATACGAGAGATTAGTTACCGAGTACAAGAAGAATATCATTGAAATTCCACGTATGGACTTGGTACAAGGTGAGGTTACTGCCTCATTCAACACCTTTGATTTGGATGTGACAAGTTTTGGTTATCATGCATTGGAGCAAGAGATTATCCGAATGGGATTAAAAGACAAACTGGTTGAAACGCTAAAGGCAAAATCAAGTGGTTCGTATGGTAATCCAATCAAACTAATTGTTGCACAATTAATTGATTATCCAGAAATTGATTACGATAATAATGCTGAATTACTTTATCAATTGGCAACTCAGGCAGTAACCGAAATCAAAGCACATTTGGATAACGAGAAAGAACTTTCCGAAACCGTGTTTCAATTCAAATCAGCTATTGCCGAAAAGATTTACGCGCAGATGAAAGAACACTTTGTGTTGCATACCCCCGATTATGTCGCACCACGGGTTTTACCATTTGTCGGCATTGAGCCTTGGAGCGCTTCCGCTTTAGTCAATGCAGGATATAAGGATTATCGAGACATTATCACGCCGACAGCTTTTGTGACGAAATATGTATTCAGAGGATTTGAAAAAGCCTGTCATTTCGAATACAAGTTCGACAGCAAAACCGAACAGGACTTTGCCTTTATACTCGAAAATGATGCCACCGTAACAAAATGGCTTCGACCTGCCCCAAATCAATTCCGTATTTATTGGGATAACAACTCTAAGAAATACGAGCCGGACTTTATCGTAGAAACAGCCGACACCATTTACATGGTCGAAACAAAAGCATTAAACAACATAAACGATCCCGACGTACAAGCCAAAAAAGTTGCAGCCGAACGCTATTGCAAATACGCTTCAGAATTCACATCTCAATATGGCGGAAAGGCATGGAAATACTTATTGTTGCCACATGATCAGGTAAGTAGAACAAACACTTTGGGTTATTTAATTTCCAAGAGCAAATAATATGGCTGATAAATATGAAATGAGAGTGACTGCCTTTATTGATATATTAGGTTTTAAAGAACATATAAAATCTTCTGTAGATAGTAAAGGAAACGATGTTACTGATAAAATCGAATTAATTCACTCTGCTTATCAAACAATTAGAGATGTTTGGGATTTGGACGCTCCTCAAAACAATAATTTATTAAGGGTCGATAAAAAGTCTAAGATTATTACAACTTTTTCGGATAGTTTGGTCATATCTTTTAAACTAGACGGTGACAGTGAAATATTTTTCACTCTATTGGAGTTGAAATGGATGCTCATGAGACTTGTTTACAAAGGCATACTATGTAGAGGTGCAGTTTCTTATGGGAAATTATACCATGATGAAAAAATGCTTTTTGGTCCAGCACTTGTTGATGCTTATACTTTTGAATCAAAGGTGGCTTTATATCCAAGAATTATATTAGAAAAGTCAATAATTGACCTAGCCTCAGTATCTGGTCGTCATAGTCCTTCTGAGGAAAAAGAATACATTGAAAATTTATTGCAAAAAGATTCTGATGGTATGTATTATATTGATTTTTTTATGAAAGCACAATCCGAATTAGATGACCCAACTTACGATTTTCCAACTTACATAGACACTTTATCAGATTTGATTCGTAAAGGTTTAAATGCTTACAAAATGAAGCCAGATGTGAAAATTAAGTATTTGTGGTTGAAAGAAAGATATAATGATCTTGTTCAGACTTGTAACAACAAAAAAAATATTGAATTTTTAAAAAAGTCAGGAGAAACAGAACTTGCAGATTATTACTCAAGTTTAAAAAAAATAAATCCATATTAATACTACCCTGGGAAGAATGGATATTGTTCATGCTTAAAGGCGTAGAAGTTACAGCTATCGAAACAATTAATCTTGTTGAAGGTGTGAAAAAGATTATGGCTCAATTCAAGAAGGATATTCGTGATAATTTAAATAAAATTTACTCGCAGGATTTACTCAATAATTTGTTTCGTCACCCATATACACGCATTGAATTTGTGATGAAGGAGCTTTCTATCAGCCGACCAACTGCAAGTTCCTATTTAAAGCAATTAGAAGCGAGAGGATTAGTGGTAAAATTAAAATTGGGTAGAGAAAATTTTTATTTAAACGAAAAACTATTTGACCTTTTGATTAACGCATTCCACTTGGAAACGGAGGCTGTCGATTCGATTGATTCAAACGGATAATGTGTAAAGAAAATCGCAAAATCTTTCCATGTAAAGAAAACATGTAAAGAAAATCGCAAAATCTTTCTATATTGAAAAAACGTGTAAAGAAAAATGGAAAATCTTTATTTCAAGAAAAATGGTTAAACAAAATTGTGCACATTAATATAAAAATCGACACCTTTGTTTATAAACTATACGAGTTAAGTTACGAAGAAGTATTGTTGATAGAGCCTGATTTTGGGCAACGTGTAAGTGTGGAGCAGTATGAGAAGGTAGAAATTGAGTAGCATATGGAAAACGGAATAATTTCAACTCAACTGACAGATATACATAATCTTGTATATACTGTTCGTGGCAAAAAAGTAATGCTCGATGATTTAGGTAAGATATATGGTGTAACTACCAGTAGGCTTAATGAGCAAGTTAAACGTAACCTGCTTCGTTTTCCTGCCGATTTTATGTTTCAACTTACCAAAGAGGAGTGGGATGATTTGATGTCGCAAAATGCGATATCAAACAGAGGTGGTCGCCGAAAATTACCGTATGTTTTTACCGAACATGGTGCATTAATGTTAGCAAGTGTTTTGAATACCGCTCAAGCCATTTCTGCAAGCTTACAAGTTGTGAGGGTGTTTGTGAAAATACGAGAAATAGTTTCGACTAATCAGGAGCTTTCCGAGAAATTAACTACACTTGAGAGTAAATACGACAGTCAATTCAAAGAGGTTTTTGAAGCATTACGGCAGTTAATGTCAGTTTCAATACAAGATACAGAACAGCTTATTTTAAGGAAAGGAATAAAAGAATGATTGTCCCAAAAAGTTTGAAAGAATTGGAATCTCTTATTTTGGATGGTGTTGAAGAAAGCATACAACTCGAATATAAATCGGCAGATGCACTTCAAAACACAGATCATTATAAAAGAGAAATTGCTAAAGACGTTAGTGCTATGGCAAACTCCGCTGGTGGTATAATCATTTATGGTATAAAAGAATTTGGCTCAGGCGAAAAGAAACATTTGCCCGAAAAAATAACACCCGTAAATCGCCAATCCATTTCAAAAGAATGGCTAGATCAGGTAATCTCCAATGGTATAAGCCCTAAAATTGATGGACTAAGGATTTATCCAATTCAATTACAACAAATTGATGAAGTTGTTTATGTTGTTGAGATTCCTCAAAGTTCAACAGCACACCAAAACACAAAGGAATATAAATACTATAAGCGATATAATTTCGAGTCGGTACCCATGCTCGACTATGAAATTAAAGATATAATGAATAGATTGAAATATCCTGTAATAGAATTAGAATTTGAGATTGAAGCCTTTACTTACGAAGAGGGTAAACACTCATTTATTTCTCCTGTTAAACAATTTACATTTGGAAAAGAACCTATTGAGCCACCCAAAAAATTCATTACAACTTATACACTAAAGATTTTTCCGCGAAACAAGGGGAAAGTATTTGCCAATTATATCAACTATTATTTGCAGCTACCTGAAATAATTTGTGATTCGGACGAAATTAGATATTTAAGAAAACCGACCGATGGTATGGTTGAATTTTACGGCGAAAATACTTTCAGAGATATTGTAGGATTTAAAAATGCTGGTTTACATAGTGTTCCTGAATACGGGCCTTCGCGTTTCGACCCAGTATTACCAGGTTTAAGAGGTAGATCTGAAAAGATTAAATTGGATGCTAATTTTAAATCAGTTGACTGCGAAATTACATGGATAGTATATGCTGATAATGCAAGTCCACAAACTGGCAGTGTAAAATTAGATAACATATCAGTTATTAAGTCTAGTATAGACTCAAATAGTGAATAACTACTTTTTTTGCGAATTAATAATTGGTGAATAACATACATGTTTAGCAAGTCGGTCTCGTAGATAAATGCAAAAATATTTGATTTTCGGGAATGCAGATACATATCGCAGGTATCAGTTACAAGATTAAAATAGTTGGCATAAAAAAAGAAACCAAAAAGAAAAATCACAAAAATGTCTCTCAAAACATTGATTTTCAGCCATATTTTTCTTTTTGTTTTGTTTGTGTATATGAAAAAAAACATTTCGTATTAATACCGTAGTCAAATGTCAAGAGAAAAATATCACAAAATAGAAATCTCATTCAAGGGGCTGGATTTAGATTCATACCGTCCAGACAGCAAGAAATTACCTGAATCATTTGAGGCTAAGCTTTACATTATGGATACTCATGTAAAGTTGGATGTGTTTTGTGATGAGGCTTGCGATTTGGATGCAAAATTTAACTTATGGCTCAGAGAAGTCAACAACATGAATGCAGGCAGTTATATTTCATTCGTATCTACCAATGTACAAAGACTCAATCGTATCGACTTTTCAAATTATTCAATTATTGGTTCTCGTGGTACTATTCTTAGACATACCGATAGCATACAAACTTTGACATTATTGCTTGATGGTGCAAAATTTTATTGGCACTCACACAATATCGCAACTAATTGTGCATACTTTGGATTAGATGATAATGGTTTTAATTTAGTCAGTGAATATTATAGCACTTTTGATGACGATGATGTAGAGGAGAATACATTTCATTTAAAAAAATACAGAGGTACAAATCTTGATTATCCATTAAATAATATTCGTTTCAAGCCTGAATTTCTAATTGATTATGAAGATAAGAAATCAAATCGTGAAATTAAATTAGACAAAATTCCGGTGTTTAAATTAACGTTTGATTCTGATGCGACTGAAGATGAAATTAGAAGTTTAGCTGAAGATATAAAACTCATAGCGTCATTTTATTTGCATAAAAACATTGAGTTTGAATATTCAAGAATATATTTCAATGACATTGAAATTTTTGAACGTATTTTTAATGACAAGTCTATTTCAAATCATGCATCAGGTTTGAGCTATTGGGGGGTAAATATCGACTTTCATAAATTCATGTGTTTAAATTGGCAAAGTAATTTCATTGAAAACAAGAAACTTCTAACTACAATCATACCTTTGTTTAATCAGTCAATTTTAGTTGACGAGCAATCAAGATTACTAATCAGATACAGTATTCTTGAAACGTCAATTTCATTTTATTCAAACAAATTTAAAAACAACCCCAAGAAAAAGTTTACATTTGAGAAAAATAAAAAAGCAATATGGAAAGACGCATTTTTAAAATTGCAAAGTGCAGTGGTTGAAACTGAAAAAAAAGATTTTAAAAAACGTTGGGATGATATTCAAGCTCTTCTAGCAAATAAACCAATGATCACTGAATTAGATAACTTTATTAAGTATTTGAACATAGATATTTCAAATTTTCCTATTTCAATTAAGGATATTAGAAAAATGAGGAATGATCTTTCGCATGGAAGCATTGAAAAATATAACGAAATGAAATTGACACAGGCTAACATTCTGTTGTTTGGAATAATTGGGGTAATTATTCTCAAAGCATTTGGAATTGAAAATTTAGACTTAAAAAATATAGTTGACAAGGCTAAAACAATTTGTTAGATATACTGGAATTCATGTCTACCTTTTTGTATAAACTAAAGAGTTAAGTTACGAGGAAGTATGTGAAAGTAGTTTTATAATTAATCAATATTTAAATCCAATACGATGAATCACAAACAAGCATTATATGAAATAATCGGTCTAAATTGAAACGTTTTTTTTGTGTAAATATGTTTGATAATACCCCCCCCCTTTTTTCTTATTGTTTGGTTGTTTAGTACACCTTGTAATACATCCCGAAAAAAAGCAAACCCCTCAAAATCAACTGATTAAGAGGGGCTTCTCGTACCCAGAGCCGGGATCGAACCGGCATGGAAGTGAATCCACTGGTGTTTGAGACCAGCGCGTCTACCAATTCCGCCATCTGGGCAATTGGAGAGTGCAAAAGTACATAAAATTTTTATTTGAGCAATACAGAAACTTCTT
>RRZT012897988.1_pt1 | contig 15740 bp, 15 predicted proteins | sample 2165551 | NCBI WGS metagenome assembly RRZT01 (sample SAMN10456910, study PRJNA506462) | wastewater metagenome | biome: wastewater; feature: sludge; material: wastewater sludge; isolation source: wastewater sludge with Escherichia coli K12::gfp cells carrying plasmid... | place: USA: Moscow, Idaho... | reverse complement strand
ATTTTCAAGTTCTAATATAGCTGTTCTTAATTCGTCTATATTTTGTTTTCTTTCTTCCTCTTCTTCAGATAAAGATTCAATGTATTTTGTTTTTTCTAAAAGTGCTTCAAATACCTCTGATACACTACTTTCTTTTGCTATTTCTATAAGTTCTAGCATAAGTTTATAAAATTCATCTATAGCTTCTAAAGTAGATTTATTAACTCTATCTAATTTATCGACAAATTTAATTGACTCAAAAAGAGAAATATTTTCTTTCTTAGCTAATTCCCCTAATTTTTCTATAGTTCTATCTCCAATTTTTCTATTTGGTACATTAAAAATTCTTGATAAATTAATTTCATCTTTAGGATTATTTAAAACATTTAAATACGCAATCATATCTTTTATTTCTTTTCTTTGATAAAATTGCATTCCACCAAAAACTTTATTAGGTATATTAAATCTTCTTAAAGTCTCTTCAAAATTTCTACTTTGAGCATTAGTTCTATATAAAATTGTAAAATCGCTGTATGCTCTTCCTTCTTTATGAGCTTCTATTATCTTTTGTGTAATAAAATAAGCTTCATCTGTAGAATCATCTGCTACATACAATTTTAAGAGGTTCCCTCCCTCTTTTAAGGTCCATAATTTTTTACCTTTAGAACTTTTATTACTTTTTATAACATTATTGGCTGCTTTCAAAATAACATCTGTTGACCTATAGTTTTGTTCTAACTTAACAACTTTTGCTTCTGGATAATCCTTTTCAAAATCCAAAATATTTTGAATATTAGCGCCTCTAAATCCATAAATACTTTGATCTTCATCACCAACAACACAAATATTTCTGTATTTTGATGCTATTTTTTTTACAATTTGATACTGTATATTATTTGTATCTTGATATTCATCTACCATAATAAACTTATATCTATCTTGTATTTTATCTAAAACCTCTTTATTATTAAGAAGTTCATTTGTATACAATAACAAATCTGAAAAATCCATTGCATTATTTTTCTTCATATCTGTTAAATATCTTCTATAAATTTCAATAACCATTTTATAGTTTTCCAAAAAACTTGGAACACTTTTTTCATAATCATCAGGTGATACGCCATCTTCTTTTAATTTGCTAATTAAATTAACAATTCTTTTTGGTTTATCTTTTGAATCAAATCCTAATTCTTTCATAATGTTTTTTACCAACTTTTGTTGATCATCACTATCATATATATTAAAATTAGACTCAAATCCAACCACATTACAATACATTCTTAAAAGTTTCATCCCAAAAGAATGAAATGTAGATATAGCAACTTTTTCTGATTCAATTCCAATAAGATTTTTAACTCTTTCTCTCATTTCCTTTGCTGCTTTATTTGTAAAAGTAACAGCCAAGATATTATAAGGTGAAACATCTTTTTCTTTAATCATATGCGCTATTCTATAAGTAACTGTTCTTGTCTTACCACTTCCAGCTCCTGCTAGAATAAGTAGTGGTCCATGTATTGTTGCCCCAGCTTCTCTCTGATGGGGATTTAAATTCTCCAATAAACTCATTTTCTACCTCACTTTTGAAATATTATATCATACAGAATAGCCTTTTTCAAGTTTATAAAACAATAAGAATCCTATATAATTTTAGTGCTAATTTTTTTAAATTTACTTCAAAATTATATTTACCTTCAAATTTTTCAAACTAACTTTATCTAAATAGAACTTCAAAAAAATAAGGGAATATCAAATTCCCATCATTTCAGCTATTTCTTCTAAACTTTTTCCTGTTATCTTAGATATTTCTGTAACTGTTTTACCTTGTCTATAAAGTCCTAGTATATCTTCTACCCCATAATTTTTATTTACATCTTCATTTACTTTAGGGGTAACAATTTCAACATTACTGACTTTTTCAAAAGTTTTCTCCAAGATGTTTTTCAAATTTTTACCTTGACTAATTTTATCTTCAAATACAGCAATCTTTCTTTCACATTCTTTCATCAACTTTTCTAACTCTCTATACTTTTCAATAGAACTACTTTTTATTTTATTATCAATTTCCTCCAGATGTCTTTTCATATGAACTAATTCAGTTTCATAATTTTCTAATTCTTCTTCTTTTTTACCATTTTTTCTATTGTTTTGAAAAACTAATAACAAAGAAAATATAACTATAACAACTCCAACCAAATTCAAAATTAATTCCATTAAAATTACTCCCAAAATTTATTTTTATATTAAAAATGCCATATACGACAGAGCACCTTAACACACCCACAAAAAATCTACTTAGTGCTGCTTCTTTCCAGATCTGACACGGTTCATAGCATTTATGCCGATTAAGACTCATAAAGTCGTATATGACAAAAGTGATTATATACTATTTAAGTTTATATGTCAATTTTTTATTTCAAATTCAAACAAATTTTTTCACTAGAACTTTCATTTTGTCTTTCTTTGTTTTCCCAACAATACCTACAAAAGTAAATTTTCCAAAGCCTTTTATAGATATTCTACTTTCATCTTTTATCTCAAAACTTTTTTCTTTTATTTCTAAATAATTTACCGACACTTCTCCTTTTTCTATGATTTTGACGCTGTCTTCTCTTGATAATTTTGTAATGCTTGAAATTAATGCATCTAATCTATTTGAAGCTATTAAAATTTCGTATTCTTCAAATTTATACTCTATATTTGATTCAGAACTAAATTCTACTTCCACTGGATTTTTACCAACTGTTTTCAATTCATTGATTATAATGTCTCCAATTTCTTGGAATGTAGGCAAATAACAAAAATTATCTTTAACTATTAAATCACCCATTTTTTCTCTCTTTAGTCCTAAACCCATCAAAGCACCTAAATAATCTTTATGATTCAACTCTTTAAATTTTGACAAATTTTTAATTCTAATTAGTTGTATTGGATTTAATTCTTCAGAAACTTCTGTAAAAGATATTACTCTCCTCTCGCTTTCTGCAAAATATCCATAAGTTGTAACTTGACAATTTAGTTTACTCTTGATAACTAAAATTTTACTCCAAATATTAGGTGGATAAAAATAATCTGTGCTTGTATTTACTCCGTAATCTATTAATTTAATTTTTTCAAAAATATTAGTAGCAATAGTCTTTTCGTCATCTTTTTCAAAATAATCTAAAAATTCTTTTTTCGTAATCATTGTAGTCTCCTCAAAATTTATTTTTAAATAATAATCCAAAATCAATTATCTTCTCATTTTCAATATTTATTTCTAAAACAAATTATAGTCAATCCTCCTTAAAAAATCAATTCTGTTTATATCTGATTTAAAAAAAATTTTATATTTTTATTTTTTTAATTGTTTATTTCAATTTTCTGTGTTAATATATATATCGGCCTAAGATTTTATTGGGAGGTGGTTAAAAATAATTTATTTTTTATATGCTATTCTTATTGGTATGTTCATTACTTTCCCCATTGGTCCCGTTGGACTAATTTGTGTACAAAGAACCATAAAAAAAGGAAGTAAAAATGGATATGTTTCTGCACTAGGAGCCATTAGTTCCGATTTTGTTTATGGTTTGTTAGTATTATTTGCGACTAATTATATTGATGAATATATAAAAAAAGACGGCTATATTATCAATTTTTTTCTTGCTATTATTTTTATCACTCTTGGTGTTAAAATTATGCTAAGTAAAGAAAAAAAAGAGATTGAAGATGATTTTGTTCATCCTGCTCTTTCAGGATTTTTTTTAGGAATCCTTAACCCAGGAACACTTTTTATGTATCTTGGAATTTTTACATATTTCCCTGTAAAACTAGGAATTAATAATTTGTCATACACAATTAAAATTCTGTTTTTTATATTTTTAGGTAGTAATTTACTTTGGATAATAATTACAGAACTATTATCTCATTTAAAAAAACAAACTCAATATCCTCTACATAAAATATATATAATTGATAAAATAATTGGATTTATAATCTTTTTACTAAGTATAATTCCTTTATATAAAGCAATTAAATTTTGGAGAGGCTAGAAAGGATTAATTTATTATGAAAAAAATCGAAAAGAAATATATTTTACCCAATGCAATTACAATAGGAAATTTATTTTTAGGATATTCTAGTATCATTATGAGCTTTAAAGAAAAATATGATGTTGCCTGCTGGCTTATTATGGCTGCTATGATTTGTGATGTTTTAGATGGTAAAACTGCCAGAAAATTAAATGCTTTTAGCGAATTTGGAAAAGAACTTGACTCTTTCTGTGATGCTGTTTCATTTGGAATTGCTCCTGGAATCTTATCATATTTCTTACTTTCAAAGTATATGCCTGTTAAAGAATTAGCTTTCCCTTTCTCTTTTTTCTTCATGCTTTGTGGGGTGCTAAGACTTGTAAAATTTAATTTAATAACTGAAGCAAGCGAAACTAAGGCAGATTTTATTGGAATGCCTATCCCAACTGCTGCTGGATTAGTTATTAATTACTATATTTTTTCAATGACTATTTTCCATGAATTTAGATATGTAAAAGTTTTTTTCTTCTTGCTAGTTATTTCATCACTATTAATGGTTAGCTTAGTTACATTTAAAGCTCCTGGTAAAACTTTTTATTTTATACCTAAAAAATTACTTTTACCTTTTGCTTTAGTTATTTTAATAACATTGCCTTATTCATTTTTCCCATTTTTAGTGATTTATGCATTGTTTAACATTTTAAGTTATTTACAAGAATGGTCTGTAAGAGATTAATATAAAAAGTGGCAAGGAATTTGTTCCTTGCCACTTTTTATTATTTCTTTAAAATTTTGTTAATAAAAAATAACTTCTACCCTTCTATTTTTACTTCTATTTTCTTCTGATACATTTGGAACAGAAGGACTTGATTCACCTTTCCATTCAACAATTATTCTATCTTTTGCTACATTTTTTGAAAGCAAATATTTATGAGCAGCGTGAGCTCTTTTTTCTGATAATTTTAAATTATATGCTTCCGTTCCTAAGTCACATGTATGACCAACAACTCTTATCTTTAAATTTTTATCTTTTGATAAAGCATCTGCAACATTATCCAATAAAGCTAACATTTGAGGACTTAATTTATCAGAATTCAATTTAATATTATCTAATATAACAAGCTTTTGACTTTCAACTTCAGCCACTGTCTCTGTTAAATGTTGAGTAGGTTTTTCATCAACTTCATTAGGTAATCCATCATTGTCTAAATCATTTTCATTTTCAACAATTACTGGTTTAACTATCTCTACTATTGGTTTTTCTTCAACTATAGCTACTGGTTCAGAAACAGGCTTTACTGTTTCTTTCTGTGCTGAACGACAACCATTTAAAGCTAATACTGATAATGCTAATATTGCAAATAATACTTTTTTTCTCATACAATCACTCCTTAGTATATAAATTTCATATATACTAATTTATTGTTTCTTTGTGAGTGTTTTGTGAATCTAAATAATAATTTATACTTAATATCAAATTATTTATATCTATTTCTAACTGAGCCTCTAACAAAATAAATTCATTGAATTTTTCAAATTTTAAAAGTTCTTCTAAAGAATTTATTTTTTGATAAATATTATTATTTTTAATATTCCCAACAGCCCCTTTCAATTTGTGAAGTATTTTACTTATTTCAATAAAGTTTTTATCTCTAACATTTCCTCTTAATTCTTTCATTATATTAGGAATATTTTCTCTAAAAGAAATTAACAATTTTTTCATAATCTCTAAATTCCCACTAAATTCTTCCTCTAGTAAAATAAAATTATTTTTCCCCAAGCTAAAAACATCATTTAGTACATTAATAATATTTTTTTTAGTAATAGGTTTTGTCAAATATGCATAGAACCCCATTGAAATACATTTTTCTTTAGTCTCTTCCATCGTACTGGCTGTCAAAGCTATTATAGGTGTAGAATCATTTATACTTTCTTTTGAGTTTTCAAAAATATTAACCCCACTAATATTTGGTAATTGTAAATCTAGAAAAATCAAATCATATTTATAATTTTTCAATTTTCTCAACCCTTCACTACCATTATTTGCCCATTCTATATTTTTAAATCCAAAACTATTAAATATCATAAAAAATACATCTTTACTAATTTCGTCATCCTCTACAAGTAATATTTTTTTGTTCTCAAACATAGTATAATTATTTATGTTAGCATTATGGTTTGGCCTTTCTATTGATTTATTTAAAATAAATAAAATTGTTTCTTCAATTTCAAATCTGTTAATCTCATTAATATTATTCCCTACCTTAATAATTTGATTTCTAGAAAATTTTTCTAAAGTTAAATTAATTGAACTATCTATTATTATGTACAAGTTGTTATAATTATCATAATTATCAATAATAACATTAAATTCCTCAAGATTTTGAGCTATTATGCAATTTACATTAGGTATATTATTTATTGTTTTAGCATAAAACTCAAGGTATTTATCATTGTCACAAAAAATAATGAACTCCTTTATTTTTTTTATTCTATAAGGTTTACTTTCTATGAAATCAAAAGGTATTTCTAATGTAAATGTGCTTCCTACATTAACTTTAGACTCAACATAAATATCTCCATCTAATCTATCTACTAATTCCTTACTAATTGCAAGGCCTAGCCCTACTCCATTATTATGACTATTTTTCACTTGAGAAAATCTATTAAAAATCTGACTTATATATTTTTCATCAATTCCTATCCCTGTATCTTTTACAACTGTCTTTAATTTATAAGAATTTTTCTTATCTTTCAAATAATATACTTCTATCGAAATATATCCAATATTTGTAAATTTAACTGCATTCCCTATAATATTAGTTAAAACTTGATGATACTTTACTATATCTCCTTTTAATATATATGGAACTTTGTTCTCAACATATAAAAAAATATCTAATTTTTTCTCTTTGATTTTATCGTTAAATAAAATAATACAATTCTTAATTTCTTTTCTTAAGTCAAATTGAATAATTTCAGAATCTAAATTCCCATACTCAATTTTTGAATAATTTAATGTTTTATCTATTACATCATTTAAACGTTTAGCTGAAATATCCATAATATTAATTTCTTTATCTATACTTTTCAATTCTTCTATTTTATCTTTTAATTGTTCTATAATTGCTATAATTCCATTTAAAGGTGTTCTAATTTCATGACTCATTATTGCTAGAAAATGTCCTTTAGAAATACTTAATTTTTCTGCTTCTTCCTTAGCATTATTTAATTCAACTTCAATATTTTTTCTTTTAGTTATATCCAAGCTAACTCTTAGACTATATACTTCATTTTCAATTTCTATAGGAACAATATTAGAATAAATCCATTTTTCCTCATTATTTTCAAAAATAATTAAATCTTCAACTCCAAAATTTGATTTTTTTTCTTCAAAAATAATTAAGTCATCCTTTGCCATTTTTTTTGCTACTTCCATATTTAAATTTAATTTTCCAAAAATGTCAAATAAAGAATGATTTTCAACTTTATCTATCTCTAAATTAAAAAACTCTGAAAAAGTTGTATTACAAAGAATAATTTTACCATATTTATTTTTAACAGAATACATACTAGGAGCACTATTTATTACATTTCTAATAAAATTAATATTTTTTTCATCTTTTAATTTAGAGTCAATTATTATCTTGTTTAATTTCCTATTTTTTATATTTATTTTTACTAGAAGTAATATAATAAAAATTAAAAATATGAGAATTGTCACAAAATACCAAATTACATCTTTTACTCTTTCATAAAAGGAAATTGGTTTATTCACAATTATTGCCTCTTTAGGAATATTTTTATTATTAACTTCAAATCTATAAAGTTCTTCATAATTTAAAAATATAGAGTCTGCTTTTATAGATACAATAGGCAAATTCTCAATAGGTTCTTTATTTAATATTTTTATTGCTAAATCTCCCGCTTCTTTCCCTTGGTTTTTAAGACTTATAAGTTTTCCTCCAATAATTCCAAAATCTAAAAAAGCTTCATACAATCCATAAATTGGTATATTTGAAATACTTTTTATTTTTTTTATAGTTTGCTCATTGGAAATTTTTTTATTAGATTTATCAATAGAAAAAACTGTATACAAAAGAATACTGTCTTTTTCATAATCTTTTAATTTGTAAGATAATTTTTCTATATCTAAATTTAAGTTCTCTAAAAATACAACTTTAACTCCTAATTTTTTCTCTAAATCTTCTTTAATAATCAATTCTTTAAACATTTTCCCTGATTGAGTTTTGTCATTTAATACAACTACATTTTTTATACCTTTATGAAGCTTTAAAGCTATATTTACAGTATCAAAAATACTAAGTTCTTCTACAATTCCAGTTATATTTTTATCTCCCATTAAAAGATTAGGATTATACCCATTTATCCCACAAAATACAATTGGTACATTTGAAAATAATTCTTTTCTATTTTTCTCAACAAAAGATAATGCCTCATTATCAGAACAAATTATTATATCTAATTTAGTATATTTAAATTTTTCTTTATACATTTCTGCTAGTTTTTCATAATAGTCTTCATTCATCATTTTTTTTGTATCAAGAAATTCAACTTCAAGATTAAGATTTATTTTGTTTTCTTCAAAACTTTCTGTTATTCCTTTCATAATTTTTTGAGTTAAACTAAAGTCATATCCATATGAATTTATAATAAGAACGTTCTTTGCCTCATCAATATTTGAATAAGAAAAAATAGAAATAACGATATATAGAAGTAAAAAAATAATTTTTCTCATATTATTCTCCTTAAATTATTTTATAACCAAATCCACGAATACTTACAAGTTTTTCATTTAATATCGGAATTTTTTTTCTTATCTGCTTAATATATGTATCTACAGTTCTATTTCCTTCATAAAATTCAAGATTCCAAATTTTTTCCAAAAGTTTTTTTCTACTTAAGACAATCCCTTTATTTATTATCATATAAAGAATTAATTCATATTCTTTTTTAGAAAGTTCAATAAGTGTATCATCCATTTTAATAATCATTTTCTCTGTATCAATTGTTAAATTTTCATATCTATATATTTTAGAAAAACCTATTTTTCTTCTAAAAAGAGCTGATACTCTTGAAATTAGTTCCCTATTATCAAATGGTTTTTTTAAATAATCATCTGCTCCACGATTTAATCCTTCTATTAAATCTTCAGTTTCATTTTTAGAGCTCAAAATTAGAATGAAAGGCACTCCATATTTATCTTGATTTTCTCTAATTTTGGTACATATATTATATCCATTATCTCCAGGAAGAATTACATCTAAAATTAACATGTCTATATTGTTCTTTTCAAAGCAATTAAATGCATCTGTTGCATTACTAGCTTCAAAAACAGTATATTCATTTTTTAATAGGTTTACAATAAGTTCTCTTGTTATTTTCTCATCTTCTATAACTAATATATTCATAAACATCTCTACCTTCTAAAATTTAATTACTAAAATAATATTTCTCAATTGTGAGTATTTTGTGAAGCAAAAAAAATATGTCACTTTAAGAACTATCTTAAAATGACAATCTATAATTACTTAATTTTATATCCCACGTTTACTGCTAGCATTTGCCCATTCCAATGATCATTACCATCAATAGGATTTTTTGCATTGAAAGCTGTGTGTTTATATACTAATTCTCCCATATATTTATCATTGTACAAAATACCGCAAGCAAGTTCCCCAAACCCATTAGTACTTGTATCTATATCAAAACCATCTTTTGCCAAAACAACATTAGTTCCTACTGCCATCGACATATAGTAAATTTTATTTTCTTTTTTATCACTAAAATATCTAAAACCACCTGTTAACGGAATAAGCTCCAAAGTATTTTTAGCTGCATCCATATGATAATTTTCATATTGAACACTTGCTATAAAATCAATATGATTATAAATATTTTTTGTAAGTGTTAACTTGACACTCGGTCTATATTCAGAAAAAGATTCTTTTACATCTGTCTTATCTATTTTCATTTTCCCATAATAATCTTGACCTAAAAAAATATTCAATCCAAAATCCTCACTAAACATAAAAGTACACAAAGTAAAAAATATAACTAATTTTTTCATGATTTTCTCCTAAAATTTGAATTCTAAATTATATGCCAGTTGATAATTATTTTCTTTATTTTTCATCACTGTCCAAGAGCCTTGAACATCATTATCTTTATAACCCATTTGGTTGGCTAATGTTCCAATTGGATCTATTAACATTAAAGTTGTTTTTCCAATAAATTTTGAATTCCCTACTTTTCCATCATTTAATAAAATTTTATTCTCAACGCCTAGCATAAATTCTCCTAAAATTGAACCTATTCCTGGAGTTATTATTATATCTTGTATAGAAGGTGCTTCTGCAAATCCTTCAATTCCCATTTCCCAAAAAAAAGATGACATCGCAAAAGAATAAAGAAATGAATGGAATTCATCATATCCTGATTTCCTTGCGGCTATGTAATATACAGCTCCAACATAAGGGTGGGCAACAAAGTTAAAAAAGATATTGTCTGGATCCCAAACAACCCCTCTGTTAGTAAGGTTATTCTTATATTTACTCCCAATCCCTTTTGATTCTGCTTTGTCCCAACCTGTAAAATCACCTGGTAATAGATATAATACTCCCATTGTTCCAACTGCAAATATTGAAATAGACTTTGTCTGATTTTTCAATCTTTGGAAATTAGGTTCTCCAAAGTTATATTTTTCTACTGGCTCTTCAATATTTAAGCTTATTGCTTCTGAAGTACTTATTTTATTCTCTTCTTCAATTTCTAATTTAATAGAACTTTCTGTAGAATTGGAAATATTAATATCTGCCAGTTCTTTTTCTCCTTGAGCAAAAGTTAAACAGCCTAAAATAATAAATAAATAAATTTTCTTTAACATATTTTTACTTACCTCAATCTTAATAAATTTTAATCCTAAATATTTTAACTCTAAACAAGAAATAAATCAAGCTTTAGAAAAAAAGAAATGTGAAAATCACATTTCTCTTAATACAGCAAGTTTAAAATTTCTTTTTTAATATTAAAAAAATCTGGGTTTATTGTATCTTCTACCGACTCTCTTAATTCAAAATTCACAGAAAATTCTTTTAAAATTGTTCCTGGTCGCTTTCCTATAACATATATTCTATCTGAAAGATATAAAGCTTCCTCTATATCGTGTGTTATAAATAAAACTGTATGATTATATTTTTTACAAATTTTTGAAAGCCATTCTTGTAAATTAATTCTAGTAATTGCATCTAAAGCTCCAAATGGTTCATCAAGCAAGATAATTTCACTATTTATTAAAAAAGTTCTTAATAGTGCAGCCCTCTGCTTCATTCCTCCACTTAAATCTTTTGGATAATAATCCTCAAATCCTTTTAATCCAAAGTCTTCAATCATTAAATTTATTTGATCTAAATTTGTTTTAAGATTATGGAGTTCCAACGGTAAAATAATATTTTCATATAATGTTCTCCAAGGTAGAAGCAAATCTTTTTGAGGCATGTATGCTAAAGGAGTCTTATAATTTTTCACATCTGTTTCCTCTAAAAGACATAGTCCCTCAAATTCTTTATCTAACCCTGTAATTATCTTAAAAAGTGTTGATTTCCCGCACCCACTAGGTCCTACAATAGAAACAAATTCTCCTTTATTTAAATTAATATTTATATCTGAAAGAACATCTAAATTTTCATATTTTTTATATAAGTTAGTAATTTCTAAAATTTTCATATTATTTTCCTATAAATTCATTAGTAAACGCTTTTTTCATATCTGTTTTCTTTGTAATTAATTTATTAGTGTATAACCAATTTTGATAATTAACCCATACAGACTCTTTTTGTTGCCCCCATATAGGTGCTTCTGCCCTATATTTTTTTGATAAAAATTTTGAACTCTCTAAAACTAATTTTTTGTCTAATTCAGGTGCATGTTTAGACAATATTGCTGCTGCTTTTTCTGGATTTGAAATTGCATATTCATAACCTTTTCTAGTAGCTTTCATAAATTTTTTAGCTAAGTCTTTATCTTTTATTGCTATTTTTTCGTTAGTTATAATTACAGGAGTATAGTAGTCAAGATTTTTATCATACTTAGTTAATGGTATATAATCTATTTGAAATCCTTTTAGTTTAGCTTCTATATTTGTCCATCCTTCATAAACCCATGCAAAATCTACATTAGATTTAGATGTTTGAAAAAAATCTGCTGAACCAGTTGTTAGAATTTTAACCTTATTAAAATCTCCACCATCTTTTTTCATTAAAGCTTTAATCGTTGCAACTTCTACTGGAGAGCCCCAACCCCCATATTTTTTACCTTCCCAGTTTTTAGGCGACTTAATATTTTTTGTTTTTAAAGAAGCAAAACCACTTGTATTATGCTGAATTATTGCAGCGATACTAATTATCGGAAGATTTTGTATTCTTGCAAATGTTACTGCTTCTTGATAAGAAATACCAAAATCAGCCTTTCCTGTTGCCACTAATTGTTCAGCTGTTCCACCTTGTGGTTGAAGTATTTTAACATTTAATCCTTCAGCTTTAAAATACCCAAGTTCTTGTGCCACATAAAGTCCCATATGATTTGTATTTGGAGTCCAATCTAAAACAACAGTAACATCTTTTGAAAAAGCAAATAAACTTAACATCATAAAAATCAATATTTTTTTCATCTTTTATCTTTTCCATCTTAAAACAAATTTTTCAATTAATTCTATAATTTTAAATAAAATCAAACTTATAATAACGACAATTATAATTGCACTAAACAAATAATCAGTTCTAAAAGAACTAAGGGCTCTTGTCATATATATTCCCAAACCTTTTTCTGCACCAAGCCATTCTCCTATAACTGCACCCATTACTGAATAAGTTACAGATATTTTCAATCCTGCAAATAAACTTGGTAAACTCGCTGGAAATAAGCATTTCCTAAATATATCTATTTTCCTAGCTCTCATAACTTTAAATAAATCAATAACTTCTTGATTTACACTGTTAAGTCCATCTAAAAAACTTATTAATATTGGAAAAAGACAAATTACCACAACTATTATAATTTTGGGTAAAATTCCAAACCCAAACCAAATAAGAATCAAAGGCGCTACAGCAATTAAAGGGACTGTTTGAGAAATAAGTAAAAATGGATATAAAATTTCTTTTATCCTTTTTTTATCATATATTAATGCACCAATTATTAAAGATAAAATTATAGATATAGTAAATCCTATAAAAGCCTCATAAACAGTTGTTAAAGTATGTGATAATAGCAATTCTTTATCTTCCATTAATCCTCTAAAAATCTCTGTAGGCTTTGGAAAAATAAAAGCTGGGATGTCTCTTAATCTTAGAAAGATTTCTGTAAACAAGGTCATAAAACAAATCGTTAACCAAAAAATAAAATTATTTTCTAAATTTTGAGACTTTTTCATCAATAGTAATTCCTTCAATTTTATTATCAAATTTTGCTATGGTGCAAACCCTTGTAGCTCCTTTAGTAAAACATATCTCTTGAGATTTCTTTAGTATTTCTAATAAAGTATCAAACTCTCCTTCAATAGTCGTTCCTAGTGCTCCAACTTCATATTTCAATCCACTAGCAATAATATATTCAATAACTTCATCAATTACTGCATATTTTTCTTTTTCTCCTCCTTCAACTGTAGGAAGAATTTGTAAATCCATATTCGCAATAGCCATATAAAACTCCTTTCTTAAAATATTGAGTTTAAAACAAAAAATCAGAGGAAGCCTCTGATTATAATTTATCATTAAACTCCCGACTCTAGCATTATCTAGTGTGGTAAACGGTCGAACTAAGTTCCTCTCAGCTAAAAGCTCCCGTGCATATTATCTTTAACAATTGAAGTATAACAAATTGCACAAAGTAAGTCAACTTTTAATTATTAATTATTTACATAACAACCAAAATCTTTCTTAAATGGAGTTCCATATAAAGCATAGGATAAACATCTTAATCCCCCATTACAATTTTCTACATGAAAGCACTTTTCACATTCCTCTGGCTCAGTTTCTCTTCGCAATTTTTTAAACAATTCTGAATTATATATATCTATTAAGTCATTATTGAAAATATTATCACAAAAAATAGGCATCCTTCGGCAAGGAACTACATCTCCATTGGTCATGATAGTAAAAAAGTTGGGTTTTATCCCAACTTTTATATTATTAATTATTTAATTGTAACTTCTGTATCATATTTAACTCCATATTCATTTGAAAGATTTTCAGTTATTTTTGCTTCCAATAACCATCCATTTTTTGCGTCAAATATATATGTCCCTTTTAATTCTCCTTCTAAGTACTCTCCACCAAAATCAGATGTTGAATTTCCTGTTACTTCTATAACCCATTGCTTTTTATCAGCTTTTACTAATTTATAAGTATAATTCCCATCTTTACCATTAATATTTACAGTTCCATCCCAAGTATCACCAATAGCAACAGGATTACTAGGAAAAACTACAAAAGAATTTGACATACTCTCATCAACAAAGTTTTCTTTAAAAGAAGATTTCATTTCTTCTCTATAAGCTTCTTTTTCTTCTTCATTAAAATATTCATCTAAATTGTCTGTTATATGATTAAATAGATTATCTAGATTTTTTATATCTACCATATTCCCTTTTTTGTCAATAATTATATTAAAAGGCTGATTTGTCATATTTTTAAAAACAGTATTCATCATATTTCCCATCATGTCTTCCATTGTTTGAGAATCTTTTTTATAAGGTTTTTCTGAAGAGAATGACATTTCTTCCCCTGCCATAGTCATTTGAGTAGAAATTTTATTATATTTAAACTCTAAATCATAGTTATTCTTTATATTTTTAACTGTTGCACTATAACCTAAATCCATAACAGTTATTGTAGCTTCTTCACCATAAGTTCCGACTACTTTTACTTTTACATTTTGATTAAAAGTTTCATTAGATTTAAAATTGTACTTCAAATCAAATTTTTCATTTGACGCTCCAAAAGAATATACTGAAAATAAAAAAAGTGTAACTAAATAAATAATTTTTTTCATTTGTGCCTCCTAGTTAATTTTACTTAAGTATAACATGATTTTTCAAAGATTTCAACTTGATATTACAAAAAAAGTACATTATTTTTTCTAATTTTTAACAACTTTTTTTAAAGTGTCTTATCCAATAAATTATTTTAAAAAAAGCATATATGTGATAAAATAGACTTAATAAATAATTGTTGTAGATAACTTTTGAAGAAGTAATTTATTAAAAATCAAGGAGGAATCATGTATAATATAAAAAAATTTGTAATGGGTCCATTACAATCAAATTCATATATAATCTGGAACGATAAAAAAGAAGCATATTTATTTGACATTGGAGATATTAATATTTCAACAATCATTAACTTTATCAAAGAAAATAATTTAAATTTAAATGGTCTTTTTTTAACTCATGGACATATCGACCATATTTGGGGTGTAGATATTTTAATAAATAATTACCCGAATATAATTGTTTATATTGGTGATAATGAAAAAGACTATTTAGAAAATAGCGAATATAATTTATCATATTCTATATTCAGAGAAATTTTTACTATCAAAAATTTACATAAAGTCAAATTTTTAAAGGAAAATGACATAATTAACGGAATAAAAGTTATTAATACTCCAGGTCATACAAAAGGAGGAGTTTGCTATTACATAGAACAAGATAATATCCTCATCAGTGGCGATACTCTT
>RRZT012268356.1_pt1 | contig 15757 bp, 15 predicted proteins | sample 2165551 | NCBI WGS metagenome assembly RRZT01 (sample SAMN10456910, study PRJNA506462) | wastewater metagenome | biome: wastewater; feature: sludge; material: wastewater sludge; isolation source: wastewater sludge with Escherichia coli K12::gfp cells carrying plasmid... | place: USA: Moscow, Idaho... | reverse complement strand
GCGCCGGCGATCATGCCCGCGATGATCGCCGTCACCTTGACCGACGCGTTCGCCCCGGCCGTGCCCGGCACCGTCACATGCTCATCGACCAGGTCGTGCAGGCCAGCCTGTTCGGCCAACGTCAGCACCGCCGGCAGGCCACCGAAGGCGATCAGGTTCGGGTCGTCGAAAACCGGGTCAAGGGTATGGCAGACTCGCACTACGAGTGCTCCTGTCAAGGATCAGAACGGCGTCTTCGCAAACACCATTCTTCCTTGTCACAGGAGCATTCGCCATCACGGCACACCCATCACCCCGGCGGATCGAGGCTCAGCTCAGCTCACCCAGCTCAGCTCACTGGTCCGTTCAGTTCAGATTCAGTTCACGGTGCGGCGAGAAGTTCGGGCGCGACTGCGAAGTCACGGAGGACGAGGGCAGCCGACAACTCGCGCTGGATCGAGGGCAGTTCGGCGATGATCTGCCCGGCCCCGGTGGAGGTGTCGAACCGATGAAGAATCATGGGCAGGTCAGGATTCTCGTCGATCTGCCGGATCAACAGCCACGTGCCTTCGAATCGCATCAGCGAGTACTCGTCCGACTCGCGGAGCGCCACGCCGGTTGTGAAGGCGAGAGCGGTTGCCCCAGTGGCGGGATCAGTGCGGCGAACGCCGCCGTGGGAGTCGATCCACATGAGCTTGCCGTCATGCAACACCCTGTCTGCACGCCCGAAGAACACTGGCCTCGAGGTATCCATGGACGGTTCACTTGCGTCGGGAAGGCGGAGGGCGTGTCGGGTGAGCTTTCCTGTACGTACGTTCCACGTGCGGGATCTCGAACGTTTTCGGAGCATCCACGTGATTGTCCTTCGCCAGGAAGATGGCGTTGCCATCAGCGTCACATGCCGCATCGTTCCAGAAATAGTCGACCATGTAGGCGGGGACGGCCGCCACGAAGGCACCGCCGGGCTGGAAAAGCGGGAGGATGAAGGCGGGCGAGCATCTGAGGCATACCCGAACCGTTCGAGCTGACAACTCCTCGCCCCGCGGCCTTCTTGACGTTGTTCGGGCCCGCCAGGATGGCGACCCCGAAGATTCCGTCCCGGCACCGTGCGATCGGCTGGTTGAAGCCATCGACGTCGTAACGAACGCTCACCTCTCCGTTGAACGTGATGGCCTGCTCGGTGTAGGTGTCACCGGTCAGCCCCTCGATGAGAAGCGACCATGTACTGCTGCCGTCCGGAGACGAAAATGCGACCACCTGGCTGTTTGTCTTGGGGCTGTCGGTGGTGGCGAGGCGGTCACCCAGGAGGTAGTCGCGCCGGGTGTCGGAGAAGAACAGACCCCGGTGCGTCCAGGTCAGACGAGCGTTGTCCATATCGCTGGTCTTCAGCGCTTTGAGCGGTGTGGTGGCGTCCTGTCCCAGGATGACGTGGCCCGGCCCGCCCCACAGATAGCTCTGCGGCGAGACGTACAGTGCCACGCGCGTGGACCCGAGCGTGGCGGCCGACTCTGACACGTCTTGCCACGTGGGCAACGACGAACACGCGGAAACCAACGCGCTCGCGCCCGCCAGAACCAAAACGCTCACGCCCACGCCACGTGCGCGTGTACTCACGTGACGATCCTGTAGGTCGACGTGAGCGCAGAATTGGTCAGATCAGTGGGATACACGCCCAACCCTCCGTTGGCATCCAGATCAATACCAGTTGCTTCTCTGTAGGCCAACCACACGAGTTGCGAGCAATTGACCACTTCGTACGATTCGAGGAAAACTCTCCGCTGGAATCGAAAATGGCCTGAATGGACCGATGGCGATTGTCGTAGAACGCGTTGTGATACTTGATGAACTGGAGCGTGCGATAGGCACGTTCTGCCGCTGCGTTTCTGCGGACCTGCGTTGTCATCACATGCTGGATGTATGCCGGCTTGGAGATCGACACTGCGAATACGACACATATCGCGACCGTGCCCCTGGGTCCGGAGCTTCGGCAACCATTTCTGTGGTGCCATACATGCCGGCATGCCCGTGGGGAACTCCGAGGGTTGACGCAGCGGACTGAAAGATGTCACCCCTGGCGGTCACTGGCGGAAGCGACTGGGTTCCGGTGCCTCCGGAGGCTGGTGTGACTGAGGGATCTGTGCGCCCAGCCGCGAGACGCTGCTGCTGAAGCGCCGTCTGGGACGCCTTGAGTTCCCTCACTGCCTGATCGACCACCGCCCGCGAAGTCATGCGGTATCGCACGGCAGTCTCCTGGACTTGGCGCTGCGCCTCGTCGACCGAGATCTGGTTAGCTTCGGCGATCACTTGGATGCCAGAGAAATTGTGCGGTTCAACTCGGGCCAGGCCGGGTGAGGATACGAGCGCTAGCAGCGTGATCAGGCAGCTGGCGACCAATCCGGCGGAGGGGGGCATGATGTGCCTTTCGATGGGTCCGCGGGGCGCGCATACGGAACCTGGATCTCCCGGAGCAGGAGGTCGGCCACCCCGGGGAGGCGTCCCCCTTCCGTGGAACCCGCAGGCCACACCAGCCCAGGCGGCTTCCGATCAGCGATCCCCCTCCCGGTGCGGACGCCCCAGCAGGTCGTCCATCCAGTCCTCGGCGGCGGCGTAATCCTGGGTGGTGAAGCCGCGCGCGATCGACGGCGGCACCTTGTCTGCGCGCGGATACGACCCCAGGAACGTGACCTTGCGGCAGATCCGATGCAGACCCTTCAGGGTCCCGCGCAACCGGGGCTCACCCACGTGTCCCTCGGCGTCGATCGAGAAGCAGTAGTCGCCGAGCGTCTTCTTCGTGGGCCGCGACTCGATGCGGGTCAGGTTGACCCCGCGCATCGCGAACTGTTCGAGGATCTCGAGCAGCGCGCCCGAATGGTCGGTGTGCATGTACGCCACCAGAGTCGTCTTGTCGGCGCCCGTCGGGGCGGGCAGCTCGCCGGGACGCCGCACCAGCACGAAGCGGGTCACGGCGTCCGGATTGTCGGCGATGCCCTCGGCGACCACGTCGAGCCCGTACAGATCGGACGCCACCCGCGCGCAGATCGCGGCGTCGTACTTGGACTCCGGATCGGCGACCTCCTCGGCGGCACCTGCGGTCGAACCGCCCTCGGTGACGGACGCCGCAGGCAGGTTCCGGCGCACCCAGTCGCGGGTCTGCGCGTAGGCGTGCGGGTGGGTGAGGACGCGGCGCACGGCGTCCATCTGTGTGCCGGGACGCACCGCCACCACGAACTGGACCGGCAGCAGCACCTCGCGCACGATCACGAGCGGATCGCCGGTGGCCAGGTTGTCGAGCGTCGCGGTGACGCCGCCCTCGACCGAGTTCTCGATCGGCACGAGCACCGCCTCGACGTCGCCCTCACGCACCGCGTCGAGGGCGCCTGGCACCGTGGCGAACGGCAGGGCGGCGTCCGAGGAGAAGCTCAGGAGCGCCTGGTGCGTGAAAGTGCCAGCGGGGCCGAAGTATCCGAACACGCGCGCAGTCTACGCACTCGGGCGGTGCGGCTCAGCGGGACGCCCACCCGGCACGAACAGCCCGGACGCCGCCGTTCAGGAAGTCGCGGGTCGGGAGTTCGCGGGAGGCCCGACGCCACCACAGCACGATCGACACCAGCACGAGGATCTGGATGATCGAACAGATGCCGTCTCGGACGATGAACGACGCGGTCAGCATGCTGTCCGAGAACGCGTACAGCCGCCCTGTCACGTACCCGACCGACAGTGCGGCGCCACGCCACAGCATCAGGCCGTCGAGCCGGTTCGGAATCATCAGCGCCAACGGCACCCAGGCGATCAGGTCATACCAGGACAGGGTGTACGGCGACGTGACGAGCCACGCCGTGCACAGCACCAGCGCCGTTCGCACGATCACGGTCAGCTCGTCGTCCTGGCCGCGTGACTTCCCGCCCGGCACGGCCTGCCACGGCAGGACCCGCGACAGCATCCAGCCGATGACCAGCATGCCGACCCAGCCCAGCGCGCCGATGATGGAGCGGGCGATGGGCGGCGGAATGATCCAGTCGATGGCACCCAGCAGCATCGGCGCCCACGATCCGCCCGAGATGTAGCCGGTGTTGCGGCCCGCCGCGAAGAGGGCCTCAGGTGCGAGGACGCCGTAGCCGATCGCCAGCGGAATGACCGCGCCGACACCCAGCTGGAGCAGCTTGCGCCAGTCCTTCCGGTAGCCCCACGCCATCGCGATGCCGTAGTAGACCAGCGACACCTTCACGCAGCCGGCCAGCCCGATGAAGATGCCGGTCACGAACGCGCTGCGCCGCACGAACCACAGCCCGCAGATGGCGAACACCAGAGTCAGGGCTTCGTTGTGGGCGCCGGCGACGATCGACCAGATCAGCAGCGGGTTGAGGATCGTGAACAGCACCGACCGCGTCTGCCGGGCGGTGTCGCCGTGGGCGAGCTTGATCATGATCGCGCAGATCACCAGGAACGGGACGACCGCGAACACCTGCAGCCAGAACACGATGTCGTGCATCGAGTCGCCGCCCAGCACGTTCGCCGCCCACTGCGACAGCGAGGCGATCGGGCCGTAGACGCTCGGGGTGTCCTGCCAAGGGCGTTCGGTCCAGATCAGCACCGGGTCGTAGGACTGCCGGAACACTTCGGCCGGCGTGATGTCGTAGGGGTTCATGCCGAGCCGCTGGAGGCGTCCGTACGCCGCGTACATGAGCACGTCGGCGCTGGTCAGCGGCGGCACGGCCGCCGTGGCGAGGTTCAGCGCGACGCCGAGCCCGAACAGCTTGTGAATGCCCGGACGCCAACCCGCTGCGACCGCGCGCCACGCCACCCACAACCCGACGGCGCCGATCGAGATGCCGACCCAGAGCACGGGAACGACGATCCATTCCGACAGCGGCAGGCCCCACGTCAGCCCGATGTCGGTCGGGATGAACCACGGCGGCAACCAGCTGCCGTCAGCCGGACCCGGGTTGAGCGTCACCGACGACGGCCCGAGAAAGGCCACCACGATGGTCACCAGGCAGGACGCGACGATCAGCCCCAGCCCCAGCCTCGGGCTGGACGACCAAGGTGCGTCGGCCCACCGAAGGAAACGCTCGACGATGGCGGGGCGCTGCACGGATCTCCTCTGGGTCAACCGCCCGGGGGCGGGCTGGTGTCAGGGTACCGGTGTCCGGGGGGCGTCCCTATTTCAGAAGCCGAGAAAGACGACGGTCGGCCAGTTTCTGGCCCCCGGTCTGACACCCCGGGCAGTAGTTCCAGAACGAGTCGGCGAAGCTGACCTCTTCGATCGGGGTGCCGCACTCGGCGCACGGCTCGCCCTTGCGGCCGTGGACGCGGAGGTGGCTGCGCTTGTCGTCCTTCAGTTGGTTGGGGCTGAGCCCGACCGCCCGGTCGATCGCCGTGGCAAGTTCGGCCCGGACCGCCGCGTACAGCACCGTCCGCTCCTCGTCGGTGAGCTTGCCGGCCAGCTTGAACGGCGAAAGCTTGGCCGTGCGCAGAATCTCGTCGGAGTACGCGTTGCCGATGCCGGCGAACACCCGCTGGTCGCGCAGCAGCCCCTTCACCTGGGTGCGGGCGTGCTCGGCGAGGACGCCGGCGAAGGCATCCGCGGTGAAGCCGTCGGCCATCGGGTCGACGCCGAGCGACGAAATGCCCGGCACCTCGGCCGGGTCGGCCACGACGTAGAGGGCCAGCTTTTTCTGCGTCCCGGCCTCGGTGAGGTCGAAGCCGACCTCGTCGTCGAACACCATCCGCAGCGCGATCGGCCCCTTGCCGGGGCGCGCCGTCGTCGCCGGCGGCGTCTCGTACCAACGCAACCAACCGGCCCTGGCGAGGTGAAAAGCAAGATGGACGCCGTCGGTCGCGACCAGCAGGAACTTGCCCTGGCGGGTCACGCCGGACACCTCCAGGCCGACGAGCGCGCTGAGCGGCAGGTTGAAGGTCTTCAGCGCGCTGAACGCGGCCAACTCGGCGCGGGTGATCGTACGTCCGGTGAGGTGGGCGTCCAGGAACGCGCGCAGCCCCTCGACCTCTGGCATCTCGGGCATCGCTCCCCCTTCGTCCCGGCTGAACCGCCAGGTCGCACCGGCGACCGGCGAATGCTAGCCCTTGCCCGCACCCTAACGCTGCGAGCGGCATCCATCGAGAGGCGCAACCAAGGTTGACGACCGACCGCAACGCGGCCTGAAGCGCCGACCCCACCCACCCATGGCGCTCGGACGCCCGGCGCCGTAACGTCGACGCATGGCACTCAAGTGGTACACCGTCGTCATCGACTGCGCTGACATCGCCGCCCAGGCACGCTGGTGGGCTGAGGTCCTCGACTGGCAGATCATCTACGAGGCCGACGACGAGGTGGTGATCATCCCGCGCTACGCGTCCGACGAACCCCTCACCGTCGAGCAGTGGCGCCGGGTCGGGCCCGGGCTGGTGTTCGTGCCCGTCCCCGAACCCAAAACGGTCAAGAATCGTCTGCACATCGATCTGGCCCCGCACCTCACCGACGACCGGGACGCCGAGATCGACCGCCTGCTCGCCCTCGGCGCGACCCGCGTCGACGTCGGTCAGTCCGACGACGTGACCTGGACCGTGCTGGCCGACCCCGAGGGCAACGAGTTCTGCGTCCTGTCGTCCCGCGACCGCTGACTGGTCACTGCGCGGCTCCCGCCCAATCGGGGCGGGCGGCGTCCAGAGCCTCGGAGACGAGCCGCAAGTAGTCGACGCGGTCGACCTCGACCGCGCCGAGGCTCGCCAGGTGCGGGGTCACCCACTGCACGTCGAGCAGCCTGCGCTCGTCGCCGTCGTTGAGCAGGTCGACCAGCGCCAGCAAGGCCACCTTCGAGGCATCGCGGCCGATCTCGCGGTCGTGAAACATCGACTCCCCCGCGAACAGGCCGCCCACGCTGACGCCGTACAGGCCCCCGGCCAGGTCGCCGGCCGGCGTCCACACCTCGACCGAATGCACGTGCCCCAGCCGGTGCAGCTCGGTGTACACGTCGACGATCGCCGGGTCGATCCACCCGTTCGGACGCCGCTTGTCGCCGCAGCGGGCGATCACCTCACCGAACGCGGCGTCGACCGTGTACCGGAAGCGCCGCGCCGACTTCGCCAACGACCGGGTGACGCGCAGGTCGTCGAGCGGCAGGATCCCGCGGTGCACGGGCGACCACCAGCCCATCGAGCCGCGCGGCGCGCCCAGGCCGTGCAGCGGCATCGGGAACACGCCGGCCCGGTACGCCTCGAGCACCAGGTCGGGGGTGAACTCGTCGGAGAACGCGATCAGGTCCTGTCCCGGCCACTCGGCCTCGGGCCCGAAGATCCCCGAAATGCGCATGGATGCAGTGTGGCAGCCGCCACCGACGTTCCCCGCCACGACCCGATCGGCACCCGGAACGACCCCCGAACAGGGTGGGCCGGCGTCCACCCCGCGCCTACCATGGCCCCAGCAGGAGGGAGATACGATGGCGAACCTGGGTGAGATCAGCCGCGCGATGGAACGCGGGCCCGAGATGGGCGGTCAGGTGCTCAAGCAGTTGCTTGAGGCCGCGCTCAACGGCGTGTCCGCCCTTCCCGGCGCCAAGGCCGTGGCGGCGAAGCACCTGCAGCGCTCCCTCGGACGCCGCATCGACGCGGCCACGCCGGCGTCCGAGTACAAGGACGCCGTCGACGTCGCCATCGACACCCTCGTCGCCGCCCACGTCTCGCTCGCAGCAGCCCAGGGGCTGGCCACCAACCTCGGCGGCATCGTGACCGCCATCGTGGGTCTGCCGGCCAACCTGGCCGCGGTCGCCGTCGTTCAGATCCGCCTCATCGCCGCCATCGCGCACCTGCGCGGCTACGACATCGACGACCTGCGGGTCCGCACCGCCCTGACGTTCTGCCTGATGGGCGAGTCGGGCGTGAAGCGCCTCGTCGAGTCGGGTGCCCTGCCCACCACGCCGATGGGCCTCGCCACCGCGCCGGTGTTCGACAGCACGCTCGATGCGCAGGTTACGGCTGCGGTGTTCGCCGAGCTGCTGAGCCGCATCGGTGGACGCCGCGCCGCCATCCTGATCATCCGGCGCATCCCGCTGGTCGGCGGCGGCGTCAGCGGTGCGATGGACGGCTGGTCGACCCACTCCATCGGCGAATACGCCCGCGAGCAGTTCCCCGCCCGCCGGCACCTCACCCGCGGCTGAGCCTCACTCCGACGCCCGCGTCACCCGGCCGGCGATCAGGCAGGTCACCTCGTAGCCGATGGTGCCCATCAGGTCGGCCACCTCGGTGACGGTGATCTCGTCGCCGCCCTGGCGTCCGATCAGCACCACCTCGTCGCCCGCCCGCACCTCGGCGTCGCCGACGACCACCATCGTCTGATCCATGCACACCCGGCCGGCCAGCGGGTACGAGCGACCACCGATCAGCACCCGGCCGCGGTTCGACAACAGTCGGCTGTACCCGTCGCCGTAGCCCACCGGGATCGTCGCGATCGTCGTGTCACGCGGGGCCGTCCAGGTGCGTCCGTAGCCGACCGTCTCGCCGGCGGCGACCCGCTTCACGAACGACACCTCGGTCGTCCAGCGCAGCGCCGGCTCGAGGGCGATCGTGGGCTCTGTGGTCGCGTCGGGGTACGAGCCGTAGATCATGATGCCGGGCCGCACCATGTCGAACCACGAGTCCGGGTGTTGCAGCACGCCACCGGAGTTGGCCAGGTGCACGATCTCGGGCCGGCCGCGGGCGGCCGTCACGGCGTCCACCACCCGCGAGAACAGGCCGATCTGGGACGCCGTGAACTCGCGCCCGTCGTCGGTGTCCGACACCGGCAGGTGCGAGAACACCCCTTGCAGCCGCAGGCCGGACGCGGCGTCCACCCGCTGCGCGAGAGCCGGCGCGGCGTCCGGCTCGCAGCCGATGCGGCGCATGCCGGTGTCGACCTTGAGGTGCACCGGCACCTCAAGGCCGGACGCCGCCGCGGCCGCCGCGACGGCGTCGATGCCGGCGGCGTCCACCACCGCGAGCGTGATGTCGGACGCCAGCGCCGCCGCAATCTCGGCGCCGCCGAGCGCGTGGCTGAGTTTCAGGACGGGCATCCGGACGCCGCCGGCCCGCAGTTGGACGCCCTCGTCGACCGTGGCGACGCCGAGCCAGTCGGCGGCGCTGGCGTCCTCGATCAGGCGGCTCACGGCGAGCGCGCCGTGGCCGTAGGCGTCGGCCTTCACCGCCGCCAGCACCAGACGCGACGAGACCCGCCTGCGGATGCCGTCCAGATTGCTCCGGATGGCTCGCAGGCGGGTCGTCGCAGTGGTGACGTAAGGCACCCGCCGAGCTTACTGCTGGCCCTTCAGCGACTCACCGATCTGGTTGAGGCGCTCGTTGGTGCGGATGTTGACCACGAAGAACTCGCAGATCATGCGGAAGAGCATCAGCTCGAGGGCTGCCGGGATCCAGCCGAACAGCAGCCAGACGATGCCCAGACCGGCCGTGCTGTTGCCGTAGGCCGAGTTGCCGCCCACGAAGAACAGCAGCGCGATGCCGAGCCACACGAACGCCGCGCTGGCGACGGCCAGCATGTAGGCGATCTTGACCAGCGACGGGGTGGCGAACCGGGTGAAACCGAAGTCCCACAGCGCCGAGATGCTGTTCGTCGCCCCGGCGGCCGGGCTGGGGCTGGCGTTTGGCGCCTGGCCGTAGCCACCGGACGGGTACTGCCCGGCCGGTTGGCCGTAGCTCTGCTGGCCGTAGGACTGGCCCGGGTAGGACGCCGACGGCCCGCTCGACGGGTACTGCGGCTGACCGGGAGGCGTGTACGGGTACTGGCTGCCCGGCTGGTAGGGGTCGCTGGTGGGCTCCGGCGCCGAGGCCTGCGGCTGCGGCGTTCCGGAGTCACTCACGGGCGGCTGAACGCGGGTCGCGTCGTCGTCACCCTGCGGGGGCTTGGGGGTCCAGGGCGAATTCTCATTCGGATTGGTCGACATGACCCCCATTGTTTCTGCCGAAGGGTCAGAACAACAGCGACAGGCCCGGCTCGGCGAGAATCGTCGCCACGTCCGACAGGAAGCGCGACGCCAGCTCGCCGTCAACGACCCGGTGGTCGAAGCTCAGCGAGATCGAGCAGACAGACCGCGTCTCGATGCGTTCGTTCTTGCCCTCGCCGACCACCCACGGCTTACGCCGGATCGTGCCCAGGCACATGATCGCCGACTCGCCGGGGTTGAGGATCGGCGTGCCTCCGTCGACCCCGAACACGCCCACGTTGGTGATCGTGAAGGTGCCGTTGGCGCAGTCGGCGGGGGTGATCCGCCCCTCGCGGGCCACCGCCACCATCGCGTTGAGCGCCTCGGCCAGCTGTACGAGGTTCATGTGGTTGGCGCGCTTCACGTTCGGTACGATCAGGCCCCGGGGCGTGGCGGCGGCGATGCCGAGGTTCACGTCGTCGTAGGCGATGATCTCGCCCTTCTCGGTGTCGATCGCCGCGTTGATCAGGGGGTGCCGGGCGATGGCCAGGCAGGCCGCCTTCGCGAACACGAGCAGCGGCGACACCCGCAGCCCGTCGAACTCGCGGCGAGCCTTGAGCTGCTCGATGAGCTCGACGGTGCCGGTCACGTCGGCGTCGACCCAGGCCGAGGCCTGCGGCGTCTTCCACGACTCGGTCATCGTGCGCACCATCTCGCGGTGGACGCCGCGCAGCGGGATGCGGCGGATGCCTCCGATCGGACGCCCCATGCCGGCCGTCGCGGCCGCCGCCACGTCGGTCGGGGTCACCACGCCGTCCTCGCCCGTGCCGACGATCGTGGCCAGGTCGACGCCGAGGTCGCGGGCCAGCCGGCGCACGGCTGGCTTCGCCAGGTTGGTGGGGATCGCGTCGGGGCGGTCGTGCGGCGTCCCGGGCTGCGGCAGCACGGCGCCCGACGGGGTGGCCGTGTTGCGCGGCGTCGTCGTGGTCTGGTCGACCGGGCGCGACACGGGGTGGTCGAGGTCGTAGGACTCGTGCACCTGATCGCGGGCCGGTGACGGCACGGACGCCGCTGCACCCTTGCGCGGACGCCGACTCACCGATGCCGCCGACGAGCCGTAGCCGACGAGCACGTTGCCGCTCTGGGCGGGCTCTTCTGGGGGGATTGGCTTCTGCGCGGCGGGCGCCTGAGGTTCGGACGCCGCGGCGTCCGGCTGGGTCGGTGCGGGCGCCTGCGGCGCCTCGGGCGCAGCGGGAGCCTGAGGAGCTGCGGCGCTGGCGTCCTCGCCGGGCTCGAGGATGGTGATGATGTCGGTGCCGATCGGCACGGTGTCGCCCTCGGCGACCAGGAGGCGGCCGACAGTGCCGGCCCACGGCGAGGGCAGTTCGACGAGCGACTTCGCCGTCTCGATCTCGATCAGGATGTCGTTCACCGCGACGGTGTCGCCCTCGGCGACGAGCCAACGGACGATGTCGGCCTCCTGGAGGCCCTCTCCGGGGTCGGGGAGCTGGAAGGTCTTCATGGGTTACCTCTCAGAAGGCGACGGAACGGTCCACCGCGTCGAGGACGCGGTCGAGGTCGGGCAGGAAGGCGTGCTCGGCCTTGGCCGGCGGATAGGGGATGTCGTAGCCGGTGACACGCAGCACCGGCGCCTCGAGGGAGTAGAAGCACTCCTGCTGGATGCGTGCGGCGAGCTCGGCGCCCAGGCCGCCCGAGCGGGATGCCTCATGCACGACGATCGCGCGTCCGGTCTTCGTGACGGACGCCGTGATCGCGTGGTCGTCGAGCGGCGACAGCGAGCGCAGGTCGATGACCTCGACGCTGCGGCCCTCCTGCTGGGCGGCGAGAGCGGCCTCGACGCACGTGCGCACCATCGCCCCGTAGGTGAGGATCGTCACGTCGTTGCCCTCGAGCACGGTGCGCGACTGCAGCAGCGGCAGGGGCGTCGCATCGGGGTCGACCTCGCCCTTCTCGTGATAGCGGCGCTTGGGCTCGAAGAAGATCACCGGATCGTCGGACGCGATGGCCTGCTGCATCATCCAGTAGGCGTCCATCGGGTTCGACGGCGAGACGACCGTGAGGCCGGGAATGTGGGTGAAGAGCGCCTCGGGAGACTCGCCGTGGTGCTCGATGGAGCCGATGTGGCCGCCGAACGGGATGCGGATGACCATGGGGACGCGGAGGCGTCCGCCTGAGCGGAACCGCATGCGCGCGACCTGGGTGACGATCTGGTCGTAGCCGGGAAAGACGAAGCCGTCGAACTGGATCTCGACCACCGGCCGGTAGCCGCGCAGCGCGAGGCCCAGCGCGGTGCCGATGATGCCGGACTCAGCCAGCGGCGAGTCGATGACGCGGTCGGGGCCGAACTCGGCCTGCAGGTGTTCGGTGACGCGGAACACGCCGCCGAGCTTGCCGATGTCCTCGCCCGCGAGCAGCACCTTGGGGTCGGCCGCGAGGGCGGTACGCATGCCGGCGTTGAGCGCCTTGGCCAGGGTCATCGTGGTCATGCGTCGGCTCCTTCGGCGTCGGCGAAGCTGGCCTCGTAGGCCAGGTACTCGTCGCGTTGGCGACGCAGCGGTGCGTTGTGTTCGACGTAGACGGTGTCCATGAGGGCGTCCAGGGTGGGCACGGGGAGTTCGCTGATGCCCTCGCGCAGCCGGACGGCCAACTCTTCGGACTCGGCGTCCAGAGCGGCCTGCCAGTCGTCGTCGATCGCGCCGGTCGAGCGCAGGTAGGTGGTGACGCGGCGGATCGGGTCGCGCGGCTTCCAGGCCTGCTCCTCTTCGGCGCGGCGGTACTTGGTGGGGTCGTCGGCGGTGGTGTGGGCGCCCATCCGGTAGGTGAACGCCTCGATCATGGTGGGGCCCTCGCCGGTGCGGGCCCGTTCTAGCGCCCACTCGGTGACGGCGTGTACGGCGAGCGCGTCGTTGCCGTCGACGCGGATGCTGGGGATGCCGAAGCCTGCCGCCCGCTTGTACAGCGGGATCTTGGACTGCACCGTGATGGGTTCGGAGATCGCCCACTGGTTGTTCTGGCAGAAGAAGACGACCGGCGCGGTGTAGGACGCCCCGAACACGAACGCCTCGCTCACGTCGCCCTGGGAGGTCGCGCCGTCGCCGAAGTAGACCAGCGCGGCGCCGTTCTCGGCGGGGTCGCTGTTGCCGACGAGCCCGTCGCGCTGCATGCCCATCGCCATGCCGACGGCGTGCAGCGGCTGGGTTCCGATTACGAAGCTGTACAGGTGGAAGCGGGTGGCGACGCTGTCCCAGTCGATCATCGCCGTGCCGCGGAACGTCTTGAGGACGTCGAGCGGATCGATGCCCATCATGAGCGCGATGCCGTGCTCGCGGTAGGACGGAACGATCTGGTCGGGGGCGCGGGTCGCGGCCGCGGAGGCGATCTGGGCGGCCTCCTGGCCGAGGGCCGGCGGCCACATGCCGAGTTGCCCCTTGCGCTGGAGGGCGGTCGCCTCGGTGTCGAAGCGGCGTCCGAGCACCATGGACCGCAGCAGGCCCGCGATCTGGGCGTCGTCTCCTGTGAACGCGAAATCGGAGTTCTCGATGCGTTGCCCCTCGGGTGTGAGGAGCTGGATGAAGTCCTCACCCGGCGTTTCCGTCATGGGGTCCCCCTTCGGACACAGGTAGGCGGATCGTCGATTACTTACTACTTACGTAACCGTAGGTTAGCAAGTGGGCGCCCTGTACCGCGAACGTACTCCGCATCCGGTGGCCTGTCGACGGACTCGCGGAATCCGGGAAGGAGCGTCGGCTGGGGCTGGCTCGGGCGCACTCGGGTGTCCTCAGGCAGGCATCTCGATCTCGCCGAGGTCGTTCCAGTCGTCCTGCGGGATCTCGTACGAAATCACCTTGGGCCGGGACGCGGCGTACTTGCCCTGGGTCGCCATCGCCTTCTTGAAGTGGTCGGACTCGACGTGCGCCCGGCCCGCCTCCCCGTCGCGGTAGGCCTCGATCAGGATGTACTCGCGGGGGTTGTCGACGCAGCGCGACCAGTCGAACCACAGACAACCCGGTTCGGCCCGGCAGGCCTCGGTGAACTCACGCGTCAGCTCGATGAAGTCATCGGCGTACTCGGGCAGGACGTCCCACTTGACTGTGATCGTGATCATGGGCCCATTCTGCCCGGTGTCCCGGACGCCGGGGCGGGCGGCGTCCGGTCACCCTTGCGGGACCCGCCTTCTGGCCGGATGGGAGACTAGGGTCGGACGCGTCCCCGGCCGAGGAGTTGCTCACGTGAAGATCACAGTCGTTGGCGCCGGCTATGTCGGCCTGTCGAACGCCCTTCTGCACGCTGACCGCCACGAGGTGGTGCTGCTGGAGGTCAACCCTGCCAAGGTGGCGTCGCTGAACGCGGGGGTGTCGCCCATCGTCGACGCCCAGATAGAGGAGGCGTTGGCCAGCGGCACGCACCCGTTGCGGGCGACGAGCGACGCGGCATCCGCGTATGCCGGGGCCGACTTCGTCGTGGTGGCGACGCCCACCGACTACGACCCGAAGACGAACCTGTTCGACACCCGTTCGGTCGAGAGCGTGATCGCGGGCGCGCTGGCGGTGAACCCGGAGGCGGCGATCGTGATCAAGTCGACGGTGCCGGTGGGGTTCACCGACGACATGCGCGAACGGCACCCCGGGGCGACGATCTTCTTCTCGCCGGAGTTTCTGCGCGAAGGCCAGGCGCTGCACGACAACCAGCACCCGTCGCGCATCGTGGTGGGCGACGATTCGGACGCCGGCCGCACGTTCGCGCAGTTGATGCGCGACGGCGCCGTCGACCCGGACGTGCCGGTGCTGCTGATGTCATCGACCGAGGCCGAGGCGCTGAAGTTGTTCGCGAATACGTTCCTGGCGCTGCGGGTGGCGTACTTCAACGAGCTCGACACCTACGCCGCGGTGCGTGGGCTGGACGCGTCGCGCATTATCGAGGGGGTCGGGCTCGATCCGCGCATCGGGTCGCACTACAACAACCCGTCGTTCGGGTACGGCGGCTACTGCCTGCCGAAGGACACCAAGCAGCTGCTCGCCAACTACGCCGACGTGCCGCAGAGCCTCATTGCCGCCGTGGTCGACGCCAACACCACCCGCAAGGACTTCATCGCGGCCGACATCCTCGCCCGCGAGCCAAAGGTGGTCGGCATCCACCGGCTGGTGATGAAGTCAGGGTCGGACAACTTCCGGTCGTCGTCGGTCCAGGGCGTGATGAAGCGGATCAAGGCCAAGGGCATCCCGGTGATCGTCTACGAGCCGGCGCTGGCTGACGACTCGTTCTTCGGATCGGAGGTCGTGCGGGACCTCGAGGAGTTCAAGCGCCGCGCAGACGTCATCGTGAGCAACCGCCGCTCCCCCGAACTGGCCGACGTCGCGGAGAAGATCTACACCCGCGACATCTACGGACGCGACTGAGGGTCTGGGTCGCCGGTCGGCTCGACGGGTGGTGGCCCTTTCCGCCACGGAGGCTGGAGTCCCTGGACCACCGACTTGGGTGGCCGACCCGACTTGAGTGGGCGACGCGGAAGGGCTCCTCCACTTTCCGGCCGTCAGGCAACTCCCAGTCCGGGTCCGCGATGGTCCCAACGGGCTCACCGTCGGCGCTGCGCACGACGTGGCTCCCCAAGCGCGGCGCATGTCCCCTCTTGGCGCACCGACGTCCGACGTGGCGCACTGAGATTCGTCTTGGCGCACCGAACCCGACATGGCGACTGGTAGACCGCCCGCCACGTCGGGTTCGGTGCGCCACGTGAGATTTCGGTGCGCCATGTCGGCCGGTTCAGCGCGCCACGTGAGATTTCGATACGCCACGTCGGCGGCTCAGGGCGCCACGTGGGACTTCGATGCGCCATGTCGTCCGTCTCGGTG
>RRZT011293798.1_pt1 | contig 15759 bp, 5 predicted proteins | sample 2165551 | NCBI WGS metagenome assembly RRZT01 (sample SAMN10456910, study PRJNA506462) | wastewater metagenome | biome: wastewater; feature: sludge; material: wastewater sludge; isolation source: wastewater sludge with Escherichia coli K12::gfp cells carrying plasmid... | place: USA: Moscow, Idaho ... | reverse complement strand
ACATATAAAAAAGTAGAGATTGGTGATTTTGTTATAAGTCTACGTTCATTTCAAGGGGGTATTGAGTATTCTGAATATGAGGGAATTGTTAGTCCGGCATATACGATTCTTAAAGAAATACTTCCAATTTCAAAATCATTTTATAAAGTATATTTTAAAACCGAAACTTTTATAAATAGATTAAATACAATTATTTATGGTATCCGTGACGGTAAGCAAATAAGTTTTGGTGATTTTTCAACATTAAATCTTCCTTATCCAAGCATTGAAGAGCAAAAAGCTATTACTTTAATTTTAAATGCTTCAAACGAAGAACTAAAACAATACGAACAAAAATTAGCAAACTTTCAGTTACAGAAAAAAGGTTTGATGCAGCAGTTGTTAACAGGTAAAGTAAGGGTGAAAATTTAAAAGCACAGGTATGACATCAGAACAATTAAATAATTTACTTGAAAATTTATGCAATCTTTCTGCCGAAAACGAAGTGGTAGAATTTAAAGAAGCCAAAAATAATTACGATTTTTCTAAGCTTGGTAAATATTTTTCAGCACTTTCAAATGAAGCAAATCTTGCTGGAAAAAATTGCTCTTGGTTGATTTTTGGTATAGAAGATAAAAAGCATAATGCCGTTGGAACTAACTTTAGAATTCATCGCAAAGATTTAGATAGTTTAAAAGGTGAAATAGCCAAAAAAACAACAAATGGAATATCTTTTATGGAAATTTTTGAAACAACCAAATCTAATGAACGAGTGGTGATGTTTCAAATACCTGCAGCTCCAAAAGGTATTCCTATTGCTTTTGATGGACATTATTACGCAAGAGATGGTGAAGAGTTAGCGCCTTTGAATATAGAAAAAATTGAAAGGATTCGTGGACAAGCTATTAAAGACGATTGGAGTGCACATATTATTCCAGAAGCTAGTATTGAAGATTTAGATGAAGAAGCAATTGCATTAGCTAGAAAAAATTTTAAAAATAAATTTCCTGAAAAAGCAGCCGAAGTAGATGAATGGAACGATATAATGTTTCTTAACAAAGCTAAAGTCACCATTAAAGGAAAAATAACTCGTACTGCACTCATTTTACTTGGTAAAGATGAATCGGAACACTATTTAAATCCAGCAGAAATAAAAATTCGTTGGAAATTAATGGACGGTTCCGGTAATGATATTGATTACGAAATTTTTAATATCCCTATGATCTTATCTGTAGAAAAAGTGTTTTCTAAAATAAGAAATATCAAATATAGATACATGCAAGAGGGAACAATTTTCCCTACAGAGGTTTCAAAATACGAACCATTTTCAATTCGCGAGGCAATTAACAATTGTATTGCACATCAAGACTATACCAAAAATGCTCGTATTAATGTGATTGAAATGGATGATCAATTAATCTTTACGAATCAAGGAAACTTTATTCCAGGGTCAGTAGAAAAAGTTATTATTGATGATGCACCCGAAGAATATTACAGAAATAGATTTTTGGCAACAGCTATGTTTAATTTAAAGATGGTTGATACCGCAGGTGGTGGAATAAAAAAAATCTTTAATTTTCAAAGAGCTCGTTTTTTTCCTATGCCTGATTATGATTTGTCAAATGACAAAGTGAAAGTTACTATTTCTGGAAAAATATTAGATTTAGAGTATGCTCGATTATTGGCTCAAAACAAAGATTTAACATTAGAAGAAATAATAATGTTAGATAAAGTTCAAAAGAAAAAAGAGTTAACTTCTTTTGAAGAAAAATTATTAAAAGGAAAAAAATTAATAGAAGGAAGAAAACCTAATTATTTTATAGGGATCAAGGTTGCACAAAAAACAAATCAAAAAGCGTTGTATTCAAAAAACAAAGGTTTTGATAAGTCATATTATCTTGATTTAATCACAAAAGCAATTAATGAACATAACGAATTGAATAGAAGTGAAATTGATGAGTTATTGTGGGAGAAGCTTCCTAATTGGATGTCAGATAAGCAAAAGAAAACTAAAATTGGAAATTTACTATCTGAATTAAGATTAGCAAATAAAATAGAAAACAAGGGAACTTTTTCTAAACCAAATTGGTCTCTTAAAAAGTAAAAATTTTTAAATCTAAGAGAAATCTAAGAGAGATATTAAGAGAAATATTAAGAGAGCAAACGAATCGATTTCCTTGTAAATATGCAGGGAATTGATTTGGATAAAAGTAAAAAAAGGTTAGTTAATAATTTTTATGATAAAATTACCAACAGAGTATTAAAACCGCAAGGCTCGATACATTTCATGATGTAACGAGCCTCGAAACGCATTTTTCCAAATGGTAAAATGTGCAATGCAAATATGCAAAAAAATAGTTGAATATAATTAATTGCATTTTTAAAAAGGGACTCGTACCAAAAAGAGAATAAAACCATTTTAGGATTTCAAAAAGCTCTTTTAAATTAAAAATTTAAGAGAGGATTAAGAGAAGAATTAAGAGAGAAAGGAATGGATTTCCTTGTAAATGAAGTGACGGAGTGTTAGTAATAAGATAGGCTTGATGTTTAAAATATTTTAATTTAAAAAAATCTATGAGTTATATCAAATGGAACAAAACCTTAACAGATTATTTTTTTAATGAAAATAATAAGAATAAGGAAGTAATATTATATGCAGACAAAACTTTGATAGAAGCGTTAGGTTCTCAAAATAATTTGGGGAACTATGATGATTTTATTAAGAGTATTTTAATTGATTTTAATTCAAGATGTAAATTATATGACGATATTATTCTAAGTCCCAAGAGACTTGGTAACGATAGGGTGAAAATTAACAAAGAGTTAAGTAACAAAATAAAAGAATTTCCAAATCATCTATCTAATAAAATTGGAAATTTTGATTTGGTTTATTTTAATTATGTTATTTTTTATATTACCGTTTTTGTTGAGAATACCGAAAAAAAATCTTTTTACAATAAATTAAATGAAATAATCGACAACTACATTCCTGATGATAATAATACATTACCGTTAAATGGACTTGATTTAATTTTTAATAAAATTGAAGAATGGACTTTAAAAAATAAAAATGGAAAACTTGGAATTTTTAGGGCACGTAGGCTTGGTAATTTAGCTTATTTAGGATTATTAAAATATCAAGTAGTATTAACACCATCAGAAAACAGACAATTTGAAGAAATAATATATAAATATCATATTAAAATTGATGTAAATACTTCATTTCCAGAGTTAGCAAATAGACTTTTGCCTTTAATTGAAACGGGTAAACTAAGAGATAAAGTAATAGAAGCAATAGGAAATTTAGTTTATGCAGAATGGTTTTTAAATAGAGTTAGAAACTTCAATCATGAAAGTTTCAAAAATTCTGAAATAGGTAAAGACATCAAGGTGATGAAAAAGGGGCAACTAGCTTTCTATATTGATCCAATTGATTTTTTACTAAAATTAAAAACAAATGTTAGTATAAATGCCGAAGATGGTATCAAGAATTACTTTTTTCAACATTCAGATAAAGATGAAAACGGATATTATAATGAATCTTTATCTGAAATCAATAATGGATTAATTAGTTTTAAGCCAATTTGCATTAATTCAGATTCATTAGAACTAATTTCGTTAAGAATAAATGAGGTAAATTTTTTTCAAAAAACAATATCTGGAGGATATATTCAAACACTAACTCCTTCTATAGGGTATGAATATTTAGTTGTAGTTAGAGAGGATAATAATGTTATAAGAAAATGGGAAAATTGGTCTGAAAACAATAATAATATTAATTCTATTCAATCAATTAGTAAAAACGAAAACCTCATAGCAATTTTTGGGGATAACTATCTTTTTTATCGAGCTACTGATATTAAAAAATCTTATTATTCGAATGATTTAGATCATGCAATTTATAATACAAGTTACAAGGATCAAAAACTAAAAATTAAAGTTCTTGGTGGTTATCTTTTGGAGAACAAGACATACATAGATGTGGCTTTGCCATATTTTGAGATAGTAAACAAAGAAGATGAAACGGATAAAATTAAAATTAAAGTTTATCGAAATTCCAGAGAAGATAAAGACATATTAGTTGAGAGAAATCATAATAAAATATATCTTTTTCTTAATAATGACATATATATATCAGAAACTAGTCTAGTAGTTGTTAAATTCATTTGCGACGATAACTTTGAAATGCAGTTCGATTTTTCTATTGTACCTTCAAAATTATTATTATCAAGTGATGATGAATTATTTAAAAGTAATAATTGGGGTCAAAAATATACAAATGAAAATGCCTTTTTTAATGGATTAAAAGTTTCAAATTTCCATAAAGTTAAACTATCAGGTAATAAACATTTAATTGAAAATATTACTGAGGAATATAAATTTGAAAACAACTATTTTATTTACTTATTGACTGCAATTTTTAATTATAATGGAAAAGATAAAATCAAACGGAATGATATAGCAAAAACAATTCAAACTACTTTGGTTTATTTAAGAAGTAGAGGATTTGAGATTGAAGAAAATCAATATTCAAAATACAATTTAATTAATAATCTATTTGCTTTAGGATATATTAATAAATCAAATGATGAAAATGGTGAAGAGGTTTATCAATTAATGCCACCGTCGTTGATTAAAATAGAGAAATCATTTTCTAATACATCTCAAGTATATAAATTAGTTGGGGCTAGAACAAAATTAATGATTCAACGAGTAATTGATTTTTGTTCTGAAAATAATATTGCAATTAAATATAAATCTTTTCAATCTTCAGACGACAAATATTTAGAAAATAGATTGCTACCACAAACAATTTTTATTGATTTTAAAGGGAAAGAGAAAGAGTTTGTAAAAAGAATTAATGAGCTAGAAAACATAGAAATTCTGTTAGAGAGTGAGTATAATGTTGGTGATTCTTTATTGGGTTTCATTGCCTCAATTTCAGATTTTGAGAGTGCATTTCTTACCTCTCCATTTAATTTTAATAATCAGGAATTTATGCAAACAGAGAGTAATGAATTACCATGTTTTGTTAAGAGTATAGCTCCAAGTTATCGAAATGGATTTTCTTTTTTTCCAAAATATCTAAAAACTAGCCAGACTACCTTTTACAAGGATTTACCCACTGGCTGGACAAATTTATTTATACAATACAAAAAGCAAAATCCAATTTTAGTATTGAAAAAAAGAAAAGGTGATAGTATGAATAATATTTCACCAGAATTATTAATTCCGACCAAAGTACGATTACCATTAATTGTCTATAAAGCATTAGTTTCTTTAAATCATGGTACACCAAAAACACTAAAAACATTTTTATATAATAATCAAAAAATTAAAGGTTGTAACGATCAATATTTTATTTTGTTTGATTACTATTCTATTTCTCAAAAAGCCGATCGGCAAGAAAATATTGTAAGAATTTTAACTGGAAGTACTGAAATTTTAAGAAATTCTCAAATAGCATTTTTAAATAATTTTTCTTCTGTAAAAAATAAAATGTTTTACGCTAAATGTCAAATTGATAGTGATTCAAGGGATGTTGTAATAATCAAAAATATTGAGGATAAAATTGTGGCAATAGGTACAAATAATAAAAAAATATTTTTAAATGTTAAATTTTTAAACGGTTATGAAGATCTCAATTCTAACAATATAGAAATAAATAATGATGTTTTAAAGGCAGTTCAAGTTGATTTAAGTGCTACAGATTTAAATAAAGCAATTAGTGATATTTTATGTGATAAATTTTCAAGTCTAAACTTCATAAAATCCAAAAGAAATTTAAGTCTTAATTTTAAAAGCCTAGAAGAAATAATAATTAAAGATATATTATAAATATGAATAACAAATTATATGAAAAATTACTTTCAAAGGATCCAATAGGGGCGTTTGAAAAAATCAAAGAAAATTACGTAAGATATTTCAAAACTATGTATCGTTTTGAGAATGTAGAATTAAATGCCAAAAAAGATGAAGAACTTTTAAAAGATGATAATTTATTAAAAGAGCCTCTTTTTGAAATTCTACCAGAGTACGTAACAGCTAGTATAAAGGGAGAAGAAATCGATGATTTAGTTGATCTTAGTGATAAATTTGCTGTAGGTTTTGATCAGAATAAAGAATACGCTTTTGATTTTTTATCAAAATTTATCAAAACAGGATTGATAAGCTATAAGCCATATCAACATCAAGTAGAAATGTTTGAAAAAGCTTTTATTAATAAAAATAATACGGTGATAACTTCTGGAACTGGTTCTGGTAAAACGGAATCATTTCTTTTTCCTCTTTTTGGTCAATTATACAAAGAAGCTAAAACATGGAAAGAACCATCTTACGAAAGTCCAAATTGGTTTAATAAAGCTGATGATGAATACAAACCAAGTCAACGTAATGGAGAAAATCGTACTGCTGCAGTACGCGCTTTAATTTTATATCCTATGAATGCTTTAGTTGAAGATCAAATGACTAGACTAAGAAAGGCATTGGATAACGATGATGTTAGAGCTCATTTCGATGATGAAAATGGTCTTAGGGGTAATAGAATATATTTTGGTCAATATAATAGTAGAACCATAGTTTCTGGTGAACAAGATGGTGCAGATAACAAGCAAAAAAGAAAACACTGCAAAAAACAATTAAATGAATTACATCATCTATCAAATGAAGTTCAAAATTATGTACAAAAATATCCAGAGCAAAAAGACGAAGTTTTATATATAAATCCAAGATTAACAAGAGACATTCGTACATCTGAAATGGTTACTAGATGGGATATGCAAGAGTATCCACCAGATATACTGATTACAAATTTTTCAATGTTAAGCGTTATGTTAATGCGTAACATTGAAGCTAATATTTTTGAAAGCACTAAAAGATGGATTGAAGAAGATAAAAATAACGTATTTCATCTAGTCATAGATGAACTACACTTATTTAGAGGTACGGCTGGCACTGAAATCGCTTACTTAATAAGAATGTTTTTGGACGCTATTGGGGTAAGACCTGTGATTGAACATGGTGGTAAAAAAATACCAAATCCACAATTAAGAGTTTTAGCGTCAAGTGCTTCTCTTGGTGATCCAGACAAAACTCAAGAATATTTGGAACAATTTTTTGGTGTTTACTTTGGAGATAAATCAAAAAACGCTTTTGAAATTCAACTTGGGAGTGATTATATTCCTAGTAAACATAATAAATTAGAACTTTCTGTTTTCAATAAAGTAGATCAAACTTTTTTGTTGAAAGACGAAAATGAAAAGAATATTGTAAAATCTAAAATCGCCATAGAACTTGGTTATACAGATTTAAAATCCTATTTCGAAATTGAAGCAGAAAATATATTTGGGCATTTTATTGAAGCTTGTAAAAATGAAAAAGGAAAAATTGTTCCAATTTCAATGAGTGAACTTGCTGATAAATTGTTTAATGGTGATCAAAATGCATTAAGAGGTTTTTTGATCATTAGAGCAGATGAAGAAATCAATAGTATAAAAAAATGTAAACTTCCTCGAATCAGATTCCATCAATTTTATAAATACATTGAAGGTTTATGGGCTGAACTATTACCTCAAAAAGAGGGTGAGGTTCAGAATCCTTTTGGAAAGTTATTTTATTCTCCCAAAACAGCTGTCAACTCTAATGATGGAGCAATCCATAAAGTTTTAGAAACATTACGTTGTGAAAAATGTGCTACAGCATTTATAGGAGGAAATAAGAATATTTTCAGTGTTATTAATGGTCAACAGAAATGGGAATTAAACTTAAATAACCCCGATTTATCCAAAATCCCAGATAATAGTGCAACACCGATGGTGCAAAATAAAAGGTATAATGAGTATGCGGTGTTTTGGCCTTGTGAAAATAGCACTAAAGATTATTATATAACCCGATTAAATTCAAACAATATTGAAGTAAGAGATGATTTTAAACAAAGTAATTTAAACGGCGATTATGCATTCTCTGCAACTGGTGTTAGAGGAAATTGGAAAAGATCATCTTTAAATCCTTACACTGGAGAAATATATTTCAATGGCACTAATTTAAGTAATAATGAATTTATAAAAGGGTATACTTTTATTTTGACATTTGACAATCAAAACCGTAGAGAGACAATTATAGATTTTGATATTCAAGATCAACATTTTGAAGCATTACCTCATGTTTGCCCATCTTGTAATGCAGATTACACAAGAAGACTTTATACTAAATCACCTATTAGAAGTTTCAGAACTGGTATTTCTAGAAGTAATCAAATTTTAAGTAAAGAGTTAATATATCAATTATCAGGTGAAAAACCTAAATTAGTTGGTTTCTCAGATAGTAGACAAGATGCAGCCGATCAAGCTTTTGGTATAGAAAAAGAACATTTCAGAGATATGGTTAGGTTATTGTTTTTAGAATGTTTAGAAGAATTATCTGTTCCTAATCGAAGAATAATAGAACTCATAAATAGGACTAAAGAAATTGATGCAAAAATCTTTGATGAAATAAATAATTTCAAAGACATTGAAAATGTATATCAAATTGCAGGTAAAGTTATAGCAAAAGATGAGCAGTATATTAATGAAATATTGAACCCTGATAGATTATTAAATATAAGAAATTTAATTGAAATAAAAGCCAATGAATTGGACGGTTTATTAGTTAAAAGATTATTAGAATTAGGCATTAATCCTGGGGGTGTTGGTTTAGAAAAAGAAAATATTCTAGGGCACCATTGGAGTAATTTTTATGATTTTGAAAATGGAAAAATTGCTTCAATTGATGAAATACGAAATAGAGTTGGAAAACCAAATTTCAATATTCCACCAAATTTAATAAATGAAATAAGAAGCCAACTTTTTGCAACAATTTTTAAAAACAGCTTCGGTATTTACATGGATGTAAATTCTGAGAGTGCTGGTATAGGATTTTTAAAAATTAATAACAACCGTGAAAGTACTAGGTACAATCAATTAAGAGGACAATTTAGTTCTGAAAATTATTTAGAAGATTTTTTAAATGCATTTTTAAGAATTATGGGAGATAATTATCGATATGCTGATCCTGATGCTTTTGATGTTAGAGGTCATGCTGCATACAATGACCTTCCAAGTAAGTTTACAAAACATATTGAAAAATATACTGAAAACAAAGGCCTTGACACAATAGTTTTTGGTCAAAACGTTATTGATTACTTAGCAGAAATTTTTGGTAATAATAACTTTATAATAAGTCCAAACGCATTAAGTTTCTATAATGTAAACGGCAATCATGAATATTATGAATGTAGAAATTGTAAAAAAATACATTTACATTCAGGTATGGGGTATTGCACTAATGTTCAATGTGCTGAAGAGTTGCCACTAAATCCATCAGGTATTGTAAAAAAACTTAGAGAAAATAACTTTATTAGTTTCGATATACTTATCGAAAAAAGAAATGCAATAAGATTAAGAACAGCTGAATTAACAGGTCAATCTGATAACCAAGCTGAAAGGCAATTGCAATTTAAAGGGGTTTTTATTAAAGATCGTATAATTGAACTTAATCGAGATAAATTAAGTAAAGAGATCGACATGCTTAATGTAACAACTACTATGGAAGTAGGTGTTGATATAGGAAGTTTAGAAGCTGTGTTTCAAGGAAACATGCCTCCTACAAGATATAATTATCAACAACGTGTTGGTCGTGGAGGTAGAAGAGGTCAAGCATATTCTGTAGCATTTACTTTTTGTCGAGGAAAAAGTCACGACACATATTATTATCATAATGGAATTAGTGAAATAACAGGTGGTGAAGCTCCTGCTCCTCAATTAGCATTAGCTCCAAATAAAAGTCATAACGGTTATCAAATTAAATTACCTATAGTTAAGAGAATGCTAACAAAAAATATTCTCAAAATAGCATTTCAAAACATCCAAATTGATGAAGATATACATGATACTCATGGTGAGTTCGATAGTTGTTCCAATTGGATTAATCATAAACCAATAATAGAAGAATGGATCAATAATAATGAAACTATTATCAATGATTACATAAACTATTATTTGGCTCAATTCAATGAAAAAGATAGAATAATTAATGATATTAAAAGTTTAAATGTGTGGTTTAAAAATGAGCTAATTGATGAAATAGATCGAGCAATAAATAATAATCTTTATACTTTAGGGTTAGCGCAAACTTTAGCCGAATCCGGTCTCTTACCAATGTATGGAATGCCGAGCAGTACTAGAAATTTTTATCATAGTACTGGAAATGGAGAAATTAAATCTATAAGTAGAAATCTTGAACAAGCTATTACAGAATTTGCACCTGGTTCAATTAAGACTAAAGATAAAGGGGAGTACGAATCTGTAGGATTAACTGTTCCATTGTTATTTGGAAGAGTACAAGGAAACTCATACAATATTAAAACACTAAAAAAATATAATGGTAATAACGCAGAACAATTAGATGCTTTAGAAAATAGTTATTCATTAATATTAGATCAAAATGATAATTTTTTAACCATAGATCCTTTTTCTGAAAATAAGGAAAACACATTATCCAAAAGGTTGGTAATTCCAAAAGCTTTTAGAACGAGTAACATTATTAATAATATTGGAAATAGCAGAGATAATAGTGATACAAGATCAAATTTTTCTATTTCAAGAATTTTCGCCGATGAAAAAGTAAATGCTTTTCAAAGTAAAACAGGAAGTAATTACAATTTAACATATTATGGTTTTGGTTCTGAAATTTGGCATATTAATAATAATAACGGTAATTATTTTGAAGGTCAATCCGTATGTAATTTTGATACTTACAAGTCACCTAATAATTCACGAATTGTTGAAACTTATATCAGCAAGGAACATGGTATTAATATCGATGATATTGAATTCTATCCAAACTTTATTGCTGAAAGTTATCTAAGAATACAAGATCGTCCAATTGAAGAAATTGCATTAGGAGCAAAAAAATCGACAGAGATGATCAAATTACAAATTACAAATATACCTGAAGGTGTTTCTTTAGATGTAACTACAGGTAATAAAAGCGCAATTAAATCAGCTTTTTATTCTGCAGCATTCATACTTCAAAGGGTTGTTGCTGATAAATTAGATATTGAACCAAGGGAGATAGAAATAAGTGAATTAAAATTAGAGAATAATATTCCATTTTTGTATTTAAGTGATGCTGCTCCTAACGGATCTGGCTTTGTGAATTACTTATTTGAAAATTTTGAAGAATTATTAAGCGAGATTCTTAATGGTAGTAATAAATTTATTAAATCTATTATTGATCATCGTGACGAATGTAGCACATCATGTCAAAAATGTCTCAATAGTTATGATAATTCTGGTTATCATCACATTTTAGATTGGAGGCTTGGTATTGGTTTATTACGTCTTTTATCTAATCAAAATTATAATTTTGGTTTGGATGGTAATTTAGCTCAATATTTTGAATTACAAGATCTTCATGATTTAATTAATAAAAGATCAATAACTCTTTCAAGAGTAAATCCAAAAATAACTGTTGTAAAAGATGGGGTACAAATATATTATCTGAAAGAATCTAAAGGTGATCCAATATTAGGTTTTACTACTTTAAATAAAATGATAATACATCCACTTTGGAACATTTTATATTTAAAAAATAATAATGAAAATTATTTCAGAAATTTAAATATCTCATTTTATATGAGTTACTTTGAACTATATAGGTCAATTAAGGAATAATATTTACAAGATGGACAACGTAACCCTTACCGAAGATATCATATCACAAGTACCAGCACTGAAACTCTTAATGAACATGGGGTGGAAATACCTGTCTCAAGAGCAAGCAGTAGAAGCAAGAGGAAATAGAACATCAAATGTATTGTTAGAAGGTGTTTTGAAACAACAATTGCAAAAAATAAATACCATACATTATAAAGGAAAAGATTTTTCATTTTCTGAAACAAACATCAACAATGCTATTGTAGCACTTAGAGATTTACCAATAAATGAAGGATTTATTGCGGCTAACAAGCATTTCTATGAACTTATTACCCTTGGTAAAAGTTTAGAACAAAATATTTTAGGAGATAAGAAAAGTTTTTCTTTTCAATATATCGATTGGAAAAATCCTGAAAATAATATTTTCCATGTAACGGAAGAGTATAGCGTAATCCGTTCAGAAAGAGCAGATCATTACCGTCCAGATATTGTACTATTTGTGAATGGTATCCCTATGGTTGTAATAGAATGCAAAAGTCCATTTATCAAAGAACCAGTAGAGAAGGCAATTGAACAACAGCTAAGAAATCAACAAGACGATGGAATTCGCTCATTGTATCAATATTCTAATTTAACATTAGCATTGGCTACTAATGATGCAAAATACGCAACAACGGCTACAGCAAAAGAATTCTGGGGCTATTGGAAAGAAGTGTTTAAAACTAAGGAGGAACAGTTAAATTGGGAGGAAAAAATTAATACCATAAAACAACAGCCTCTGCCAAATGATGAAAAATCAATTTTGTTTAAAGAACGTTTTAAAAGTGTTTGGAATTATTTTGAGCAATTAGAAAAAGAACAACAAGTAATTACAGAACAAGACAAACTACTCTACAGCTTTTGTGTTCCTGAAAGGCTATTAGACATCATGTTTAATTTTACATTGTTTGATGAAGGAATAAAAAAAGTAGCGAGATACCAACAGTATTTTGCAATAAAAAATACATTACAAAGAATTGAAAAAACAGATAATAAAGGAAATCATATTGGAGGAGTAATCTGGCATACACAAGGAAGTGGAAAGTCACTTACTATGGTAATGTTAGCACAACTAATTGCAGCGAATCCAATAATCAAAAACCCTAAAATTATTCTAGTTACCGATCGTATTGACTTAGATGATCAAATAACGGAAACATTTCAAAAATGCCAAGTTCCAGTTGAAAATGCTCAAACAGGCAAACATTTAGTACAATTAATCAAAAGTCCAGGCGATGCAGTAATTACTACTTTAATTCACAAATTTGAAGCCGCGGTAAATCAAGAAAAAGAAGGATTTACATCATCCGAAATCTTTGTTTTAATTGATGAAGGACACCGCAGTCAATACGGTACATTCAATGTTAAAATGCAAAAGGTTTTCCCAAATGCATGTTTTATCGCTTTTACAGGTACTCCTTTAATGAAAAAAGAAAAAAGTACAGCAAATAAATTTGGAGGTCTAATCGATGTGTATTCCATTACAGATGCGGTAAATGACAAAGCTGTAGTACCTCTTTTGTACGAGGGTAGACACAACTTAATTGAAGTGAATGAAAAACCATTGGATAATTATTTCGATAAAGTCTCAGAACCTCTAACAGAATATGGCAAAGCAGCATTAAAAAGAAAATACAGTTCTAAAAATATTTTAAATAAAGCAGACCAAGTAATTTATGCAAGAGCATGGGATATTTCCGAACATTTCGAAGACAATTGGAAAGGAACCATTTACAAAGGACAACTTGTAGCTCCCAATAAAGTTTCAGCTATTCGATATAAAGAATATTTAGACGAGATTGGAAAAGTAACGTCAGAAGTAATAATTTCTGCTCCAGATATGAGAGAAGGTGAAGAAGATGCTTTTGAAATTGCTGAAGATAAAGTAAAAGCATTTTGGAAATCTCGTATGGACAAATACGGTACAACTGAAATGTATGAAAAAACAGTTATCAATTCATTCAAAAAGCAAGATACTCCTGAAATTATAATAGTTGTAGACAAATTACTTACTGGTTTTGATGCGCCAAGAAATACCGTTTTATATCTTACGAGACCTTTAAAAGAACATACGCTTTTACAAGCTATTGCACGTGTTAATCGTTTATGTCCAGGAAAAGATTATGGGTATATCATTGATTATTTTGGAAACTTAGAAAACTTACACAATGCATTAGAAACCTATTCAGGTGATAATACTTTTGATGCGGAAGATATCGAAGGAAGTTGGACCAATATAGGAGATGAAATTAAAAAGCTACCTCAGGTACATTCTGAAGTTTGGGATATTTTTAAAACAATAAAAAATAAATATGACGAACCTGCCTATGAGGAATTGTTAAATGATGAAGAACTAAGACATAATTTTTATGAAAAAGTTTCCATCTTTTCAAGAATTTTAAAAATGGCTTTGTCTAGTTTTGAATTTGCAACCAAAACAGATGAAAAAGTTATAGAAAAATACAAAAAGGATGCAAAATTCTTTTTAGCATTGCGTATAGCCGTAAAAAGAAGATATTCCGATGATTTAGATTATGCCGAATACGAACCACAAGTTCAAAAGCTTATTGACAAGCATATTACTACGGAAGGCGAAGTTTTGAGAATTACAGATCAAGTCAACATTTTTGATAAACAAAAAAGAGAGGAAGAAGTTGAAAAACTAAGTAGTAAAGCAGCTAAAGCCGATCATATTGCCAGTAGAACCATTCGTGCTATCAATGTAAAAATGAACGAAGACCCTGTTTTTTATAAAAAATTATCAAAACTAATTAAGGAAGCAATTGAAGAATATCATCAACAACGTATTGATGAAACAGAATATTTGAAAAAGGCCAAAGAATTTGAAGAAACATTCTTAAAAGGCCAAACGGAAAATATTCCTGAGATAATAAAGAACAATCCAACAGGAATAGCAATCTTCAATTTAATAGGTGAGGTTTTTGTTAATGAGTTGAAAAACAATGACGATTTGCCAGCTAAAATGGCAAAAGAAATAGATGAAATTTTAAAAAATATCGTTTTTGATAATGGTATTTTACGTATAGATTGGCAAAAAGACCAAAATATAGAAAGTGAAATATTGAGAAGCATTGACGATTATTTCTTTGAGGCTAAAATTCGCTTTGGCATTGATTTTACGTTTGAAAAAATAGACCAAATGGTAGAAGAAGTATTGAAAATGGCTAAAACTAAATTCGTATGATAACAATGTCGGAACATTCTATAAATTACGGGTCAAAATCAATCAAATTTCATTTAGATTTTTCAGAAAGAAAAACATTAGGAATCAAAGTTCATCCTGATAATTCGGTACATGTTGCAGCTCCTTTCGATTCAGAAATGGATAAGATAGAAGCTAAAGTAAAGCAAAAAGCTCGTTGGATTATAAAGCAACAAAACGAATTTTTATCTTATCTACCTAAGTTAGCAGAAAGAAAATTTATAAATGGAGAAACACACTTGTATTTGGGAAGACAATATCTTCTAGAAATAAATCCATACAAAAAAAATGAAGTTAAAATTTCAAGAAACAAACTAATTGTAAATCATATTGTTAAAAGTAAACCTGAAAGTGTATTGGAAAAATGGTATATAGAAAAAGCAGAACTACATTTTAAAAAATTGATTCATGAGGTATTGCCCTTATTTAATAAACATCAAGTCAGTACTCCAACAATTCAAATTAAAAAAATGAAAAAACGCTGGGGTAGTTGTTCTGCTAATGGAAATATAATTTTAAATTTAGAATTAATTAAAGCCTCAAAAGGTTCTATTGAATATGTAATAATTCATGAACTATGCCATTTAATCCATCACAACCACACTAAAGCTTTTTACGAACTGCTAGATTCGATAATGCCAGATTGGAAGAAATGGAAAAATAAATTAGAACAGCAACTATAGTTAATAATAAGAAGCGAAAGACTCGGGCATTCTTGGTTTCCATTACGTCATCCTGAGCTTTGCCGAAGGGCCCGCTGTCCGTTAAACACGGTATCACTCCCATCGGGGCTAGATAGTAAGCAAATGGCTTTCTTGGTTTCTT
>RRZT011373294.1_pt1 | contig 15770 bp, 17 predicted proteins | sample 2165551 | NCBI WGS metagenome assembly RRZT01 (sample SAMN10456910, study PRJNA506462) | wastewater metagenome | biome: wastewater; feature: sludge; material: wastewater sludge; isolation source: wastewater sludge with Escherichia coli K12::gfp cells carrying plasmid... | place: USA: Moscow, Idaho... | reverse complement strand
TTCGAGAGCGCTGGCAACGTCGGGTGCAACTTACAGCTTTCTCAGTTGCCTGCCGAAGCTAGTCGGGTTCTGCTGGTGGTCTACACCTACGACGCGGCATGCCCTCTGGAGTTTGTTCGAAGCCTCGAACTCAAAATCAATGAAACCATCAGCATCCAGAACTCGCTACAAGGGATGGGCGAGGCTGCGCTGATCATTGCTGAGTTCTACCTGCGCAACGACCAGTGGAAAGTCAGATCGCTGCATGAGGCCAGCGCCTATGGCCTTGCTGCCTTTGGTCGCCGGATTGGCCTGAGTGTGGATGACTCGCATCCCTCTAAAGGCAGCTCTGGCCCAGGCCGACCGCGCGACAACGAAAGCTGCGCCTCTGCTACAGGCACTGGTTTCGCCGTCTCCAAGAACCACATCATGACGTGCGCCCACGTCATCAGAGACATGCGCCGTTACCGGATGCGCTCTCTGGCCGGCAACTATGACCTGGAATACGTCATGGTTGATGAAACCAACGACCTCGCACTGCTTCGAGTCGTTGGCAACGTGGACCTGGAACCTGTCGTGTTCAAGGATGGGCCTAGCATCAACCTGGGCGAGGCAGTGGTGGCCGTGGGCTATCCGCTCTCTGGGCTCACTGGTGGATCTGTTGCTGTGACTCAGGGCGGAATTTCGGCCCTGACCGGCGTCCGTTCTGACTCCAGCGTCTTGCAATTCACAGCGCCCATCCAGCCTGGGTCGAGTGGGAGTCCTCTGTTCGATATGGCTGGCCAGGTCACGGGGATGGTCACATCGGCTGTGACTGATGCGCAGAACATGAACTTCGCCGTGAAAGCCTGCCTGGCGATGTCCTTCCTCGAAGCGGCGCATCTTGTACCTCAGCGATCACACTCAGGGCCCAGCATGGCCGCCCATGAGCTGGTCCGGAAGGTTCAGTCATCTCTCTGGATGATCGAGGCTCAGGCTTAAGTAGCCTCCCTTGAATTGAGATTGGCCGCCGTTACGTTCATTGAACACCCATTTTGGATGTCTGCTGGATGAATGAAGTGCCCCACAACGCACGAGTGCTAAGCGCCGACCTTTTGAGAGGCCGGCTCTCTGTGCGAGTCACCGCCGCAGATGCTTCGCCTGAAGCCCTATTCGGTTTCGCTGAGCGCCGCAATCCAAAGCGTGCCTTTCTTTTCGTGTCCAAAGTGCTTGGCCGCCATATCCCGGTCGCGCCTTCGGTAATGCAAGCCAGCTTCGAATCGCTGGCGAAGAAGATCCCATCTGACCTCCCTGGCCCTGTTCTGTTTATCGGCATGGCAGAAACTGCCGTTGGCCTTGGTGCAGGTGTTCATCGCGCATATTCCAAAGGTCGAGATGACACTCTGTATTGGGTCAGCACCCGCCATCCGGTAGGGACTGAGCTGTTCGCTCGATTCGAAGAAGAGCACAGCCATGCGAGTGCTCACCTGCTCCACACGCCGATCGATCCCGAGCAGCGTGAGTTGCTGATGTCTGCCCGGTCTGTCGTTCTGGTCGATGATGAAGCCTCAACTGGCAACACCTTCATCAACTTGCTCTCGGCACTTCAGGAGGCCGGCCTCTCTCAGGTAGAGCGAGTGGTAACCGTCACCCTGACGGACTGGTCCGAGGGCGCTGTAGCTCGCCGTATCGGCTCTCATGCCGAATCGGTGTCCCTGATGTCGGGCTCGTTCCAGTTCGACGAAGATCCGGACGCACCAATGCCGGAGATGCCCGAGGTTGGGACGGTTGCAGCCGGGGAATGGCCGCTGGTCCCATCAACAGACTGGGGCCGTCTTGGTGTTACCCAGCACATGGACACCCTCGCGCCTGATTTTCGTGCAGCGTCCGGTGAACGCATCCTAGTGATCGGCACCAGTGAATACGTCTGGCGGCCATTCCTGCTGGCAGAGCGCCTTGAGAAGCAAGGTGCACAGGTTCACTTCGGTTCCACAACCCGTTCCCCTATTGCCCTGGGGCACGCCATTGGCCATGCGCTGTCGTTCTCCGACAACTATGGGCTGGGCATTCCGAACTTCATTTACAACGTGGCACCCGGTCAGTACGACAGGGTGATCATTTGCTGCGAAACCCCTGTGCAATCAGTCGATCCGCGACTTGTTGAGACACTCCAAGCCGAGGTTATTTCTGATGGCCAATAACAAACCGCTCATTTTCGTCGACCTGGACGATACCCTTTTCCAAACCGCCCGGAAGATGGGCCAGGGAGAGCGTTTCCCGGCAACTCTGGACGTTGATGGCAACCCCAACGGCTACATGAGTTCGGTGCAGAAGCAATTCGTTGAGTGGCTGATCGCCAGCGCTGATGTTGTTCCTGTAACAGCCCGTAGCGTTGAGGCCTACAGCCGCGTCAAGCTGCCATTTACACAAGGTGCCATCTGTTCTCATGGTGGGGTGATCCTTACTCCAGATAACCAGCTGGACGAGCAGTGGCACGCCCAGATGGAGAGCGACCTCGCGCACATCCAAGGTCGCCTGCAAGGGCTCAGCGACACCACCTTGCAGATTGGTACCGATCTGGGCCATTCACTGCGTGGCTGGGTGGTTGAGGAAGCAGGCCTTGAGCACTACGTAGTGACCAAGCGCAATGGCGATGACGATGCAGTGCTTACTGAGGTACTAGGGGTCGTTAAGTCCCGCGGGCTCCTGGAAGATTTCTATGTCCATGGCAACGGCAACAACCTGGCCTTCCTTCCCCATGCCCTGCAAAAGCAACGCGCAGTTCAAGAGTGGATTTCCCGTGATCTGAAGATCAACGGTGAACGCCCTCGACTGGGCTTCGGTGACTCCGTTTCTGATCTTGGTTTCATGACCGAATGCCACTGGTGGGCAACGCCGCGTGTTGGCCAGCTTGCAAGCCGAGTTGTGGAGGCGCTTATCCATGATTGAATTCGCAACTGTGGGTTCCGGCTCCTATCACCCGTCTGACGTTCACTTTCTGCTGCGTCCGATGCAGATCGACGCAACGCCGGTTGAGGAAAAGGAACGCCTGATCCAGACCAATCAGCGCCACTACTCGGAAATGATCAGCACTGAGTCTGCCCCTACGCAGACTCACATGGACCTCTATGCCCGAGCCCTTGCCCAGAATGGGCAGAGAATGGCGACCGATGTGGTATCCCTCGCTATGGCGCTGAACGCGCTATACACCGGGCCCACGATTGCACTGGTCTCCTTTGTGCGTGCTGGCCTCCCGCTGGGCGTGCTTCTGAAGCGCTGCCTCAATGATCTGGGCCGCGATGCCTCTCACTATGGGTTGAGCATCATTCGGGACCGTGGCATCGACACGGTAGCCCTCGAAGCGGTCATCAAGAAGCATGGTGCCGAGAACATCGTCTTCGTAGACGGGTGGACCGGGAAGGGAGCTATCTCTGGCGAAATTCGCCGCAGCCTCGCGGGTGACGCCCGTTTCCCTGCCGATCCACGCCTCGTTGTGCTGGCTGATCCTTGCGGTAAGGCCTGGCTGTCGGCATCTGCTGAAGACTGGATTATTCCGTCTGGCATCCTGGGGGCGACTGTCTCAGGTCTGGTGTCGCGTTCGATCTGGCCACAGGACGGTGGCCTTCATGGGTGTGTGGTCTATGAGCACCTGAAAGATTGCGATGTCACCCGCGGCTTCGTTGATGACATCCATGCGCTGACCGAGAAGGTAGAGAGCGCTCCCGTATCGATGCCGTGGACTGCCGAGCAAGCTCAAGCACTCCAAGCCAGTGCGCTAGGCGTCGTTAATGGCCTGGCTGCCAACCATGGCATCACGAACCTCAATCGCGTAAAGCCGGGTATCGCTGAAGCTACGCGAGCCGTCCTCCGTCGCGTTCCTGACCATGTACTGGTCCGGAGCCGAGATGATGAAGACGTTCAACTGCTGATGCACCTGACGGAAAACGCGGGGATCGCGGTCGAAGAAGCCGGTGAACAGCTTGGGCCTTACCGGGCAGTGACGATCATAAGGAAGGTGAACTGATGAAGAAGGTATCCCCATTTGCACTGGGTGCCACCCTGTACATGCCCGCTACTCGCACCGACCTGCTCAGCGTGGTGATGGGTGAAAAGCTGCAAGGCCTGCGCTCACTGGTTGTCTGCCTGGAAGATGCCGTATCTGAGATCGACCTGGATGTAGCTCTGGCGAACCTCGGAACGCTCCTGATGGATATTGACCGCCGCGGCGGGCGTCCAGAGGATGGTCCGATGATGTTCGTCCGCCCTCGGAATGCTGATATGGCTGCGAAGCTCTCCGCCTGGCCGCTCATGCGCCATGCAGATGGCTACGTCATGCCGAAATTGAACCTCAACAACATTGACGCATGGGCAAAGTCGGTCGAAGGCACCGATCTGTATCTGATGCCTACCTTGGAAACCAAGGAGGTGTTTGACCCAACCGCAATGGTAGAACTCCGAAATGCGCTTCTGGAAACCATTGCTGATCGCGTCATCGCTCTCCGCATTGGCGGGAACGATCTGATGGGTTGCCTTGGCCTGCGCCGGCCGCAGTCCACCACCCTCTACCAGACCCCGATGGGTTATGTCATTCCCATGCTGGCTGGTGTTATGGGGGCAGCCGGCTTCGCGCTCACCGCCCCGGTGTTCGAGCAGATTCACTCCCAGGACCTGCTCAAGGCGGAACTCGACCTGGACATGGCACACGGCTTGGTAGGCAAGACCGCCATTCATCCGAGCCAAGTAGCCATCATCCATCGCGCCCTGCAAGTCAGCATTGATGACTTGAACAGCGCGAAGGCGATCCTCAGCGATGCTGCGCCTGCCGTCTTCCAGTTCAACGGGGCGATGTGCGAGCCAGCGACTCATCTGAAGTGGGCAGAAAATATCGTTGAGCGTGCCCGCTGGCATGGGCTCCGGACGGATAAGACTGCCAATCTCTCGGGCGCACCCCTGACTCTGATCGAGGCAGCTGGATAATGCAGTATCAGCAGCCCAATAAGCCGGTTCTATCGGTGTTCGATTTCGATGGGACACTGACCTACAGAGATAGCTTTACGCTGTTTCTCAGGAGGGAATTTGGCATCCGCACTTATGCAATTGGGCTGCTGCGAATGACATTGCCTTCGCTGAAGTTTTTACTAGGTATTTCAAGTCGGGATGAATTGAAGCAGCGGCTGATCAATACCTTTCTATGCGGCATTTCGGCCGATAGCCTGGCTCAGCTTGCTGAGGATTTTTGCGAGAAATCTTGGCCGACTCTCATGCGCAGCAAGGCTTGCGCCGGTGTTAGCGAACAGGTGAACGCGGGGGCAACTGTCACCCTGTGTTCTGCCTCACCAGAGATTATCCTTCGGCCATTTGCACGAAGACTTGGGGTTGAGTTAATTGCAACCCGCCTGGAAGTGAGTAATGGAATTCTGACGGGCTTAATTGACGGGCAGAATTGCCGGCAAAGTGAGAAAGTATCGCGTCTAATTTCGGCTTATGGTGACCTGAAAAGTTTCCATATTCGGGCTTGGGGAGACTCTGCCGGCGACAAGCAATTGCTTGAAGCCGCAGACGAGCCTTATTACAGGTGGTTTCACTGAATACCGCTGCTTTTATGTGGGGAAAGCGGCACTAGCATCGTCCCACGCAATGGAGAGCAATAAAGATGGCACTTACTCTGACCAAAAATCAGTCGATCTCGCTGGCCAAAACCGCTGGTTCTTCTCTGACACAAGTCAGCATGGGACTGGGTTGGGACCCAGTGAAAAGCAAGGGGCTTCTGGGCAAACTGCTGGGCGGTGGCGGTGAGATCGACCTGGATGCTTCCTGCCTGCTGCTGGATGGCAACAAAGACCCGATCGACGTTGTGTGGTTCCGCCAGCTGGCCTCTAAGGATGGCTCCATCAAGCACAGCGGCGACAACCGCACTGGCGAAGGCGCCGGTGATGACGAGACGATCCATGTGGATCTGAGCCGTCTCCCAGCAGGCGTTCAGTACCTGATGTTCACGGTCAACAGTTTCACTGGGCAGACGTTCGACAAAGTAGAGAACGCTTACTGCCGCCTGATGAATCGCTCGAACAACACCGAGCTTGCCCGCTTCAATCTGAGCCAGAAAGGCAGCCACACCGGCGTCCTGATGGCTTACCTGTCGCGCAATGGTGGCGATTGGCAGCTGACCGCCCTCGGCAATGTGGCTTCTGGCTTCACTGTCCAGGAAATGGCCTCTGACGCTCGCCGGTTGATTGCGTAATGGCGTCCCTGGTACCGGGGGGCAATGCCCCCACTCCCAATGGCGAGCTAACCGTATCGGTCACTTACACTCCGATCTCTGGGGCTGACATTGATGTGTCGGCCTTCCAGTTGACCGGTACCGGCAAGGTGCGTGGTGATACCGACATGTGCTTTTACGGCCAGAAGAGCGTCTCGAACGGAGCGCTCACTCTGGTCGAAAGCAGCCCTGGTCGGGCTGTGTTCAAGGCGAACCTACAACGCCTTGATTCAGCCATCGAGAAGATCGCCCTCACTGCAACCATCTACGAGAACCGGGCCAAGTTCTCGGCCTGTCCATCGCTGAGTCTTCGGATCGAAGGCTCAGCAGGTGGAGAGCCTATCGACGCCTCCCTGACTACCACCGGCATGATGGAAACCGCCCTAATCTTGGGCGAGTTCTATATCCGCAATGGGCAGTGGAAGTTCCGAGTGGTTGCTCAAGGTTTTGCTGGTGGCCTAGAGCCTTTGGCCAAGAATTTCGGCATCGAAGTAGCAGCGGAACCCGCTGCACCAGCACCTGCGCCAGCACCTGCGCCAGCACCTGCGCCAGCGCCAAAGCCTGCTCCTGCACCGGCACCTGCACCGGCACCCAGCAAGATCAACCTCAGCAAGATCAGTCTCGACAAGAACCAGCGCTCGATCAGCCTGGAGAAGAAATCCGACTTTGGCGAGATCAAGATCAACCTGAACTGGAACCGTGGCAATTCAAAGGGCGGCCTGTTTGGCCTCGGCAAGGTAAAAGGCATCGATCTCGACCTTGGCTGTCTATTCGAGCTTCAAGATGGCTACAAAGGCGTCGTTCAAGCCCTGGGCAATGCATTTGGCAGTTTCAGAGATGATCCCTTCATTGAGTTAATGGGGGACGACCGGACCGGTGCTGTTTCGGATGGGGAATGGCTCCGCGTCAACGGCAAGCACTGGAACGAGATCAAGCGTATCTGTGTATTCGCCTACATCTACGAGGGTGCGCCCAATTGGGCATCCACTGATGGTGTTGTGACGATCTACATCCCGGATCAACCTCCAATCGAAGTTCGGATGAACGAGGAAGGTGGTCGTTTGGGCATGTGCGCTGTCGCACTACTTGAAAATGATCGAGGGGCCGTTAAGGTCAGTCGAGAAGTTCGTTTTGTCAAAGACCACCTGGTGCTCGACAAGACCTATGGTTGGGGCCTGCGCTGGTCGGCTGGCTCTAAGTAACTGAACTGCTGAAAGGGGAGCTCATCCCCTTTCGGATGATGAGGAAGAAACATGCTCGATTGGCTGAAAAACAACGTCGAATCGGCCCGCTCCAAGCTCGCCCTTGAGGTCACTAAGTTTAAGAACCGTGACTTCATGGATGCTTTGGTTGCCGGTTGCGCTCTGGTCTCTGCTGCTGACGGGAACATCAGCGCAATCGAAAAGCAGCGCATGGCCGGGTTCATTCAAAACTCGGATGAGCTCAAGGTCTTCGATCTGAAGGACGTAATCACTTCCTTCAATGGCTTCTGCCAGAAGTTCGAGTTCGACGCCGAGATTGGCAAGGCTGAAGCGCTCCGTGCTGTAGGCAAGATCCGTAACAAGCCTGACGCCGCTCGCCTGCTGGTGCGGGTTTGCTGCGCCATTGGTAGCTCTGATGGACAGTTCGACGAAAGCGAGAAAACTGTCTGCCGCGGCATCTGTGTAGAGCTGGGTCTTAACCCCGCTGACTTTGGACTTTAAGGACTCATCATGGAAACAACTAGCACCGCTATCGGCTTTCCGCCGGCGACCCTTGCGGTATTCATCGGCCTGGCTGTGATCGCTCTTGCGATCGACCTGCTGACCCACAACAAGGACAAGCCCGTCACTCTTGCCAACGCCTCGATGTGGTCGATCTTCTGGGTTGCCATTTCGATGGTCTTTGCCGGTTATCTCTACATGACTCACGGGCCGGCAGTCGCGAGCCTGTTCGTCACTGGCTATGCCCTTGAGAAAGTGCTGTCCGTCGATAACCTGTTCGTGTTTATGGCAATCTTCGCCTGGTTCAAAATCCCTGACGGCTTGCGTCATCGTGTCCTGTACTGGGGCATCATCGGCGCAATTGTCTTCCGTGGGATCTTTGTGGCCATCGGTACCGGACTGCTTGCTTTCGGTCCGTGGGTCGAGATTGTCTTCGCGGCAATCGTCGCCTGGACTGCGGTCATGATGCTTCGCTCTGGCGATGATGAAGACGAAGAAGAAGACTACTCGCAGCACATTGCCTACCGTTTCGCCAGCAAGCTGTTCCCGGTATGGCCGAAGCTTTACGGACACAACTTCTTCGTGAACCGCAACCAGCTTCAGGTTGAGCTTCAGAAGCCTGAGAACAAGGGCATGACCCTGGTTCAGAAGGGTTTCTGGTTCTCTACCCCGCTGTTCCTGTGTGTCTGCGTCGTTGAGATCTCGGACGTACTGTTCGCCTTCGACTCGGTACCGGCAATCATTGCCGTCAGTAAGGAACCGCTGATTGTTTACAGCGCCATGCTGTTTGCGATCCTCGGCCTGCGTACCATGTACTTCGTTCTGGAAGCTCTGAAGCGCTATCTGGTGCACCTGGAGAAGGCTGTGATCGCCCTGCTGTTCTTCATCGCTGGCAAGCTGGCGCTGAACGCAACCAATCACATCTGGCACCACGGTTACAGCATTGATCCGAATACCAGTCTCGCAATTGTCATGGGTGTACTGGCGATCGGTATCGTTGCAAGCGTTCTGTTCCCAGAGCGCGAAGAAGAAGCGAAAGAAAACGCTTAATCACAACAGCCATGTAAAGGAGTTGTTTCTATGGCACTTTCCCTGCAAAAAGGCGGCAACCTGTCGCTTGATAAAGTTGCCCCTGGCCTCGTAGAGATCATGGTCGGCCTTGGCTGGGACCCCCGCGCCACTGATGGTGCGGAGTTCGACCTCGACGCCAGCGCATTCATGGTTGGCGCGAACGGCAAGGTTACCGCCGAATCCGATTTCATCTTCTACAACCAGAAAGAATCGGTGTGTAAGTCGGTGATCCATACCGGCGACAACCGTACCGGTGCTGGTGATGGTGACGACGAAAGCCTGGTGATCAACCTTCCGAAGGTTCCGGCTCATGTTGAGAAGATCGTTTTCACCGTTACTATCCATGACGCTGATGCCCGTCGTCAGAACTTCGGCCAGGTAGGCGGCGCGTTCATCCGCGTCGTGAATCAGCAAGGCGGTGCCGAACTGGTTCGCTTCGATCTCGCAGAGGACTATGCAACCGAGACCGCCATGGAGTTCGCAGAGCTGTACCGTCATGGCGGCGAGTGGAAGTTCCGTGCCGTTGGCCAAGGTTATGCCGGCGGTCTGAAAGCCATGTGCGCTCGCTATGGCCTGAACCTGTAACACAACCGTACTCAACAAGGAGCAACAACAATGGCAGTTAGTCTGAGCAAAGGCGGTAACGTAAGTCTGTCCAAAGAAGCACCTGGCCTGACCGAAGTGGTCGTTGGCCTGGCGTGGGATGCCCGCTCCACCGATGGCGCTGAATTCGACCTGGACGCTTCCGTGTTCGTAGTCGGCGAAAGCGGCAAGGTGCTGAACGACGGCTCCTTCATCTTCTACAACAACAAGAAGTCCCCGTGCGGCAACGTCGAGCACATGGGTGACAACCGCTCGGGTGCCGGCGACGGTGACGACGAGCAGGTCAACGTGAAACTCTCCGGCCTCGCTGCTGACGTTAAGCGCCTGGTCTTCGCCGTGACCATCCACGAAGCAGAAGCTCGCAAGCAGTCCTTCGGCCAAGTATCCAACGCTGCCATCCGCGTCCTGAACAAAGCTGACGGCAAGGAACTGGCTCGCTTCGACCTGTCCGAAGATTCCGCTCTGGAAACCGCGATGGTCTTCGGTGAGCTGTATCGCAACGGTGATGAGTGGAAGTTCAAGGCCATCGGCCAGGGCTTTGCTGGCGGCCTCGGCCCACTGGCTTCGTCCTACGGTGTGAACCTCGGCTAATAGCCTGAAGTACAAAAAACTCCCCCATACCGGGGGAGTTTTTTTTGGGAGTACGCAATGTCCAGATTCTGTTACTCAATTGCTCTGGCAGGCCTTGTAGCTCTGTGCGGCCATCTCCAGGCAGCCAGTTTTGATTGCTCTAAAGCATCAACCTTTCAGGAAGATACGATTTGCCAAATCGAGACTCTAAGCCGCCTGGACGAACAACTCAGCGCCGCGTTCAAAAATGCGTTGGCGGTGAGTGATGACCCAGAGGGCCTGAAAAGCTCGCAGCGCGGCTGGCTTCTTGAGCGCGATCAGTGCTTCAACGAGATTTGCCTTCGGCAAGTAATGGAGTCGCGCATAGGGATGCTTGAGCGTCAGGTGGCAATGAAGCAACCGGCACCTGAGCCGATTGTGACCGAGCCTGAGATCGCTCCCCCAATGCCAGAACAAGCGCCGCCCGTAGAAACCTACCAGCCAACACCTAGTCCATATCAGGCACCTGCAATCAGTGAGGGGCAAGACTACGGCTACTCATCAAACCTTCCTCCGGAAGGACACCAATCAGAGAAGATGCCGCTGGCGCTCAAGATATTCTTGGTCTTCATTGCGGTGGTCTCTATTGCCTCGATTATCTTGCACCACCAGGGCCGCCTGACCATCTATCAGGACTACACGGACGCTACCTTCACAAGCCTTATCCCTCTTCTGTCTGTCGCCCTAATGTGGCTTCTGGGCTGGCTCGAAGTGCCGTCACCTTACGGCACATACGCTGGTTACGGCCTGGGCATCATCATGGCAATAGTGGTGATCCGAGCTACCTATCTCGCGAATGGTCTCTCGCTCTGGTTTGTCATGGCACTGATAACCAAGACGACGATGATCTCTCTGTTCTATCTACTGATGATCGCCCTGATGGCGGGCAATTCTGCGCGTAAGCCTGGTGAGTCGAGACGCGCTTTCGAGAGCCGCAGTCGACGTGAGTCACGAGAGCGCACCGCAGCGATGATTGCCATCACCGCCCTCTTCACTTGGCTATCTGCGTGGCTTTGCCGTGACAGGTACTTCTCTCCATTGGGAGACTACCTGGCAGGCCGTAATCAGCAACAAGGATAAAACGATGACCACTTCATCTCAGTTGGCGGTAGCCACCCAATCCAAGGAAGAGTTGCTTCAGTCGCGCCTACGGCATGACATATGGGCAACGGCAGCTGCTTGCCTGGCGATTGTCTGCGGGGTTTCCATGGGCATGCTCAAATCCGGCACGCTCTTTGGAGTGGCAACGGTCGCACACGTAATTATGGCGTATGCCTTCGCAATGATCATGGACTCTGGCAACCAGGTTGAAGGGAAGCTCAGAGCCCTGAAACGCGGCACCGCTCCAGATGATTCTGGTGATCAGGATTTGAAACACGAAGCCAGCGCTGGTCTTTGAAGTGACGATCTTCCGCAATGCGGAAGAAAAAACGCACCGAGGGTTTCACCCCGGTGCGTTTTTTATTGGTCCCGACGTCTCCCCGTCTTCAGTAGCAGCTGGCTTTAGAGTCCTGGGTCAATGTAACGGCTTTCGAGGCCAGTTGAATCCACAACTGGAAGCGGACGATCTGAAGTGGGCTATAGCTTCCGATTCGGGCCTTACGCCTCGGTAAGGAGGGGCTGCAAAAGAGTATTCACGTGGGGCTGCGCCGCGGTGAGGAACAGATCGACTACATCGCAGGCTTCACCGCCCTGAGCAGCAAAACCAGGGACTTGGCAGCGGCTTCGTTGCCTGGAAGGCATGGGGTATAAGGGCGACGGAAGGGTGACCGGTGATAGTCGTGTGCGCCAAGAACTCACTACACCCCAGTTGCCAGCCCTAACTTGGGCGGCCCAGGTTTCCTGCAGGCCACAGGCCTGAAAATCCTACCTTACCGCCACGCACAAAATATTTATCAATAGCATATATTGACAAAGGAATTAAAAACCATCACTATGGCACCATAGACATAGGACGACATACATGACCCCTTTCGACCTAAGCACCCTTGGCGGCCGCATTGCTTACGCACGTAAAGCCCTAGACCTGACGCAATCAGAGCTAGCCAAACGCGCAGGTATTGGGCAATCAAGCATTGCCTTGCTCGAAAGCGGCTCAACCAAGATGCCAAAGCACGCTCTTGAGCTTGCCAAGGCCCTACAAGTCTCCTTGGAGTGGCTCATGCACGGCGAAGACGCCGAACTCGCAGAGCGCCATCTCGATGCCGCTCCGATTCCAGAAAAGAAGTACGCCACTTTCGCGTCTCGCCTAACCATACGCCGCGAACAAATCGGGCTGACCCAAGCACAACTAGCCATTAAATCAGGGCTTTCCCAAGCCACTATCGGCAATCTTGAAACCGGCAGAAATAAAGGGACCAAGCGCATTCTGGAACTAGCCCAGGCACTGCACGTCACGCCTGAATGGTTACTCCATGGAGGAAATCTGGAGCGAGCCAAAGGAGATGCGCTACGCCGTAACTTTGGTGTTCCAGACGAGGAGCAGCTAAAGGTGCAAGAAATGCAGCGAATGCTCAGCATGCAGGTAACAACGCCTACTGAGAGCCCTTCTACCAGAGCAGTCGCATCTGCAAACTGCCCTGCAGTGCTCCCCATCCTCGATTGGCACGACAAGGCTTTAGCCTCCCCTGCAACTGCACATCAAAGTCACTTGAAGAAAGGCTACTTTCCGAGCCCATTTCAGCACAGCCAGACTGCATTTTGGATGCAGGTACCAAGCGACGTAATGGAGCCGGAGTATTTAGAAAATGACTTGATCTTGATCGAACCAGAGCACCCTGTACGCACAGGGGATGACATCGTAATCCTCGCACCCGATGGAACACCTGGATTCGGGCGGCTGCGGGAGGTTTTCGGCAGCCAGTATCTCGAAATTCTGAACCCTGCCTATCCAGAAAGAATGCACAAGCGCCAAGCCGATACTCATGTTGTAGGGATAGTGAACGGGTTAGTGAGGCGCCCTCGCGCCAGAAAATAGCCTGGCATTTTTTTGCCTTTTAAAACAGCTTTTGCAATTATTAACAATAAAGCGATACGCCATGGGAAAGCCACTAACGCCATCGAACTCAAGCCAGCCCCAAAGCACTGCCTACGCCTGCTTGTGTATCAGCGCCTGCCAACTGGCCGTAATTCATCAGCAAGAGGCTGCTGCATGAACGCAGCCCCTCAGCATGGAGGCCATCCCGTGGACAAGGTGCTGGAGGCCAAGCTGGCCGAGCTGGTTGGTACCACGGCCAAAGCACTTGCGCGCAAACGTGAGCGCCGAATCATCCCCGAGGGCGTCTGGCAGAAACTGGACGGCCGCATTCTTTACAGCATCAGCAGGTACAATTCATGGGTGGAAAGCCAGTGGAAATGCCAGCAGGAGTGGAGTTTGTCGGACGAAAACTACGAATCCGATTCAGCTGGAAAGGAGCAACCCCTCCTCGACGGTGCGAAACCCTCCCGCTCCCGAAAACCCCAAAGGGAATCGCAACGGCAGCCAGCCTACTTGATCAAGTAAAACAGCTCATCCAGCTGGGCATGCTCACCGATGACAAGTACCTGGAGCTGTTCCCGAACACCAGCTACCAACTCGGCAAGCTGACGCCAACCTTTGGCGAGTACGCACAGACCTGGCTAGATAGTCGGGAGATCGTCCAAAACACCCGAGACAACTACAAGCGGGTGCTGAATACTTACTGGATGGGCGGCCTGGCCACCACGATGATTGACGAGGTAACCGCGCTCCAAGTGCGAAAGGTGGTCAATCAGATCAGTTGGCCATCGAGCACAGACCGGAAATTCGCCTTGAACACCCTAAGCGGCATCTTCAAGGCTGCGGTGGCGGATGAACTAGCCACCCGTAACCCAGTCGCTGCAATTCCTCGCGGCAAAGCCCAAGCCAAGGAACCAGACCCCTACCCACAAGACGAGGCTGACCAAATCATTGCAAAGCTGCACGCGACACTAGCAGGCAAGCTCCGGGTGTATGCCCACTACTATGAGGCCGCTTTCTACACAGGCTTGCGCCCATGCGAACTGCTGGCCTTGCGCCCAGAAGAGATCGACATCGAGCGCAAGCGGCTGAGAGTGTGCAGGGTGATGGTGCAGGGCGAGATCCACGAACGCGTGAAAAACAAGTACGCACGTACAGTTCTGCTGAATGACAGAGCCATCAAGGCCCTGGAGGGCGCACTGGCGATGAACAGCAAAGGCCGCTATGTCTTTGAGCCAGTGGACGGGAGAGGGGAATACATCGCCTCGGAGAATACGCCCAAGCGATACCTGGTGGCGGCGGTTGAATTGCTGGGCTTTAAGTGGCGGAAGCAGTACGCTACGCGCCACACTTACGCGACCATGTGTCTGATGGCAGGAATGACCCCAGCATTCGTGGCAAAGCAGCTGGGACACAGCGTCCAAGTACTGCTAACCACCTACGCCAGGTGGATAGATTCTGAGGCTGACTTCATGGAACTGAACAAGCTCAACACTGGCGGCACTGGTACAGAATTGGTACAGTCCGCGCCCGCTGAGCAGCTAACCAGCTGACAGGCAAACGATTTTGACGGCGGTTGCGGCTTACCAAAAATAAGTCGGGACTACCCCCTAAAAGCCGGCCACAAGCCGGCTTTTTTATTGCCTGAAAAATGCCACCGGCCTGGGCTCAGTGCCGATGGCTCTTGCCCACATGCGAGTGGCCGTCATCCGGCAGCGCGCTGACGCCACCGCTGCTGTTCAACTGCTGGAGGATGCCGCAGGCCTCCACACCCTGCGCCGAGGCGCAGCGGTGGCGCAGGTCAAGCAATTGCTGTTGTAACGCCAGCAGGCTGGTAACCCGCGCCTGCACATGGCGGATATGTTCATCCACCAGGCTGTTGACGCCCTCACAGTTCTCCTCGGGGCGATCCATCAACGCCAGCAAACGGCAGATTTCATCCAGGGTCATGTCCAGCGTGCGGCAATTGCGTATAAAGGTCAGCCGCTCCAGATGCTCGTCGCTGTACAACCGGTAGTTACCCTCACTGCGCGCCGGAGCCGGCAGCAGCCCTTCGCGCTCGTAGTAGCGAACCGTCTCGACCGGACAATCGGCCAGTTTGGCCAGTGCTCCAATTTTCATCGAAACCTCGTCTTGACCCTGTAGTGGCTTCAGGGTGTTAACTCTACCCCAGCGAGTACCGAGGATACCCCCATGAGTGATTGCTGCGGCCACCATCATCCGAGCAAAGCAGATGTGACAAGGCCCAATACGGCCGCCGAAGGTGTGCTGGAGGGTGCTCAGTTCAGCCAGTTTCGTATCGAGCAGATGGACTGCCCGACCGAACAGACGCTGATTGAGGAACGCCTGGGCAAACTTGCTGGCGTCGAACGTCTTGAGTTCAACCTGATCAACCGCATTCTCGGGGTCTGGCACCGCCTGCCCTCCACCACACCTATCGAGTCGGCCATCAGCGCACTCGGCATGCAGGCCGAGCCGCTGACCGGCGAAGCGAAACCCGCCCAGGAGCCCCACAAGAAAGCCTGGTGGCCGTTGGCGCTATCCGGGGTGGCGGCACTGGGGGCAGAGATTTTGCACTTCGCCGCGCTGG
>RRZT012207860.1_pt1 | contig 15774 bp, 14 predicted proteins | sample 2165551 | NCBI WGS metagenome assembly RRZT01 (sample SAMN10456910, study PRJNA506462) | wastewater metagenome | biome: wastewater; feature: sludge; material: wastewater sludge; isolation source: wastewater sludge with Escherichia coli K12::gfp cells carrying plasmid... | place: USA: Moscow, Idaho... | reverse complement strand
CCCAGCTGATCAACCAGTTATAAAAAAACCGTTTCCCAAACAAAGGGCTGTCCCGTAATGGGATAGCCCTTTGTTTGATACATACGTTTACACAATCACGGCACAAAAATCTTCGCCAACAAGACCCCCATCAGACAGGCGGCCACAACTCCGACAATGCCCGGGGCCATGAAGGAATGATTAAAATACCACTTCCCAATCTTCGTGGTACCGGTGGGATCAAAGTTGATGGTGGCAATGTCAGAGGGATAGTTGGGGATGAAGAAATACCCGTAGGTTGCTGGCATAAGACCAATCAGAAGCGGTGCTGAAAGACCCAGAGACATACCAACGGGCAGCATCATTCTGGCCGTTGCCGCCTGACTGTTGACCACAATGGAAACAATGAAAAGCGCAAAGGCAAAGGTCCAGGGGTAGGAACTCACCACCTGGGTTATGCCTGCTTTAAAGGTGGGCAGGGCATAGCTGAAATAGGTGTCGCTCATCCAGGCAATACCGTAGATGGCAAGTGCGGCAGTCATACCCGCCTTAAAAACAACCCCGCTTGGCACCTTCTGGGCCGGGGTCTTGGTAACCATGAGAATAATACCACCAAAGGCCAGCATCATAATCTGAATGATGATGGCCATATTAATGGGCTTTTCTCCCAGAGTACGAATACCGGGGACCATGGCAATGAAGACAATGGCAATAAGGGCGACAAGAAAAAGTAAGACCGCATTGCGGGCACTAGCCGGCAATTTTTCATCCAGGCTGGTGGCGGAGGTATTTTCAATCTGCTCGCGCCAGTACGGGTCTTGCATGCGACGCTGATATTCCGGATCATCCACCAGCTCCTTACCACGTCGCATGCTGTACAGGGAAAGAAGAATGCAACCGCAGAAGGTAGAAGGGACGGTGACTGATAAAATGCTGATGAGCGTTATATTCGGGTTGATGCCGCTCAGTTGCGCCAGATAGTAGACAACGGCAGCGGAAATAGGGCTTGCGGTAATGGCCAGCTGCGCAGTGACAGAAGAAGCCGCCATGGGCCGCTCTGGGCGGATCTTATTTTTTAGGGCCACATCAGCTATGATGGGCATAATGGAGTATACGGCATGACCGGTACCGAGCATGAAGGTCATAATATATGCAGAAAGAGGGCCGAGCAGGGTAATATGCTTGGGATTTTTGCGCAGAATGAGCTCGGCAATCTGCAGCATGTACTTGAGGCCTCCCGCCGCCTCTAAAATAGAGGCGCAGGTGACCACCGCCAAAATAATGAGAATAACTTCAATGGGGGGTGAACTCGGTGGCATGCGAAAGACAAAAACTTCCACCAATAGCCCGATGCCGGAGATAACTCCAAGCCCAATGCCGCCGAAACGGCTGCCAAGATAGAGGACTAACAGTAAAAAAATAAACTGCGCGTACAGCATACCTAAACCCCCTCACAATTTTCCTTTTTTCTCTGGACATGGACATGCCCAACCCCGTCACATGGTCAAATGCACAGGCATATAACCATATCACCTCTCTGATGGCAAATAGACAGAGAAATTTTATCTTTTTTCTTCCATCTCCTGGTAGACAACTATCTTCTTTGCCAGAGTTCCAGGTTCTGGTACAGTTATTGCTTTTTAACTGAATGGCTGTTCCCGTATGAATCCTCAACATCTCAAGCGCTTACTTAAAGGAGCTCACCATGCGAAAATTCCTCTTCCCCCTTCTTCTTTTACTCATAATGGCGCTATCTTGCCCAGTTATGGCTGCTGAGAAGATAAAAGTTGCTGGAATCTACACCCAGCCCATCCAGCAAAAATGGGATGCCGCCCTGCACAAAGCCCTTACAAAACTGTCAAAAGAAGGCAAAATTGAATATGTTTTTTCCGAAAAAGTATCAAACACTGATTATGTGCGGGTGCTGCGAGAGTATGCCGAGTCTGGGGCCGATCTGATTGTTGGCGAGGCCTTTGGTATTTCCCGCGATGTGCACAAGGTGGCCGACGACTACCCCAAAGTGGCCTTTCTCATGGGTGATTCCTTTGGACCCCATGGCAGCAATATGGCCGTATTTGACAATTATATTCAAGAACCATGCTATCTTATGGGCATGCTGGCCGGCGGCATGACTAAAACCAACAAAATAGGGATGGTTGGGGGTTACCCTATTGGCGAGGTCAACCGCCTGTTTAATGCCTTTATGGCTGGCGCCAAAGCGGTTAACCCAAAGGCCCAGTTCAAAATCTCCTTTATTGGCTCCTGGTATGATCCGCCAAAGGCCAAGGAGTTTGCCCTGGCGCAAATTGAGGCCGGTGCCGATGTGCTCTATGCCGAAAGGGCCGGTGTGGTTGATGCCGCCCGGGAAAAAGGGCTGATCGCCTTTGGTAATGTCAATGACATGAATAAGGAAGAAAACGGCAAGGACGTGGTGGTTGCCTCTGCCTTGTGGGACATGGAGCCTGCGATTTCCCATGCGGTTGATCTGGTTAAAGCAAAGCAGTTTAAGGCCGAAGATTACAGGGAGTGGACCATGATGACCAAGGGCGGTGCCTCTCTTTCCTCCTACTACGAATTTGAAGGTAAAATCCCTGCTGAGTTGAAAAAACAAGTGGCAGAGAAGGCTGCGGCCATTGAAAAGGGCACCTTTAAAGTGGAAATTAACGATCAGGAACCGAAATCGACCTTCTGAACGCATTCAATGTAAAATTTAAAATATAAAAACAGCCGGGGCGCAGTATGAGGCTCCGGCTCACTCCTTTATGCAGGCTCCTCTATTAGAACTTCATCATATTACAAAGCGCTTTGGCAACTTTACGGCCAATGACGATATCAGTCTCAGCTTAGATAAGGGAGAAATCCTTGCCCTTTTGGGTGAAAACGGCGCCGGTAAGACTACGCTTATGAACATCCTCTTCGGTCATTACGTTGCCGATGATGGTGAGATATTTATTTCTGGGAAAAAACTGTCCCCGGGTTCACCCAGGGCATCGCTTGCTGCAGGTCTGGGCATGGTGCACCAGCACTTTACCCTGGCTGATAACATGACAGTACTTGATAACATCACCTTGGGAACGGAGCCAAACTGGGCCTTTTCCAGGAAGAAAAAAGAGGCACTGGCTAAGCTTAAGGATCTGTGCAATCAGTATGAACTTGATGTATATCCGCAGCAAAAGGTAAAAAGCCTGACTGTTGGCCAGCGCCAGCGGGTGGAGATCTTGAAGGCTCTCTATCGTGAGACCAAAATCCTAATCCTAGATGAGCCCACTGCCGTCCTGACCCCGCAGGAGAGCGATCATCTTTTTATTACCTTAAATCTGCTGGTAAAAAAGGGATTAGCCATAATTTTTATAACGCATAAGATGCGCGAGGTCATGGCTGCCAGCACAAAATGTGCGGTGCTGCGCCAGGGCAGATTAACCTATACCAGTAAAACTGCCAAAACCAGTGCCCAAACACTTGCCGAGGAGATGGTGGGTGGCAGCATCCCAGTTGTGAGCAGAAGTGACGCCACTCCTGGTGAGGCACTCTTTGAATTAAAAAGTATCACCGTGCAGGAAAAGGGCCGCAACCTGCTCTCCGATATTAATCTTTGCCTGCGCAGTGGTGAGATTATTGGCATTGCCGGGGTATCCGGCAATGGTCAGGGCTCGCTTGCAGATTTAATAAGCGGTCTCCTCACCCCGATATCCGGCGGCTTTCTCATCCGCGGCAAAGAACTGAAAAAGTTCAGTCCGGCAATCATGCATGGACTTGGCATTGGCCGCATTCCCGAGGACCGTAACGGTGTTGGTCTTATCGGCGATATGAGTATTGGCGAAAATGCCATCTTAGAAAATTACCGCAAAAGTCCGCTTAGCCAAATTGGGATTATTAAGCACAATAAGGTGCACGCCTGGGCCCAGGGAATTGTAGAAAAATATGATGTTCGCTGTGTCGGACTTAGGGCAAGGGCCAGGACCATGTCCGGCGGTAACATTCAGAAGCTGATTCTGGGCCGTGTGCTGGAGGAGCATCCGGAAATTATCCTGGCCAACCAGCCAACCTGGGGCCTTGATGTGGGGGCAACCGCCTTTGTGCACAAGAATTTAATTTCCGCCAGCAGAAACGGTGCCGGCGTTTTAATTATCTCAGAAGATCTGGATGAATTACTCCTTTTAGCCGACGTCATTCAGGTGATGTATCAGGGGACCCTCTCGCCGCCCATTCTGCCGGAGTTGACCAGCGCAGCTGAAATTGGTCTTGCCATGAGCGGCCAACGCGACATAATGCACTCACTTGCACTGAAAAGGGCCCAGCAATGAGACTTGAACCACGGAAAAAAAGCTCCGTTCTCCTCCAGGGCATAGCCCCGCTCTTTGCCATCTGCATCACCATGCTTCTTTCATCGCTGCTCATTCTCTGGGCCGGGGCATCGCCAGTTCAGGCCTTTGCCCTCTTTATTAAAGGCTCGATTGGTTCAAAGTTTGCCATTGCAGAAACCCTGACCAGAACCATTCCCCTTATCTTCACAGGACTTGCCGCTGCCGTCGCCTTCAGGGCCAAGTTGTGGAACATTGGTGCCGAAGGCCAGCTCTATGCCGGTGCCTGCATGGCAACCTTACTCGGCACAGGCATGTTCAACCTGCCCGCCTGGCTGATGATTCCCCTGCTCTTTATTGCCGGGGCTCTGGCCGGAGGCCTGCTCCTCCTTGGCCCAACCCTGCTTAAAACAAAGCTGGCGGTTGATGAGGTGGTTACCACCCTGCTCCTTAACTTTATTGTGCTGCTCTTTGTCAACTGGCTGATCTTTGGCCCCTGGAAAGATCCCATGGCTCTGGGATGGCCGCAAGCTGAGCCGGTAATTGCCACGGCAAGTCTACCGCTTATTCTGGCAAAAACAAGACTGCACCTCGGCCTTGTGGTAGCCCTGGCGACAGCTCTTCTTATTTGGCTGCTCATCAAATTCACCACCTGGGGTTATGAGATCCGCGCGGTTGGCTTTAACAGCAAGGCAGCGGGTTTTGCCGGCATCAAGGTCAATGCGGTCACCATCCGCACCGCGCTCCTCTCCGGCGGTATTGCCGGAATGGCTGGAGTAGCTGAACTATGCGGCTTAAAAGGATATCTCACCTTAGACCTCTCCCCTGGTTTTGGTTATTCGGGAATCGTGGTTGCCATGCTCGCTGGGCTGCACCCCTTGGGTGTTGTCCTTTCAGCCCTTTTTATTGCCATGCTTTCCATTGGCGTTGATTCCATGAGCAGGTCTTTAAATATCTCCAACTATATTGCCGATGTGGCAACGGCCATTGCCCTCTTGGCCGTTTTGTTTGGCGTGCTTTTAAGTAAATACAGGATCAGATGGCGGTAGTTTCATGGATATATTAAATCTGCTCATTGAAACTGGATTCTGGGCCGCCACTTTACGCATGGCCACACCGCTTATCTTTGGCACCCTGGGAGAACTGATCTGCGAGAGGGCCGGTGTGCTCAACCTGGGGATTGAAGGCATTATGGCTGCGGGCTGCATGGCTGGCTGGACCTGGGTCTACTTTGGTGGTGATCTCTGGATAGGCGTGGCCTTTGCCGCCTTTATCGGTGCCCTGTTTGGTCTCTTGCACTCCCTCTTTACAGTCTATCTGGCGCTCTCCCAACATGTGAGCGGCCTGGGTATAACCATGCTCGCCAGCGTCCTCTCCTCCTTTGCCTTCAGGATGCTGCTCCCTTCGGCCACTACACCGCCTAAAATTATCCCCTTTAAGCCTATGCATATACCCATCTTGGGCGATATTCCGCTTATCGGTGAGATTTTCTTCAACCAGTCGCCCCTCACCCTATTTGCCTTTATCGCTGTCCTTTTCACTGCCTGGTTTCTCTACAAAACTCCGGCTGGCCTTGCCCTGTGCATGACCGGTGAAAACCCCCTTGCCGTGGAGTCCCAGGGGCTTTCGGTGCATGTAATCCGAACGCTTGCCGTCATGACGGGTTCAGCCTTAATGGCGGTTGGTGGAGCCTTTCTCACCATGTCGGCCTTTGATGCCTTTTACATTGGCATGGTCAATGGTCGTGGCTGGATCTGCATTGCCCTGGTGGTCTTCTCTTCCTGGAATCCCTTTAAGGCGCTTCTGGGCGCAGTTATTTTTGCCGCCTTTGATGCCTTGCAGATGCGGGTGCAGCAGCAGGCGGCAAGTGTTATCCCTTACCAGTTCTACCTGATGATGCCCTACATCTTCTCCATTGTGGCCCTCATCATTATGTCCAGAAAATCTGCTTACCCGAAAGCGCTGCTCATTCCTTTCCGCAAAGGGGAACGTTAAACCCATGTATGAGTACGTTGAATTAAGGTGATTTATGTTAGATCTTATTATTCGTTCGGCCCACCTGGCTGGCAAGAAAGAGACCGTTGACATTGCCGTGCAAGAGGGCCGTATCGCTGCCATTACCCCACACCTGATCGAGAAGGCCACTAAAGAGTATGACGCCAAGGGCTACCTGGTCACAGCGCCCTTTGTCGACAGCCATTTTCACCTTGATGCCGCCCTCTCGCTTGGCCTGCCACGTTTAAATGAAAGCGGCACCTTACTAGAAGGCATTGCCATCTGGGGCGAACTAAAGCCTATGCTGACTGCTGAGGCGGTGAAGAAAAGGGCCATCGAACTGCTTAACTGGTCTATCGCCAGGGGAACGCTTGCCATTCGAACCCATGTTGATGTCTCAGACCCTGCCCTTCTGGCAGTTGATGTACTGCTGGAGGTAAAAAAAGAAATCGCCCCCTGGATCGATCTGCAGCTGGTTGCCTTTCCCCAGGACGGGCTTCTGCGCGTCCCAAGGGGTAAAGAACTCATGCTTAAGGCCCTTGATAAAGGGGTAGGGGTGATTGGCGGCATACCGCACTTTGAGCGCAGCAGGGAGGATGGCCGAGCGGCCATAACCTGGCTCTGTGAGCTTGCTGCAGAAAGGGGCCTGCAAATTGATATGCACTGCGATGAGAGTGATGACCCACTCTCCAGGCACATTGAACACCTCACCAGGGAAACTCAAAGGCTCGGCCTGGGGGCACGGGTAACTGCCTCTCATTTGACCAGTATGCACTCCATGGACAACTACTATGTCAGCAAATTATTGGCGTTAATGGCCGAGTCAGGTATTCAGGTGGTCTCCAATCCGCTGATCAATATCCACCTGCAAGGCAGGCATGACAGCTACCCCAAAAGGCGAGGCCTGACCCGCGTGCCCGAACTGCTGGCAGCCGGGGTCAATGTGGCCTATGGACATGACTGCGTGATGGACCCTTGGTATCCGCTAGGTAGCCATGACATGCTTGAAGTGGCGCATATGGGTGCTCACTGCGTACAGATGATGGGCACCGGTCAGCTGGGTACGGCCTTTGACATGGTCACCGGCAGGGGTGCTGAGGTTATGCAGCTAGAAAACCATGGCATAACCCCTGGCAAAGAGGCCAATTTTGTTGTGCTGCAGGCCAAGAGTCGCATGGATGCCATCCGTTTACGGCCAGCTCGGCTCGCTGTTTTCAGAAAAGGGGAAGAGATTGCCGCTATGCCTGAACAATGTGTCAGCATAAGCCTGGGAGGATCTGCACAAAAAATTGATTTTCTCCGCTAATAGCAAACCTTATCTATTAAATAAAATCCAGGTTTTTTCATGAAACAGTACGAGTATTATCTCTTTGATGCCGATGGCACCCTCTTTAATACTGTGGATCTTATCTGCGAAAGCTTTAACCATATTGCAAAGAAATATACGGGTAAAATACCGCCTCGGGAACAACTGGTAGCCAGTATCGGTTCACCGCTTGTGTATCAGATACGAGATTTTCTTGGAAAAGAACTGGCGCGGGAAGAAATCTTGCAGGAGTATCTTGATTTTCAGCTCAGCATTCTGGAAGAGAAAGTTACCGTTTTTCCAGGTGTGGCCAATACCCTAGCGACCTTAAAGGAGCGCGGTAAAAGACTTGCCATTGTCACCTCACGGCGCAAATTCAGTCTGGGTAGGATCCTTGCCTGCACAGGTTTGCAAGACTGTTTTGAGGTCCTTATTACGCCTGATCTCACAGTAAAACATAAGCCCGATCCCGAGCCAGTTGAAAAGGCCTTAGAACTCCTGGCTGCAAAACAGGCGCAGACTGTCTTTATTGGCGATGCCATGTTTGATATCAGTAGCGGGGCTGCCGCCGGAGTGGATACGGTTTTTGTCAAATGGAGCCAATCAACCGTGACAAGCCTACCTGTGGCGCCGACCTGGGTTATTGACCGCATGCAAGAGCTGGTCATTTAAGGGTGAAAAAAAACAAAAAAATCTGCACACTTTTATAAACCAGCATCAACGCGCAGGCGCAGAAAGACAGGAAAACGAGGTTTACCCGAGGAATACCTGCCGTAGTATTTAAAGGTGACAATTGAACCAATTGGTGGCGGGGACAGGCGCTCGGCATCGGAAAAGCCCCCTCCTAATTTAAAGCGAGTGCCATCTGGCTCTTCCACAAGTAAGGCGCCCAGGCGCCCGGCATTGCGGCCCTTTCCTGGCACATGCTTAAGCACCTTTGCCTCGGCATCCAAAAAGGATTTTACCTTCAGCACCTCCGTGCTGCGGCCATCAATGTAGAGCCCATCCGTACTACGAACCACCAGGCCTTCGCCACCCAGTGACTCTATGTGAGCCAGTTCTTTCTCTAGCTCTGCAGGGTCCGTAACAGACTTCTGTTCAATAACAAAGGCGTAGCGGGAGGGATGCGCGGCAAACCACCTTTTTGCCTTAGTAATTCTCTCTACAAAACCACCCTCTGCCTCTGGCACATCAAATATACCAAATTTCAGTTTGAGCCATTCCGTTGCGTCTACTTGGCTATTAACCACTGAAATTGTGTGGGTAAAAGTGCCACGTCCTCCCCATAATTCCCCTTCAACCGGAAAGGGTGGAAAATTGTGAAGAAAGGCTGCGGGCGGAGATAAAAGCACCCCGTTTTTAGAACGCAGTTCTTTACCGGTCCAAAGGCCCCGTACCCCGTCTAATTTTTCGCTCATGAGCCAGCCCTTGATATTTACATCCTTTGTATAAACCATGGGTAACATCAACTCGCGCCCCATAACTGGGCTCACAATGAGGAAGGTAAGAGAAAAAATCCAGATGAGTCGTTTCATTGCAATTATCCCATACGCAAGCAAAGTCTTCTTGAAAAAAAATAACTAACTATTATGGCGACCATTTTTCTTCATTAGACACCATTTCAGCAAGGATAAAAGGGTAAAATATAATTATTTTGGTGTATTGCGTATTGTTGTGTTCACTAAAGGCGTTCTTTTTCTATCTCATTACAAATCCCATAAAAAAAGGGGCTATCCTTTAGGAACAGCCCCTTTTTCAACTTTTGGTGCAACGCTACTCGAATGCAACCCTTACTGGCCAGCCATGGCCTGAAGGCGTCTAATCCGTTCTTCAACGGGAGGATGAGTGGTGAAAAGCCCTGCCAGTGAACCGCCTTTTAAGGGGTTAACAATATACATCTGGGCAGAGGCTGGGTTCACTTCCATAGGACGGCGTTCGTTACCCTGGCTGAGTTTCGCCAGGGCATTGGCGAGCGCCAGGGGATGGCCGCAGATTTCCGCTCCGCTGGCATCGGCGATATATTCCCTGCTGCGGGAGATGGCCAACTGAATGAGGGAGGCCGCAAAAGGAGCAACAAGCATAGCAATAATTGCCACCAAAGGATTGCTTCCTTCCCCGTCTTCACTGCGACCGCCGCCAAAAAACATGGCCATGGTCGCCAGTTGGGAAATGGCGCCCGCCATAACGGCTGCAATGGAACTGATTAAAATGTCTCTATTTTTTATATGTCCCAACTCATGGGCCAAAACACCGGCAAGTTCTTCCCTGTTTAAAATCTGCAAAATTCCCGTGGTAACGGCCACCGCTGCATGCTCTGGATTACGCCCCGTGGCAAAGGCATTGGGAGTAGCGTTATCAACCACATAGACCCGGGGTTTAGGAATGCCGGCGCGCTGGGCAAGCTCTGCCACCAGGCTGTGCAATTCCGGGGCTTCAGCCTCAGATACCTCCCGGGCCCTGTTCATGGCCAGGGCCATCTTGTCTGAATTCCAATAGGCGAAAAAGTTCATACCAAGGGCAAAAACAAAAGCTATAAGCATGCCCTGTTTGCCGCCCAGAGCCTGCCCCACAAACATAAAAAGTGCCGTAAGTGCCGCCATGAGCAAAAAAGTTTTCATGGTGTTCATCCGACCTGACCCTCCTCAAAAAAAGTAGTGACTTGCCTGCAGCCAACAGGCAAAATCTGGTTTCTGTAATACAAAAAAACTAAGCATATGATAAGTTAATCAAAGCCAAGGTCAAGGCCCCCCAGCGTCCAGATAAACTAAAAGGCCCATTGGCAAAACCAAAGGGCCCCTTTTTTTCGTAAGTTACTACTTTTTGCAATTTTACATCAGAGCGAGCAGGGCTTGCACCAGCTTATCAATTCCTGTCGCCACTTCATCAACTCGAGAGTCAAGCATATAGCAAGGAGTGGACACAATCTTTTTTGCCTTATCAATGGCAATTTCCCCATGCTGCGTTGGCTGGAATCTTGCCCCCATCTTCACCAGATTCTGCGCGGTTGTTTCATCCTGGCCAATGGTCAGCACCACATTATCAGCCAGCACCTTGGCCACAATAACTGGCGCTATACAAAGAGCCCCAATGGGCTTATTCGCCTCATGCACCGACTGTATAGCTTTAGCCACATCAGGGAGTATTTTGCAATCAGGCCCGTCAAAGGCATAGCTGCTCAGATTTTTTGCTGCACCAAAACCACCTGGCAGAATAAGGGCATCAACGGAATCGGCCGAGAAGGTGGCAAGAGATGCGACCTTGCCCCGGGCAATTCTTGCAGACTCGATTAGCACGTTACGCTGTTCGCTCATCTCCTGACCTGAGATATGATTCAGCACATGGTGCTGTCTGATATCCGGCGCATAGCACTGATAATCAGCACCATTTTTATGAATAGCCCAAAGGGTCAGCGTTGCCTCGTGGATTTCCGCTCCATCTTGATGCCCGCAGCCTGACAGTATGACTCCAAATTTCTTTTTTTTCATATGGCTTCTCCTTACTTGGTTATACTGCACAAACCAAAAAAGCTTCCCCTCTATTCGTAATCAAATGCCGCTTGCGGCTCATTCTTTGAGCGAGTACAACGCCGGAAGGTTACGATATTTCTCGGCAAAATCCAAGCCATAACCAATTAAAAAGCCCTGATCAAGCGCAAAGCCTATATAATCGACTATCACGTCAACCTGGCGGCGTTCTTTTTTATCAATCAGGGCACAGAGACGAACCGACTCTACTTCCAGGGAGGTAAAATAGTCGCGCAACCACTGAACGGTGCCGCCGGTATCAACAATATCCTCCACAATGAGGATATGGGCACCCTGCAGGGTCAGTTGTGGTTTTTGCACAAATTGCAGTGCACCAGAAGAGCTTGTTGAGCTGCCATAACTGGACACCCTGATAAAATCGATGTGTACATCGCCGTCGATTACCCGGCACAAATCAGCAGCAAACATGAAGGCACCACTCAAAACTGACATGAGAATGAGCTTTTTGCCAGCATAGTCCCGGCTAATCTGTGCCCCCAATTGCTCAATGCGGGTCTGAATATCTTCCTGACTAACCACTTCTTCCATGTACTGGTTCACCATAAAGCTCTTGCAAGATTTCATGTTAAAAAAAGCCCCGACCCAAAGAGACACAGGTAAAGGCTTTTTATACCATTGCCCTTAGACGCTGGCAAGAAAAGGGAAATTACGCCTTCAATTATCTCTCTGAGAAAGAGAACGAGTGCCGCTTATCCTTGCAAAATCAACTGACTGTTCTATAATGCTTAATTTTTCTGTAAACAGAACCGGAAAGGGCCTGCACAAGAGCGGCATTTCCACTTTTTTCGTGCCAGAGCCTTCTGATAAAGGAATGAGTATGCACCCAATTAAGATTAAAACCATCAATGCCATTGCCAGAGAAGGGCTTGCCCTTTTTACTAATCGTTACCAGGTTAATCCTGAAGAAAGCAATCCCGAAGGAATTGTTGTTCGCAGCACCAAGGTTGACCTAAGCCTATTTCCTGAACTCTTAGCCGTGGCCCGCGCCGGTGCCGGCGTCAATAATATTCCTGTTGATCAGGCATCTGAGCAGGGAATTTGCGTGTTTAACACCCCTGGAGCAAACGCCAATGCCGTGGTGGAACTGGTCTACACCTCACTTGGTATGTGGTTGCGCAATGCCGACAGGAGTGTGGAGTTCTGCCAAAAACTCATTGGTCTAAGCGATGAGGAAATAAACAAGGAAGTAGAGGCACGCAAAAAAATATTTAAAGGCGAAGAGATGGCCGGCAAGACCATGGCTGTTATTGGCTTGGGTAAAATCGGGGTTGGCGTCGCCAATGCCGCCCTGCACCACCAGATGAAGGTGGTTGGTTTTGATCCCTTTCCAGCCTTAGATAACATCCACCAACTTTCTCCAGACGTCACCTTAACCCGTTCCCGTAGTGAGGCCTTGCGCCAGGCTGATTTTATTAGTGTGCACATCCCGTTGAACAAAAACACCAAGGGATATGTTACCACCAAGGATTTTCTGGAATTTGTCAAAGACGGTGCCATCTTAATCAATTACGCCCGCGGGCCGGTGATCGATGAAGATGCAGTGCTTGCCGCCCTAGACAGCGGCAAACTTAAAGCCCATATCTCTGACTTCCCTTCAGTCAAATTTTTAGGCCACGAAAAAATTCTGGTTACACCGCACCTTGGCGCTTCCACCTCGGAGTCGGAAGAAAACTGCGCTGTTATGGCGGTGAAAGAACTGAAAAACTATCTGGAGTATGGCAACATTGTGCACAGCGTCAACTTTCCCAACGTAGAGACCATTCCCACCGTTGACGTGCATGCCCGGCTCACTGTTATTAACAAGGATCAGCCCGGCATGATTGCCCGCATCAGCGATATTCTGGGCAGCGCGCATATAAACATCATCAACTACACCAACAAAAGTAACGGCACCCTTGGCTACAATATTATCGACTGTGCTGACACGGTTCCAGGGGAAGTGCAGGATAAAATACGCCAGCAAGATGGAGTTATCCGTGTACGTCTTATTCCCCTTGATGTGCGCGGCTCCATTAGGTAGCAGTCAGGTGTATAATATTTTCCCAGGAAGCAGCAAAACGATTATTTTTTGAATTTAACAAAAACATCTGCCAACTTGCTGTTTTTTTATATTTTTTTCTGTAAAAACCCTGAATATCAACTTCTCAAGTTCAGCAATTTGAACTTCAGGATGAATCCTGAACATTGAACATCGGGCTACAACTTGCTATCTTGCTAATTTTATAATATTTTTTCATTTAGGCTAGAAAAACATTCTCTTGGCATACTCCATGCAAGTTATAGATTATTCTTCATCTCTTCTCTCCTTTCCGGCTTGGCTTCTTCGGAGGTCAAGCCGGTTCTTTTTATATGCTGCCCGCAAATAACCGTGTCACATTCAGCAGCCAAAAAGACTATGCCAATCCAGGCTTAGCAGCCAGCATCGAGGCCCTGTTAGCCCCAGCCCTGCAATCATTCTCCTTATCCGGGTCCAGAGTACTCCTAAAACCCAATCTCCTCACCGCAAAAAACGGCAGCCTCGCCTGCACAGATGCTCGTTTTCTTGTCGAAGTTGCCCGCTGGTGTATAGAACGTGGTGCGCAGGTTTCAGTGGGTGATTCCCCCTCTTTTGGTTCAGCCCGCGGGGTATTACAGGCCATCGGTGCCCTGCCAGGTTTGCAACATTTAGGGGCCGAGGTTGTTGAATTTAAAAAGTCCCGCACCGTGCAACTCAAAAACGGAACCTTCGTTCGATTGGCCCAGGCAGCGCTCGACTGCGACCTTCTGCTCAATCTTCCCAAGGTCAAGGCCCATGGACAAACTCGGGTGACCCTGGCTGTTAAGAACTGCTTTGGCTGCGTTTCAGGTTTTCAAAAACCCCTGTGGCATATGCGTTTTGGTGGCGACAAAGGAATTTTTACGGATTTACTCGTTGAATTGCCAGCGCATCTGCCCCCTGCCCTGCACCTTGTGGATGGTATTGTAGCTATGCATCGCACAGGGCCTATGCACGGCTCGGCCTATCCGCTTGGTTGCATGGTTTGTGGCAGTAATCCTGTTGCCGTTGATAGCGTCTTACTCTATATTCTTAGAATAGACCCTAAAACAAGCCCCCTCTGGCTTGCATCCCAGAGCGCCGGATTAAAAGGATCAGAGCTGACGGATCTTGAGTTTGATAAGGAAGCCTTACAAAACTTACGAGTACAGGGTTTCCGGGTACCACCCATCCTTTCGCCCATCAGGTTCAACCCCTTTCGTTTTATAAAAAACAGTGGCAAACGGATGGCCCTCCATTTATTCAAACGTTAATCTGTCTGTTTCCACTCTGGCAACGTACAGCAAAGAATCACAGAAAGAGGTAGATCTATGTTCAGTTTAAAAGGAAAGGTAGCCCTTGTTACTGGAGGATCGCGCGGCATAGGGCGTGCAGTTGCCTTGGCGCTTGCCGAACAGGGAGCGGAGGTCATTGTCAACTATGTCCGGCACCACAACAGCGCCCGGGAAACAGTGGAGGCCGTGGAAAAAATTGGCGGGCATTGCCAGATGATTAAGGCAAACCTGGCCAACCCCGAGAGCATGTCAGCCATGTTTGAGGAGATCCGCCAGCGATACAGCCATCTGGATATCCTGATTTCCAACGCGGCGTCTGGCGTACTGCAATCCATGGATGAGCTGAAAGTAAAACACTGGGACTGGGCCATGGACATCAATGCCCGTGCTCTGCTCTTTCTGGCCCAACAAAGCGCGCCCATGATGGGCCGAGGGGGCCGCATAATTGCCATTTCCTCCATTGGCGCCATTCGTGCTATTCCCAACTACACGGTTGTTGGCGCTTCCAAGGCTGCTTTGGAGTCACTGGTTCGCCATCTGGCCGTAGAACTGGGCCCAAAGGGCATTACAATCAATACCATTAGTGCCGGCGTGGTGGATACCGATGCCTTAAAAAAATTCCCCAATCGCGATGAACTGATCAAGGCCTCCATGGAACGCACCCCCCTGGGCAGACTTACAACCCCGGAAGACGTAGCTAACGCTGTCCTTCTTCTTTGCAGTGAGCTGGCTGATATGATCCATGGCCAAGTGGTGGTGGTAGACGGCGGCTATGCCATTCACGGCTAGAAAATACGCCAGAGAAGGAGAGGTAACTTGGCGGAGGTGGCAGGGTTGGGAGCTTACTGGGCTGGCAATATCGGTAAACGTGGTTCAGTTAAGACCGTTTTTAAGAAGCTCTTTCCATAGACAACGATAGGCTTCAACAACTACCGAAGAAGGTGCGCTGGCTGCAAGGGGCTTTCTGTGCAGACCCATGCGTTCAACCTCTGCCGCATGCGGGATAGATGTGGCAAGCACCCCTTTTTTCAATTGCATGGCTGCCATCATCTGCTGGTGCATCTTCTTGCGTTTTTCTACCATAGAAAAAAAAACCCGCACCTTATCCCGCCCTTTCTTGACCTGATCGAGAAAGGAGTAGAGTTGCTTTAAAGAGAGTAACGACAGGGTGGTTGGGACCAAGGGAACCAGTATGATATCCGCCGCATAAAAAATATTTTCAGAGAGCAGCGTCAGGTTCGGCGGGCAATCCAGCACAATGTGCCGGTACTCCATGGTCAGTGGCTCCAATACCTTCCGCAGTCTCTGATCCGATTTCTTGCACTCATCAAGTGCTATG
>RRZT012715329.1_pt1 | contig 15775 bp, 16 predicted proteins | sample 2165551 | NCBI WGS metagenome assembly RRZT01 (sample SAMN10456910, study PRJNA506462) | wastewater metagenome | biome: wastewater; feature: sludge; material: wastewater sludge; isolation source: wastewater sludge with Escherichia coli K12::gfp cells carrying plasmid... | place: USA: Moscow, Idaho... | reverse complement strand
TGCTTTCAAACGTAAAGATTGACGATTTAATACAGTAAGATATTCTTTTTGTTTGTCTTCATCCTGTGTCTCATTCAGTAAATCTACATAATTAATGATGGAAGTAATCGGTGTTTTAATATCATGGGACACATTGGTAATGAGTTCTGTTTTCATACGTTCACTCTTCATCTCTTTTTCTACCGCTAAGTATGTTGTAGAGGAGAGTTTGTTTAAATTTTTTGCGATGGGTGTGAGTAACCCAAGAAATGACCCATGATCAAGTTGGAGGTTCAAGTTACCTTCTGCCAGTTGTTCACTGTGTGTCATAAGTACCTTTAAATCACGCATATGACGAATATAAAGATACGCAATGACCGCGTTTATCACAAAGAGAAAGAGTATCGCTACTTCTGGTTCATAATCAAAAACTGAGACCACAAAGGCTTCTATAAAGAATAATCCACCACCCAGTAAAAGTCCTTGAATTAAAACAGGCATGTTTTCAGTTGATTTTTTAAAAAATAAGAACACTTTATACATTACATTATTCTTTAAAAGTGTTTGATGACGCAAACGTTTTGTGGCAGTGTTTAAGAATAACACAACACTGATTAGAAGGTACATTACGATTAAGCCATCATCATAATAGAACATCTGTTCAAAAAGGAAGAGTCCTAAAATAAGTAAACCTACCAATAAATCTAAAGGCACTGCATCAATGATATTCATCTTTGGAGCCTTTTTAGTTTTTATTAAGATATAAGCTGCAGTAATTGTAAGAATTAAACTCACAATCGCAAGTGGGATGACCCAGCCTTTATACTTCAAGGCAAAGTCAGTCATGTTTTTTATTTTTAGATACTTATCTTCAAACTTTAAATCTTCCCTAACACCATATTCAAATTTATACACTTCATCTTCAAGTGTTTGTTTTGGTGTGTAGGTTGATACATCATTGTACGCTACAATTTCTTCATCATTTTCATATACTTTAAAAACAAAGTTAGATGTTTCATAGTCTGATTTTAGATATTCTTTAAGTCTTGTGAAGTCGTAAATAACATCGTCTTCATCTTCACTGTAAAATTGTATTGTATTATAAACTTTATGAAAGTCACTTCTTGAAATATCATCCAAGACATCTTGGATGATGGCTTCATCATTTTTTAAATAAAACCCTGCATCCAAATACACAATAATGCCCACACTGGACAAAAGTAATGTGATCGTGGATAGAAACAATAATATATAAAGTCCCAGTCTTTTAAAATTTAATTTTTCTCTCATTTTTTATCTCCCCTAACAATCTTATAACCCTGACCCCATATCACTTGAAGATAACGGGGTTCTTTTGGATTGATTTCGATTTTTTCACGGATATGACGAATGTGAACTGCCACGCTATTTTCATAACCCACGGCTTCTTCATCCCATACGCGCTCATAAATCTCTGTTGGTGAAAAGACTTGATTTGGATGTGACATTAAGAATTTTAAAATATCAAACTGTTTGGGGGTTAATTTTATGGGTTCACCATCCAGTGTCACTTCTTTTGTTTTATTATTTAGCATGATTCCACCAATGATCAGTGCCTCTTTTTCAACATTTTGATTGAAGACTTGATGGCGTCTGAGTTGTGAGCGGACGCGCGCTAAAACTTCTGCCGCATTAAAGGGTTTGGTGATATAATCATCAGCACCTACATCAAGTCCAAGTACCACATCGGCATCTTCACTTTTTGCGGAAATTAAAATAATGGGAATGGTTGAAGTTTCTCTTATTTTAACCAGTGCCTCAATCCCGTTTACCTTCGGCATCATGATATCTAAAAGTACCAGATCAATGTTTTCAGAACTCATTACGTCTAGTGCTTCTTTACCATTGAATGCTTCATAGACTTCATAGTTCTGACTTTCTAAATAAATTCTTAATGCTGAGACAATATCTTTCTCATCATCACATACCAAAATCTTTGTCATTTTGTCACCTCGTTGTTAGTATAGCGTAAAACTTTTAAGTTAAATGTTTAAAATTATTAAGACTTTATTAAGATTACACCCAAACTAAAAGCGAGACACGCTCGCTCTTCGTTATTTTAGGAAATTTCGCCACCCACGGCTTTAATATCATCTTCATTTTCAATGACTGCTACTAAGGACGCTTCTAAACCTTTTGCGATTTGTGAAAGACTTAAGGATGGACTTGTGGGTTTGTCTAAGACTTGTTCTGTCGCATAAGGGACATGAATGAAGCCCCCTTTAATGTTAGGGAACTTTGTATCAATAAGATACATTAAACCATACATTAAGTGGTTACATACAAAGGTCCCTGCAGTATTTGAAACTGCGGCAGGAATGCCTTCTTTTTTCATTTCTTCTACCATCGCTTTAATGGGTAAGCTTGAGAAGTATGCATTTTTTCCATCCTCAAAGATTTTCTCATCAATGGGTTGGTTGCCTTCATTATCTTTTATACGCGCATCATCTTCGTTAATCGCAACGCGCTCTGGTGTAATCCCAAAACGGTTTCCTGCTTGTCCAATGTTGATGACTACATCTGGATTATGTTTTGTGATGGCTTCTTCCAAGACATCAATGGATTTATGAAAGACCGTAGGGACTTCCAGTTTAATAATTTCAACACCTTGAAGTGTATCCGGTAAAAGTTTCACTGCTTCATAAGCAGGGTTCATGCTTTCACCACCAAAGGGGTCAAAGCCAGTAATTAAAATTTTCTTCATAAAAACATCCTTTCATTAAAATGCTAAAAAGTACATTAAGAATACATGCGCCACAAGTAAGGCAAGCGCAAAAGGCACTTGATACTTGATGACAGTATATTCATTTTTTGTTTCAAGTAAGGTTGCAGAAACAATGTTAAAGTTCGCAGCCATTGGGGTCATTAAAGTACCACAGAAACCTGCCGTCATGGCTAAGGCACTGGCGATCACAGGGTTTGCACCTTGTGCAATCACAAATGGAATCCCAACACCCACTGTAATGACGGTAAATGCCGCAAATCCATTACCCATAATCATGGTAAACAAAGCCATCCCCACAACATATGCGACAACGCCTAGGAAGATGTTGCCATCAGGAATCACAGATCCCACGATATACGCAACCACATCCCCCAAGCCGGCCGCTGTAAAGATTGCGCCCAGTGCACCAAGAAGTTGTGGCAAGATGAGAAATGATCCCATAGTCCTTACCAAGCGTGCACCATCTTGTACAATGTATTTTGAAGGGGAACGTGTAATGAGTAATAAACTCACAAGTCCCATCACAGCTGATAAACCAATCGCAATATACCCAAAGTCTGTTGCGGATAATGCATCGCCACCAACTTTTGGTAAGATGGTCGCAAACACAAACGCACCCAACGCAATGATTAGGGATGGAATAAAGATGGTATAACCATGTTTATTTGAAGCATCCATTCTAAACTGATCAGATACTTGTTTGATATCTCCCAAGTTTACAAGTTTTAAGGCTGATAAAACACCCATCGCAATCACCAGTAAGCCACTGACTTTATTTGGAATATATGGACCTGCCGCAAAAAGTACGGCTAATATACCCCAAAACCCAAAGACACCCCATTTACGAGGGCCTTCAACAGATCGAAAACCATTAATTGCTGAAGCTAAAAGAATAAAGCCAATTAAGACATACCACATTTCTAAAAATAATTTCCATGCGCTCATTTTCTTTTACCTCCTAACTTCTTATCTAAAATCATAAATTGAATGAATCCAAGAACAAGTGCCACAATAAACACTGGGATAGACCATAAACCAATTTGTGTATTGGTCACATCATATCCAGCATCGACCATTGTTCCAACAATCAGTGCAACACCTGATGATGCAGGGAAAACCATTTGCCCAAAGAAGTTCGCATAGTTATCACTGGCAGCAGCTGCCCCTTTAATTGTATCGACTTCTTTTTCAGTAAGAGGCTCATCACGATTTGCGACCGCAGCCCCTTCAGCCATTGGATGAATCAAAGGACGCACAAACTGTGGGTGTCCCCCAAGTCTCAATGAAAAGGCTGAAGCAAATTGACGAATAATCTGATAAAGCCAAAGTAGACGTCCTGTTGTCAGTTTCTTCACACTTTGAATGAGCTTGACCGCTGACTCTTTTAAACCAAAGCGCTCAGAGATCCCCACAATGGGTAATGTCAATATAAAAATACTCATGCCTCTATTGGCCACAAAACGCTCACCCAAAACTTCTAGAATTTCAGAAAAACTAATGCCACCAATTAATGCAGTCACAATTGCGGATACAATAACCACAGCGATGGAGTCAATTTTAAAACTAAACCCCACAACGATGATTAAAATACCAATTAATAACCACCAATTTACTACCATCATTCTCACTCCTTCTTTATATCGATGATAAAACAAGGACGCAAAAGTATGCGCCCCCTTATTTATCCTACCTTCATTCTACCAAATATGCATAATAAACATAGTCTAAAAGCACATCTTTATCATTCTCTAATGTCTCATCGACACACTTCAAAAGGCAATCTTGTAAAATTCTTCCAATAATCGGTCCTTCTTGAATGCCCAGTTTCAGTAAATCAGAGCCTTTAAGCTTCAGTGTTTTTAAAGATAAAAGCTTTGAAGTTTCTTTTAAATCACAAAATATCTTCGCCATCAAATCAAGATCATCCAAATCTTTATCTGTCCCTTTACCCAAGCGGTCTGCTTTTTTTAGTGATAATAAGTTTTTAAAAGTTGTGTGTTCTAATTTTAAATTTAAACGTCTGATCCCTTTGAGCGTAGTTTGAGTGGGATAGCCGTGAAGTGACACGAGTTCTATTACTTCACTTCTTATTTTTTTATCTTCTTGTAAAAAGGTTAGATATTTTGAAGCAAGCTTCGCACTCACTTTTTCATGTCCATAAAAATGTCCGACACCCTCTTTGTCCACAAAGAAAGTTTCAACTTTTCCAAAATCATGAAAGAAAGCCGCAAGTCGTAAGGTTTCATCTTCTGGTGTATGTTCCATTACTTTGATGGTATGGGTGAGTAAATCATAGGCGTGGTGGGGATTGTGTTGATTGAAGTGTTCCATGATTTTTAATTCTGGAAAGATGATGGCTAAGATATCCACATAATGATGCATTACATAAGAAACATCTGTTCCTAAAAGTATGCCTTTGAATTCTTTTAAGATGCGCTCTTTTGCGACAGTATTTAAAAGATGTTTGTGTTTGAATATAGCTCTTTCAGTTTTATGTTCCAGTCTGAATCTTAAGGTAGATACAAATCTTAAAGCTCTTAAAATACGAATAGGATCTTCAACCATCACACTTTCATCATTCATACGAATACGTCTGTGTTCAATATCTTCAATACCGCCCACAAAGTCATGAACTTTTCCATCATAGTAAAGACTGTTCATGGTGAAATCACGACGTTTTGCGTCTTCTAAAAGCGTAGTATGTCCTTTTTGAAACGAAGAGATTTCATAGTGGGTACCTTTATAAATTAAGATTAAGGTTCCTTTTTCCACATCAATAATTTTAGCATCTTTAAAAAGTGTTTTCACAACATCTAAGGGAGCCGTTGTAAAAATATCTAAGTCTTGATTCTCTTGTTTTAAAAACATATCTCTTATGGCGCCACCAACCAGGTACGCCTTAAATCCATGTGTGTTGATTCGATTGATAACCTCTAACATAACATCACCTGCTTTAATTATATAAGAATTAAAAAGTTCTGTGTGAAATTGAATGAAAGTCTCGTTAAATCTATCAAAAAAATCACTTTTAATGTTATAATCTTCTCATGAGTACAAAAGTAAGAAATCAAGCCTTAGTAATTCTGGGCGGGTTGGTCTTTGGGCTAACCATAAATTTGTTTATTATGCCTCTTGGATTATATAACGGTGGTTTTACTGGAATCGCACAGATCATGAGTGATTGGGCAATCAATTTGTTGAAGCTTGATCCACAAATCAAAATATCAGGACTTTTAACCTTTTTAATAAATGTGCCTGTGTTTATCTTTGCGTATAAAAGGTTGTCTAAGAAATTTGTGACATTGAGCTTATATACAATTGTGGCTCAAACAGTCGCAATGTCTTTAGTGCCCATTCCTAAAACCCCTATTATTCAAGATATTTTTGTGAACCTTGTGGTTGCGGCATTCATCGGTGGATGGGGCGTTTCATTAACATTTAAAGGGAAAGGTTCCGCAGGGGGGTTAGATATTATTGGAATCTACCAATCCCAAAACAAAAAAGGCAGTGTGGGGACAATCTATTTGGTTGTAAACTCACTCATCTATCTTTATTGTTTTATTTTCTATGATCTAGAAACAGCCATTTATTCACTGTTATATTCAACAATATTCGCATTTACCCTTGATAAATTCCATGACTCAAACATTGAAGTGAGTGTGATGGTTTTTACAAGAAACCCACAAGTCAAATCCATTATCAACAGTGAAATGATTCGTGGTGCAACTCATTGGGAGGGCTATGGTTCTTATACAGGAACACCAACAGAAATCTTTATTTCTGTTGTTTCACGTGAAGAAGTCCCTCATATCAAAAAAATTATACATCAATATGACCCTCAGGCTTTTGTGATCATTCATGAAAACTTAAAAGTTGTGGGAGGATTTGAAAAACGACTTATTTAAGGAGGAATTCTATGAGAGTACCAGAGTATAGCGGTAATTTAAGATCAAACTTTATCCATATCCCTAAAGAAATTGAACAGGCCAATGGCATTCGTATCTTTGGAAGATTGATTAAATCAATCATTTTTACAACAGACGTCGCGATTGTCAGAAATTCAAATGCAGATGCGGTCATGGCCGTGTATCCATTTACACCCCAACCCATCATCACACACTCCATCATCATGGCCTCAGATGTCCCTGTGTTTACAGGTGTTGGTGGTGGGACCACACGCGGTACCCGTGTTCTATCACTCGCAATTGACGCAGAACAACAAGGCGCAATGGGTGTTGTTTTAAACTCACCTTCAAAAAATGAACTCATTCATTCAATTAAACTACGTTTAGAAATCCCCATCATCATCACCGTCACTTCTGAAAAAGATGACATTGATGGACGCATTCAAAATGGCGCAGCCATTCTCAACGTTTCAGCTGCATCAAGAACGCCTGATGTGGTCAGACACATTCGAGAAAAATATCCAGAAGTACCCATCATCGCAACAGGTGGTCCTACAGCACAATCTATCTTAGATACCATTGAAGCAGGCGCCAACGCCATCACCTATACACCCCCAACAACACAAGAGCTCTTCAAAGACATGATGGCTAAGTACAGGGCATTTTAATCAACTTTATCAAAACATATGATAAACTATACGGTAGAGGGAAGTGGTAATATGAATTTAAACGTTTCAAAAGAAGCAGCAGCTTGGTATATTGAAGAAATGGGCCTCAACAAAGGTGACAGCGTAAAATTTTTTGGTAAAGTTTATGGTAAAAATGGATTCTCTATTGCACTTACAGTCATGGAACCATCAAGACCATTAACACTTGTTGAAGTATCAGGCATCAACTTCTATGTAGAAAAATCAGACTCATGGTTTTTCGAAGATGTGAATCTTGATATCACAATGGACGAAACTTTAAAAGAACCAAAATATGATATTGGAAAATAACAATCACATAACGTGGTTGTTTTTTTTATCTTTATGGTAATATAAGTTAAGGAGCGTGATTTTATGAAACTTGGATTTATTGGATTTGGAAATATGAGTATGGCCATGGTAGAAGGTTTAAAAGCCTCAAAGAAATTTAACATGGAAAACATCTACGCCAGTGCTCAAAATAAAGAAAAACTTGAAAATAATTGTGAAAAACTTAAAATTAATGCCACAAAAGACAATCAAGACTGTATCGATAAAAGTGATCTTATTTTTATTGGCGTCAAACCAGAAAGCTTACATACTTTAAATTTAGACTTCAAAGGAAAGCCGGTCATTTCAATGGCAGCCAAAACAAACTTTGAAGCACTTGAAACCTTCTTTGGACCCCAAAACTTCTATCGCATCATGCCCAACTTAAATGTCAAACAGAATATGGGTGTCATTGCGTTAAGTCATCAATATGAAAAAAATCTTGAACTCTACAACACCTTATCCTTACTGGGGCATGTTTATGAAATTGAAGAACACATGATTAGTGGCTTCATTGCACTTGCGGGAAGCTCACCCGCATTAATGTACAGATTTATTGATGCACTGAGTGATGCTGTTTTAGATGAAGGCTTCACAAAACAAGAAGCTTTAGAAATTGTATCCTATACGATGATGGGAAGTGCTCAAACGGTTCTCAATGCAAAAGAGTCCCCCAAGACACTGGTAGAAAAAGTATCATCAAAAGGTGGTACAACCATTGAAGGTTTAAAAGTCTTTGATGATTATCATTTTGAAGACACGATGAAAAAGGCCGCAAGAGCCATCATTGATAAAGACAAAATGGGCATGTTCTAACGAACTTGCCCATTGCCATAGATTTTATATTTATATGTTGTTAGTGCAATCAGCCCCATGGGACCTCTTGCATGAAGTTTCTGTGTACTGATCCCAATTTCAGCACCCAAACCAAACACAAAGCCATCAGTGAAGCGCGTTGACGCATTCACATAAACTGCCGCTGCATCAATACGATCCACAAAGATCTCTGCAGCTTTTTTATTTTCCGTAATGATCGCATCAGAGTGCGATGTATGATGTTCATTGATATGATCAATGGCTTCCCCAAGATCTGATACAATTTTTACTGACATACTTTTATCCAAGTACTCTTTATAAAAGTCATCAGGTGTTGCATTCAAAATTGTCGTATCTAAGTTTTGTGATGCTTCATCTCCATACAGGGAAACTTCTGGTAAGGTTCTTACAAGTATAGGAATGAATGTATCCGCAACATCTTCATGAACCACCAAGGATTCAAGCGCATTACACACACCGGTTCTTTGAAGTTTTGCGTTTTCCACAATCTTCAAAGCTTTCTCTAAATCAGCGTCTTTATCAATATAGATATGACAATTACCAGCACCCGTTTCAATGACAGGAATGGTACTTTCTTTTAAGACCGCATTAATAAGGCCTTGAGAGCCACGGGGAATTAAAACATCCACCGTATCATTCATCTTCATCAGTTTTTGTGTTGATTCCCTTGTGGTATCTTTAATCAGTTGAATAAAGTTCTCATCTACACTATGTTCTTTTAATGTTTTACGAATAATGCCTTCAAAGACAGTATTGGTTTCAATGGCTTCTTTACCACCTTTTAAGATACATGCATTCCCCGCTTTAAAACAAAGCGCAAATGCATCCACGGTCACATTGGGGCGTGATTCATAAATAATCCCCACAACACCTAAAGGTACCCTAACTTTATCAATCTTTAATCCATTTTCTAAATGTGTCTCATCTAAAATATCACCAATGGGATCTTGAAGATGGATGATATCATCAATCCCCTCAACCATGGATTCTAGATAGGCATCTGTGACCCTCAAACGATCAATTAAGGCTGGTGTCAACCCTTGTTTTTCACCATTTTCTAAATCAAGCGCATTGGCTTGGAAGATTTCTGTTTTCGACTTTAATAAATTTACTTTTAGTGTATTTAAAATATCATTTTTAAGCGTTTCTGAAAGTGTAATACCACTCATGGACGCTTTTTTTGCGTTTTGACCAATTGTTTTCATGTTTACACCTCACATATAATCTGAAAGTTCAAAGTTTTCTTCAGGGTTTTCTTTAAAGTAAGTCCCGATGGTTTCACCATCTAATACATTATAAATCTGTGTGACATCTTTTCCATTCATTAGAACCATCGCAGCACCTGCTGCACTGGCAATCTTCGCCGCATCAATTTTTGCGCTCATGCCACCTGTTCCAACACCAGATGAAGAGGTGTCTTTACCCATGATAAAGTGTTCTGCTTCTACTTTATCCACATAAGAGATAAATTCAGCTTCTTTATTTTGAGAAGGGTCATCCGTATAGAGACCATCAATGTCTGAAAGAATAATCAATAAGTCCGCTTTTATCAATGCTACCACAAAGGATGATAAGTGGTCATTATCTCCAAATTCAATTTCATGGGTTGCGACGGTATCATTTTCGTTTACGATGGGGATGACACCTAAATCTAATAGTTCATTGAAGGTATTCTTCGCATTGAATCGTGCTTCTTCTGAAAGCATGGTCCATTTGGTTATCAGAATTTGTGCCACGGTTTGGTTATACTCTGAAAACAAGCGTTGATAGCTCATCATTAATTTGGCTTGACCAACGGCCGCAAGGGCTTGTTTTTGGCCTAAGACTTCTGGTATTTGTCTCATATGTAAGACTTGTCGACCCACAGCTTGTGCACCAGATGTCACTAGGACCACTTCTTTACCACGATTTTGAAGATCTGAGAGTACACGGACCAGTTGTTCCAATTTTCGATAATCAATATCCTTTGTTTTTTTATGGGTTAAGGATGATGACCCAATTTTAATGACGATGCGTTTGGCATCTTTAATTTTACTTCTCATAAGTTTTTACCTCTTTTAAAAGTTTTGAATGATGACCATATATAATAGTGTTGAACATAAGATGGAAAGTACGGTATTTCTTTTCCAAAGATATAACACAGCGCAAACGCCACTTGCCAGAACACTTGCGAGTAAGTTTGACGTGTTTAAATCTTTGAAGGCATAGACCACAAGGAGTCCCATGGTCGCATAGGGTAAGTTGTCCAGTAGTACTTGCATGCTTTGGGGTGGTGTTTTGTCTTTTAAAACATAAAACGGGATAAAGCGGGTAAGTGAAACACCCAAAGCAATCACAATTAAAGTCACAAACATGGTTTATCCCTCCATTTCAAGACAATTAAAATACCGATCATACTGGGAATGATAAAAAACTGTGCCCCAAAAATAAGCAAGGAGACAATACTCACAAAGAGCCCTAAGAATAAAGGTTCACGTTTTCCTTCTAAATACTTATCCAAAAAGATAATGATGAATAAAGCACTCATAGAAAAGTCGATCCCTTCAATTGAAAACGGAATAAACTGTCCAAAGACAAATCCTAAAAGTGTCCCAAATACCCAATATGATTGGTTGAAACTTTCAATTAGAAACATCATATCAGGATCATCTTGATGGTTTAATAATAAACCATAACTCTCATCTGTTAAAGCAAAAGCCATATAAGCTTTCTTTTTTCCTGCATTTTTAAACGGTCGAATCATGGAGAGTCCATAAAATAAGTGTCGAGCACTGATGGAAAGGGTTAAAATAAAGGTTTGAATCCATGAGATGGGATTGAGTAATAAAGGGATACTTGCGAATTGCATCGCCCCTGAATAAATAAACAAGCTCATAAATAATGCAACCCATATTGAAAAGTCATGACTTTGAACTAAAATCCCAAAGGCACTCCCTAAAAATACATACCCACTCATGATGGGTATTGTGGTTATAAACGCTGTTTTCATCTTCTTTTTCATATTATCACCAATTGATATAATGGTATGAGACAAACTGATTAAAGTCAAGTTGTAATCATCCTTAACGCTTGGTATAATACATATGCGGGGCTGTCATGGTTTCGACAGGTAATCGTTTGAAATGGACTGCAGTGGTGTGATGACCTAATCATCAAAAAAATATAACTGGAAACAGTAATTACGCATTCGCTGCTTAATTAACGAATAAACGTTCGCAGCGTGAACCATACATGTTTTAGTCTTTGGACAGTATGCTTCATCACTCACAAAGAATAAGCTTAGTTTTGCTCGAAAGCTAAGACGAAAACCTTAGAGCACATCAATCCCAGTGTTTTGTATGTTTTATAAGGGCTTGATTACATAAAAACATAACAAACTGTAGACGTCTATTTGTGGGACATTGCTTGGACGCGGGTTCGACTCCCGCCAGCTCCACCAAATCAATAAAATTAATGGACTTATCATGATGATAAGTTTTTTTCATCCTATCATTACAATTGACATTGCATCATTTTAGCATGATAATTAATGTAGTTAGGTGGTGAAACGATGGCAGATGTTAGACTTTCTGATACAAGAAAAAGTATTCTTCAAAGTTTAGAAAATTCGGGAAAACATATGGGTGCAGAGGAAATCCACGATGTATTAAAAAAAGAAAACCCCAGTATTGGGATTGCGACCATTTATCGTAATTTAAATTATCTTTATGAACACGGACTTATCAATCGTTTCCAAGATAAAGATGTCGGATATATTTATGATGTAAATGTACATGACCATTACCACTTCAAATGTAAACAATGTGGTCAAGTCTTTGATATCAGTATGGACTACCAAAAAGAATTAGATGAAAAAGTTGCGAAGCGTTTAGGCATCCAAAATGTCACACATGAAATTATTTTTGGTGGCATTTGTAAAACTTGCGAATTAAAAAACACTATCGATTAAGTAGTGTTTTTTTAATGTCAATTTTTAATCGATTTTCTTTAGTAATCGTAAACTGTTAAGAATAACCAAGATGGTACTGCCTTCATGCCCCACAACACCCAGTGGCAAATTAATCTTATCCACGAAGTTAGAGGCTACAAGCACTAAGATCACAGAAAGTGAAAAGACTATATTTTGAATTACAATCTTACGTAACTTACGTGATAATTTAATCGCATAGCCCACAGATTCTATATTATCTTTTACTAAGATAATATCAGCAGCTTCCATTGCGATATCAGTTCCACCACCCATCGCAATCCCAATTGAAGCATTCGCTAAGGCAGGTGCATCATTAATACCATCTCCTACCATCACCACGGTATCAAATTCTTTTTCTAATTCTTGAATGACATGCACTTTATGATCAGGCAGTGTTTCAGATAAGATGCGATCAACACCCAACTGCTTTCCAATTTGATTTGCGGTCTTGTGGTTATCACCCGTTATCATAATGGTTTCAATACCTTGTTCTTTAAGCTCTTGAATTAATTTCACGGATTCAGGTCTTACTTCATCAATCAGCCCCATAGCACCAACCATATTGTCATCAACTGAGATATAGACTAGGCTTTCACCCTTTGATGACCAAGCCTCAGCCTTTTTAAGGAGTGTCTCGTCCTTGTGTATCATATAGTCTAACTTACCAATACGAACTTTCTTATCCTTGTAGAGCCCTTCTATACCGTATCCTGAGCGCTCTTCAATGTCTGTAGCTTCAATACTTTGGTCAATATCATATTGTCTCAAAAGACCCTGACAAATGGCACCCGCTAAAGGGTGTGTGGAGTATTTTTCAATCGCCATGACTGCATTTATGATGTCTTTTGTATCTTCGGTATTAAATTCAATGTTTGTGAGTGATGGAATTCCTTTTGTGAGGGTTCCTGTTTTATCAAAGGCAATGGCTTTTGCGTCCATCATGTTTTCAAAGTGAATCCCACCTTTAACCAAAATCCCACGTCTTGCACCATTTGAAATGGCAGATAAGGTGGCAGGTGTTACCGATGCGACAAGTGCACAAGGTGAAGCAACAACGAGAAGAATCATCCCACGATAAAAGGCACTGCTGAAATCTTCTTTTAAAAAGATAATTGGGATTAAAATAGTCAATACAACTGCCAAGATAACCCCTCTTGCGTACTTATCTTCAATTTCATCAATTAAACGTGCTGTCTTAGATGGATAATTTTGAGCATCTGATACCATTTTTACAATGCGTTGAAGTAAGGTATCTGTCACATGCGTATCCACTTCGAGTGTTAAAGGTTGACTCATATTTAAGGTACCACCAAATACGTGGTCACCTTTTGTTTTTTCAACAGGCAAACTTTCACCCGTAATCGCAGCTTCTTCAAGACTTGATGTTCCTGAAATGATGATTGCATCAGTAGGAATCGTTTCTCCCACCGCTACAATCAGTTGATCATGAATCTTTAATGATGATACTTCAACAATTTTTGTGGAACCATCTTTGAGTAAAAGATTGGCTTCTGTTGGTTGAAGTTCCATTAAAGATTGAATTTCTCTTTGAGATCTATCTAAAGTTACTTCTTCTAAACTACCCGCAAGTGCAAAGATGAAAATTAAGATAGCCCCTTCCATGGTATAACCTATAAGGGTTGCCCCAATGGCTGAAAGAATCATTAAAAGTTCTACATTCAAACTTTTATTTTCAAATGTATCTTTAAGTCCTTCCAATGTCTCTTCATAACCACCAATCACAATTGCCAGGATAAGGATGGCATTTTGATTTGTAAAATAACCAATAATCATCAAAAGTCCACTGATGATCACATTTCTAAATAATTTCAATCGATCCATATTTCTCTCCTCTAAATAATATTGATAATCATTATCAGTATTATTATAACAAGAAAGAAAGAGATTGAAACCTTAATGCACTAAATTCATAAGATTCTTTTGATAAAGGATTCACCCGCTTCAACATACATAAATTCCTGTTTATCATCATCTTCAAAAACGGACAGTAAGTCTATGAAGTCTTCTACTAGATCTAGATCCTGAAGATTACTTCTTTTTACCCACATGACTTCTCCTTCATCAGATGATTTCAAGTTTCCTTCAAATTCATTTGTCTTAAATAGAAAAGTAATATAACGATGTCCCTTTTCTTGAAACTGCTTAATGCCCACAAGTTTTGGATTATAGATATCTAGATTTGTTTCTTCTTTAATTTCACGGATGATGGCTTCTACAAAAGACTCTTCCTTATCAACATGTCCTCCTGGTAAAACGATCCCTTTCCAATCTTCTTTTAAACGATTTTGAACCAAGATTTTGTCTTCGTCATAAACAAGACATAAAGTAGTCAATTCACACTTTTCAATATATTCCATGGTCACACTTCCTTTTATTGCCTTTATTTTATCATGCTTTGGTTTATTTAAGGGGTATTGGTTGACATTGATGTTCAAAAAGCGTATTCTTACTAAGGTTTAAGAATCTATCAAGATAGATCATCTATTAAATGTGTAGCAAAGCTACATGGATACAATCATAGTATTGTCGGGCGAGCATAGAATTTATAATTTGCGAGAAACTTGTAAGAGGGATTTTAGTTACTGCGAATTCATCTGTGCGATATTGTAACTATTTTTCTGATGACATTTTGAATCAGCTTGGACTAAAAAACTTAAGACATGTTTTAATAGTGTCTTTTTCATGAAGGAGCAATCAATGAATAATTTTAACGAACTACATTTATCAAATGAAATGAAACAAGCAATAGACAAGGTTGGCTATACACAACCTACAGAAATTCAATCAAAAGCAATCCCTTTAATGTTACAAGGACGCGATGTGATCGGTTTATCTGAAACAGGTTCAGGTAAAACAGCAGCATTCTCAATTCCTGCACTTGAGCAAATGGATACAGACTCAACTGTGCCACAACTCATGGTCATTGCGCCAACACGTGAACTTGCGATGCAAATTGCGGTTGAAATCGAAAAACTCTCACAATTTAAAAAAGGCATCTCTGTTGCGACCATCTTTGGTGGTGACTCCATGCCAAGACAAATCAAAGCACTCAAACGTGCAAACATTGTGGTTGGAACACCTGGAAGAATTCAAGACCATATCAGACGTCGTACTTTAATTTTAAAACACTTAAAATTTATCGTTCTTGACGAAGCAGATGAAATGCTCAACATGGGATTCTACGATGATATTGTCAACATTCTTTCAAAAACACCAGATCACAAACAGATGGCTTTATTCTCAGCAACCATGCCAAAAGCAATCTTACAACTTTCAAACGATT
>RRZT012137074.1_pt1 | contig 15776 bp, 15 predicted proteins | sample 2165551 | NCBI WGS metagenome assembly RRZT01 (sample SAMN10456910, study PRJNA506462) | wastewater metagenome | biome: wastewater; feature: sludge; material: wastewater sludge; isolation source: wastewater sludge with Escherichia coli K12::gfp cells carrying plasmid... | place: USA: Moscow, Idaho... | reverse complement strand
GCTGATCTGGGGTTACACGGGCAGAACACATTAGACAGCCTCTCCATCGCCAATCAAACGACCACGCTGCAAGGTCAGCATACGCTGACGCATGCGTGCAATTAATGCCAAGTCATGGCTGGCAATCAGTACGGTGGTGCCGAGTTGATTAATGTCTTCAAACACTGACATGATTTCAGCGGCAAGACGCGGATCAAGATTACCGGTAGGCTCATCAGCCAGTAAGAGCGCTGGCTGATGGACAATTGCCCGAGCAATCCCCACACGTTGTTGCTGGCCAGTGGATAAGTCCGCGGGCGCTTGCAAGGCTTTATCTTTTAAGCTAACCCGCTCCAGCGCTAAGCTGACACGTAGGTTAATTTCGTCTTGCGGCAAACCTAAAATCTGCAGCGGCAAGGCCACATTGGCAAACACACTGCGATCAAACAACAACTGGTGATTTTGAAAAACCACGCCGATTTGGCGGCGCAAAAATGGAATCTGAGCATTGGTGATTTTGGCCAGATCTTGTCCAGCCAAGAGCAGTTTACCAGCCGAGGGGCGCTCCATTGCCAGCAATAAACGCAGCATGGTGCTTTTGCCCGCACCTGAGTGGCCGGTGACAAATAAAAACTCACCGCGGCGCACGCGAAAACTCAACTCATGTAAACCCACGTGCCCATTAGGATAACGTTTTGCGACCTGCTCAAATCGAATCATGCAGAATCCTTCTCGGCAAATAACGCTTTCACAAAATCATCGGCAACAAAATCACGTAAATCATCGATGCCTTCACCCACACCAATATAGCGCACGGGAATATTAAAATGCTTAGCCAAAGCAAAAATAACCCCACCCTTGGCCGTACCATCGAGTTTGGTCAGCGCAAGGCCAGTCAATGGAATAGTTTCATTAAACTGGCGGGTTTGATTGATCGCATTTTGTCCCGTACCCGCATCCAATACCAATAGCACTTCATGCGGCGCACTGTCATCCAACTTGCTCATTACGCGCCCAACTTTGCGCAACTCTTCCATCAAATTGTCTTTTGTGTGCAAGCGCCCTGCGGTATCTGCAATCAGCACATCAATACCACGCGATTGAGCCGCTTGCAGCGCATCAAAAATCACTGAAGCGGAATCGGCACCTGTGTGCTGGGCAATTACTGGGATTTTATTGCGCTCACCCCAGACTTGTAATTGCTCAACCGCAGCGGCACGGAACGTATCGCCGGCGGCCAACATGACTTTTTTACCGTCTTTTTGCAGACGCGCGGCTAACTTACCAATGGTGGTGGTTTTACCCGCACCATTAACACCCACCACGAGAATGACATAAGGTTTTTTCTCAGGTGTAATCTGCATTGGCTGCTCAATGGGCCGTAATAAATCTGCCATTTCCACTTGCAGCGCCTGGTACAAAGCACCACTGTCAGCCAGCTCTTTACGTGCGACTCGGCGTGTTAAATTGGCCATAATCGCCGTGGTGGCTTCCATACCAACGTCAGCGGTCAATAAGCGCGTTTCTAACTCATCGAGCAAGTCATCATCAATTTCTTTTTTACCCAGAAACAGGCTGGCCATGCCTTCGCCAAGACTGGAGCTGGTTTTGGCTAAGCCTTGCTTTAAACGTGCGAACCAACTGGCTTTATTATCTTGTGGCTTATCCTGACCACCAAGATTAGCATCCAGTTTCACTGCGCCAGCATCGCTCGTTATTTGCGCAGCTGGTTCTGGTACAACGAGCGGCGCTACGGGCGCAGGCGGCGCCACAACTTCACTGCCGCCACTGATGCGAAAGCGTGAATAGGCTGGACGAGCAGCTTCTGTGGCAGCGCCGGTTGTATCCAAGGTCTGAGCCGGAACAGGCTCGGCTGCAGGCGCTGCGGTTAATTCAGGTATTGGCGTAATGCTTGGTTGCAGCGGCGCAGCACTAGGCTCGCTCTGCTGCTCACGTGGCGCAGGCACTGGCTCAGCAATAAGAGCCGGCGCTGGTTCAGTAACCACTTGAGCATCAGCTTGATGGTGCACAGAAGAAGCAGTCGTCGCGGCTAAAGTCGGCTCAGCATCTGCCGTCTGCTTAGGCTCAGAAAGCGCAGCAGGACTCACTGTTTGCGACTCACTTGGCGACTCAACTGGCTGTACTGGCTCAGAACTAACAAGCGTTGAGCTGACAGCTTCAACAGCTGCAGCGACCTGCTCTACTGCCGCAGTATCAGGCTCAGGCTCGTCATTGAGTGCAGCGGGCTCTGCGTGAGGCTCTACAACGGTAGATACTTGCTCAGGAGCAACCTCTGGTTGAGAGGTTTCAGCTGCCGGTGCTGTAGACTCAGCAGCGCTAGGCGCTGGCGTTTGCGGCTCGGCAGTCTTTTTACTAAACCAAGAAAATAAGCCTTTTTTAACAGGCTTAGCTGCGGATGCACTGACTGCTTGCTCAACAGTCTCAGGAGTATCAGCGCGAGGCGCTGGCTGTGGTGTTTTTTTGTCGTCGCCGGAACCAAACATAGAAAAAGGCTATCTCAGCAGGTCACACAAACTGTGTTATATCAATAAGTACACAGAGTTGTGGTTGTTAATAAAATGGTTGCGTATCCTAGCACCTCTAAGCCTCTGTAGCTAAACTCAGAGCGCAGTTTGAAAGGTCCAAAGCATGAAAAAATACTTAAGTTACATCCTACTCTTTTTTTCCAGTACTTTTATAGCGCCACTTATGGCGCAAACCACTACAACCGAGTTCAGCTTGGACAACGGACTTAAGGTGATCGTTCGCGAAGATCACCGTGCGCCAGTGGTGGTCAGTCAGCTTTGGTACAAAGTCGGCTCCAGCTACGAAAAGCCTGGCAGCACAGGTTTAGCCCACGCCCTCGAACACATGATGTTTAAAGGCAGCAGCAAGCTCGGCCCAGGCGAATCTTCACGAATTCTACGTGAGCTGGGTGCAGAGGAAAATGCTTTCACTAGCGATGATTATACTGCGTATTATCAAGTACTGGCGCGCGATCGTTTAGCCGTAGCCCTAGAAATGGAAGCCGACCGCTTAGCCAGCCTGACCTTGCCAGAAGATGAATTCTTGCGAGAAATTGAAGTGATCAAAGAAGAGCGGCGCATGCGCACTGACGATCGCCCGAGTGGTTTGGCCTATGAGCGTTTTAAAGCACTGGCTTACCCTGCTAGCGGTTATCACATTCCGACCATTGGCTGGATGCATGACCTTGAGCGCATGACCATCGCTGATTTACGCGACTGGCATGAACGCTGGTATGCACCCAACAATGCCACCTTAGTGATTGTCGGCGATGTACAGCCTGACGAAGTTAAAACACTGGTTAACCGTTACTTTGCCCACATCCCCGCTCGCCCTATTCCAGCGGTCAAACAACCACTGGAACTGGCTGAACCAGGTCAGCGCCGCTTAACCTTATATTTAAAAACTCAATTACCCAGTTTAATGATGGGCTTTAATGTGCCCAGCCTTTCTAGCACTGACAAGCCCGCGCAGGTGCATGCCTTACGCTTAATCGGCGCACTTTTAGATGGCGGCAGCAGCTCTCGCTTACCTGCACAACTGGTGCGTAAACAAGAATTGGTTGCCGGTGCTTCCGCTTGGTACAACGCCTTCAGCCGTGGCGACAGTTTATTTGTTTTATCGGCCACACCCAATGTGCAAAAAGGTAAAACGCTGGAGGATGTGGAAGCTGGTCTCTGGCAGCAACTTAAACAGCTACAAGACACGCCGCCTAGCGCTAGTGAACTGGCGCGCGTGCGTGCGCAAGTCGTTGCCGCTGAAGTCTATCAACGAGACTCAATCACCAGTCAAGCCACACAAATTGGCATGCTAGAAACTGTTGGTCTGTCCTGGCGCATACAAGACACTGACTTAGCCGCGCTCGAAGCGGTGACCCCAGCGGACATTCAAGCCGCCGCTAAGCAGTTTTTCACCCAAAGCCGAGCAACGACTGTGTATGTCCATCCTGAAGAGGCGCGTCCATGATGTCCTTACGTATTTTTAGCGCCAGCTTGATCAGCGCCGCATTAGTGTTTAATGCTGGTTGCAGCACTGTTACTCAGCAACCAGACCTGCAAAGCCAGGCCGCCGAGCAACGCCTCAGCAGTTTAGCTGCGCTATCTAAGCACAGCCCTGTCACCCGCACCCTCGATATTCAAGAATGGCGCACCTCAGCGGGAACTAAAGTGCTATTTATGGCCGCACCTGAATTGCCCATGTTTGATTTGCGTGTCACTTTTGCTGCTGGCAGTAGCAAAGACCAACAGACCTACGGCTTAGCCAACCTCACCAGCGCCATGCTCGATGAAGGCACTGGCAACTTAGATGCCGGACAAATCGCCGCGCGCTTTGAAGACCTTGGCGCCGAATTTTCTGCGGGTTCCTACCGCGACATGGCCGTGGTCAGTTTGCGCAGTCTCAGCGATGCTAAACTCAGTACACCTGCTCTAGAGCTTTTCAGTCAGGTCGTTGCCCAACCCAGTTTTCCAGCAGCGTCATTGGCGCGCATTAAAAACCAATTATTAGCCGGTTTTGAATACGACAAACAAAACCCCGGTAAGCTCGCTTCTTTAGCTCTGTTTGAGCAGCTCTACGGTGCGCATCCATACGCACATTCAAGCTCTGGCACTGCAGACTCGGTACCCAGCATTAGCCGTCAGCAACTGCAAGAGTTTCACCGTAACTATTACACCGCAGGTAATGCACAAATTGCCCTAGTCGGTGACTTAAGCATTGCTCAAGCGAAAGCCATCAGTGAAAAAGTCTCGGCACGCTTGCCGCAAGGAACCCCTGCAGCGGTGACGCCCGAACCCGTTAAAACAGCTGCATCCAACACGCACATTGAGTTTCCTTCCAGCCAAACCCATATTTTGCTGGCACAACTCAGCGTCAAGCGTGGCGATCCTGATTACCCTGCTTTGTTTTTAGGTAACCAGATTCTTGGCGGCGGTGGTTTTGGCACACGTCTGATGGAAGAAGTACGAGAAAAACGCGGCTTGACCTATGGTATTTACTCCAGCTTTAGCCCAATGCAAGCCAGCGGTCCTTTTATGATTAACGTACAAACCCGTGCGCAACTCAGCCAAGCCACGCTGCAACTGGTGCAAGATTTACTGCGCGATTATATTGAAAACGGCCCTACTGCCGCTGAACTGGCCGATGCTAAACGCGAAAGCCTCGGTAGCTTTCCGCTCACTGCTGCCAGTAATTCAGCCATTGTTGGGCAATTGGCAGCCATCGGCTTCTACGATATGCCACTGAGCTGGATGAGCGACTTTATGCAAGAGGTGCAAGCGTTGACTGTTGAGCAGGTGCATGCAGCCTTCCAGCGACATTTGAATCCAGAGCAGTTAGTGATTGTCACGGTTGGCCCTACGGTTGAGCAATTGCCTTTGCCTGAGCCGGTTGATCGCTCAACAGTCAGCGCACCTGCAGGACGTCAACACTAATGGCTAAGCAACCTAAACCTAGCACGCGCGCCAGCTCGATACGGATCATTGGTGGAGAATGGCGCTCACGCAAATTGACCGTACCCGATGCGCAAGGTTTGCGTCCCACACCTGATCGCGTCCGCGAAACGCTATTTAACTGGCTCGCACCGACCATCCAAGGCGCGCGCGTGCTTGATGCTTTTACCGGCAGTGGCGCGCTGTTTCTTGAAGCATTATCACGCGGCGCCAGCACAGGTGTAGCAATCGACGCAAACACTGACGCCGTCAACAATCTGCGCCGTAATCTAGCGGTATTGCAATGCGATGATGCTGAAGTGTTACGCGTGGATAGCTTGCAATATTTGAGCAACAAGACTGAGCAAGGCTTTGATATTGTTTTACTTGATCCGCCGTTTCACCAAGACTTACTGTTAAGCGCCTGCCAGCTGTTAGAAGACAACAACTGGCTCAATAAAGATGCATGGATTTACACCGAAAGCGAGCAAGTACCCTCCAGTTTAGGCGTACCCAGCACCTGGCGTTTGCACCGTGAAAAACATACCGGACAAGTGCATTACGCGCTCTGGCAAAAAGTCTCTTGAGCGTTGTTTGCTGACTTAATCAAGCAAATCCAGTAACTTAGTCTTTTTTAATAGTGCCATCGGGGTGATACGTGGAAGCTTTGAAAGGCAAGCTGGCACTGGGTGCCTTAAAACTGGTCGCTTTATTACCTTGGCGAGGTGTGCAAAACCTTGGCGGTGCATTCGGCTGGCTGATGTGGAAAATTCCTAATCGCTCACGCGAGGTCGCACGGATTAACCTTAGCCACTGTTTTCCACAGTTAAACGCTGAAGAGATTGACCAGTTGACCGGGCGCAGTCTGAAAGGCATCGGCAAATCCTTTACTGAGAGCGCCTGTGCATGGATCTGGTCACCGGCTAAAACCCTAGAGTATGTGCGCGAAGTCGAAGGCTTAGAAGTGCTGCAAGAAGCATTGGCCAGCGGCAAAGGTGTCGTGGGCATCACCAGCCACCTTGGCAATTGGGAAGTACTCAACCACTTTTATTGCGCGCAATGTAAGCCAATTATTTTTTACCGTCCGCCGAAATTAAAAGCACTCGGTGAACTGCTGAAAACTCAGCGTGTGCAACAAGGTAACCGCGTCGCACCCTCAACTCGTGAAGGCATCATTAGCGTGATTAAAGAAGTGCGCAATGGTGGCTCGGTGGGTATTCCTGCTGATCCAGAACCGAGCCTTAGCTCTGGCGAGTTCGTCCCTTTTCTTGGTACTACAGCATTAACCAGCAAGTTTGTCGCTGGCATGCTCGGCGGCAAACAAGATAAAGTCAGCGCAGTCTTTTTACATGCCATTCGCCTAGAAGACGGCAGCGGTTTTAAAGTCGTTCTGGAAGCGGCGCCCGATGATATGTACAGCACTGATACTTACACAGCAGTCAGCGCCATGAGTCGCGTACTGGCCAGTTATGTGCAGCGCTGGCCTGATCAGTACATGTGGACCATGAAGCGCTTTAAAAAGCGTCCTGAAGGCGAGAAACGCTGGTACTAACTTTACTATCAATAACAGTATTGATCTTGCGAGGCAAAGCAGCTTACAGTTGAGCTCTACAGTATTTTTAAATGAGTATCTGTCTATGTCATCACATTTGCGCCAAAGCATTCGCACCAGCATGAATTGCCAGATCAAGATCTACCACCCATCATTTGGAGAAATTTTCGCAACCACCGAAGACTTATCCGATGAAGGGGTATTTATTAAACACCCCGATATGATCAAGCTTAAAAAAGGTGACATTGTTACTGGACAGGTGCAAGGCTTGCCGATTGAAGCCCCCATCTTAAAAATGGAAATTATGCGCATCACCAGTTCAGGTGCAGGGCTGAAGTTTTGCCGAGATTAAGACTAACGCTCAGACATTAAGTCATATTCACGTCAACCTGAGCTGAATAGGCTTAATGCTATCTATGCCGTTAAGCTACGACGGAAACGCGCCAAGGCCACTAAGAAGAACACTGTACCTATCGCTGCCAACGCCAGCATTTCCGGCCAAACCAAGCCAACCCCTGCTCCTCTAAACAAAATCGCCGTCGACAAGCTGACAAAGTGCGTGGTCGGAGAAAACTGCATCACCATCTGTAACCACTCTGGCATGCTATCGAGTGGTGTACTACCGCCAGATAACAGCAGCATTGGCATCACTACCGGAATCGCTAACAGACCAAACTGTGGAATCGAGCGCGCCATCGTGGTTAAGAACACCGCCAGTGCAGTACTGGCAAATAAATACAGTCCAGTAACAAACAGATACAACAGCATTGAACCAGCCAACGGCACACCTAAGGCTTTTTTAACAATCAACTCAAGCGACAGCCAGGTACAAAACACCACCACCAACACGCTAGTCCATACTTTCGCCAGCATGATTTCAAAGGCCGTTAACGGCAGCACCAGCAAGTGCTCCAAGGTACCGTGCTCACGCTCACGCAACAGCGCCGTACCGGTCAATAAAATAGCGAGAATGGTGACGTTATTGATGATCTGAATAATTGCTAAAAACCAGCCGCTTTGCATATTGCTATTGAACAAGGCTCGGGTGGTCAGCTTAATCGGCGGCTCGCTGGCTGCGCCACTTAATTGCTGCAGCTCGCGCTGAAAAATACGCCCCATATAGCCAGCACCCATAAAGGCTTGGCTCATCGCCGTGGCATCCACATTGACTTGCAGTTCAGGCTGCTTACCAGCCATTAGGTCTGCTTGAAAATCCACCGGCACATTAATTACGAAGGTGTAGCGTCCACTGTCGAGCACTTCATCAATTTGCGCATAAGGTATCAGCACTGGCGTTTGAAACTGTGGCGGCCGTAATACTTCAGCGAGCTGGCGTGACAGGCGACTGTTATCTTCGTCGACAATCGCGACGCTGGCATTGTGTACGCCAATCGAAGAGCCAGAGGCCGGCATATATATCGCCGCACTAAAGGCATACAGCATAAATAGCAGCAACACTGAGTCATAACGCAGACTGATCAGCTCTTTGATACCTAAGCGGAAGATGTGAGATAACTTATGCACGACTTAGGCCTCCTGCTTTTTCAAAAGAACCAGACTCAAGCCGGTAAAGCCTAAGAAAAACCCGAACAGGGCTAAACATTGCGGCCACAGATCGCGTAAATTCAACGCCTTAGTGAAGGTGCCCACTGCAATATCCAAGAAATAGCCCGCAGGGAATAACACCCCCATCAGCGCCGCACCACCATCTAGCGAAGAGCGCGGTGTAATCAGGCCGGAGAACTGTACGGTCGGTAAAGTGGTCAAAATCATCGTGCCTAAAATCGCTGCAATTTGAGTTTTAGTCACAGTGGATACCAATAAACCAAAGCTGGTCGTCGCCAACACATAGAGCACGCCACCCACAGCTAAAGCAAAACCACTGCCTTTCAGTGGCACATCAAACAGCCAACGGTTAATTGCCACCAGCAAGGCAAGATTAAGCAGGCTGACCAACAAGTAAGGTATTTGTTTACCCAATAGAAACTCTAAGCGAGTCAAAGGCGTGGCATAAAAGTTGGTGATAGAGCCAAGCTCTTTTTCACGCACCACGCCCAAAGCGGTCAACATCGCGGGGATAAACACCAAAATCAACGCCATCACGCCAGGACCTATGGCATTGACACTGATCACATCTTGATTGTAGCGAAAGCGTGTTTCTAAACGTGCGGGCTGCGCTAAAGGCGAAACTGCAGCACTGCCTTCATCACGCAATCGCTGCAAGCTTTCTTGGTGCACAGCTTCGACATAGCCACGGCTAGTTTCCGCGCGAAACGGCATGCCACCGTCCAGCCAAATACCCACTTCAGGTTGTCGTCCCGCATACAAGTCGCGGCCAAATCCTGCGGGGATTTCAATCGCCAATTTAATGTCAGCACGCTGTAAGCGCGCATGTAAGTCCTGCATATTCTCTAAAGGTTCACGTTCGGCAAAATAGCGTGATCCACGAAACGCCTCTAAATAAGCTCGACTCTGCGGACTTTGGTCCTGATCAAGGGTGGCAAAGGCTAAGTCTTCAACATCTAAAGAAATACCAAAGCCCAAAATAATCATCATGAAGACTGCGCCAAGCAAGGCAAAGGCTAGACGCACACGGTCACGCAGCAACTCTTTACTTTCGCGCACAGCCAAAGCTTGAGTGCGCCGCAAACTAAAGCCTCGTCGCGGAATACTGGTTAGCGCTTCGGTGGCAGTGCTTTGTGGCTCATGCTGCTCAGCACTTAACCCTTGTGCCTCTTGCAAACAAGCAACAAAGGCATCTTCAAGGGTCTCGCCAGCATACTGCTGTTGTAACTCGGCAGGCGTGCCCACCGCCAATACTTTGGCCGCATGCATCAAAGAAATACGGTCACAACGTTCGGCTTCATTCATAAAGTGGGTGGATAAGAAAATCGTCACCCCTTGTTCGCGCGATAACTCAAATAACAGTCGCCAAAAATCATCACGCGCAGCCGGGTCAACGCCTGAAGTGGGCTCATCAAGGATTAACACTTCCGGCTCATGAATCACTGCCACGGCTAAAGATAGACGCTGGCGCAAACCTAATGGCAAGGCACCCGCTTGCTCGTTGGTGTAGCTGCCTAATTCAAAGCGTTTAATCAAGGCCTGTGCGCGCTCAGCACCCACGGCTTTAGGGATATCAAATAAGTGTGCATGTAACTCAAGATTTTGCCGTACTGTCAGCTCGCCATACAGGGAAAAACTTTGCGACATAAAGCCAACACGTTTGCGCGTGGCCAAATCATTGGCATCCACAGGTTTACCGAGCAGCCAAGCCTCACCTTCTGTGGCTGGCAGCAATCCGGTCAACACCTTCATAGTGGTGGTTTTGCCACAACCATTGGAGCCTAAAAAACCAAAAATCTCGCCACGTTTAATCTCAAAACTAACGTGATTGACCGCAATAAAATCGCCAAACCGCAAGGTCAGATCAGTGGCTTTAATGACGATCTCCTGCTGATCACGCGTAAACGGGGTGAGCTGTAGCGGCTCAACCTGAACGGCACCAGCTCCTTGGTAATGGGTAAAAGCCTGGTCAAGCTTACCGCTAGGCGTGACCGCTGCGAGCTCTTGAGTTAAACCTGAGGCAATCAAGCGGCCGCGATCCATCATCAAGCATTGTTCAAATTGCTCAGCCTCTTCCATATAAGCAGTAGCAACCAACAAAGTTAAATGAGGCCGGTCAGCACGCACTTTCTCAATCAAATCCCAAAAGTGTCGACGTGCTAAGGGATCAACACCCGTCGTTGGCTCATCAAGAATCAATAAATCGGGGTCATGAATCAACGCGCAACACAAACCCAGCTTTTGCTTCATGCCACCTGACAGTTTACCGGCAGGGCGATCGGCAAAATCAGCCAAATCGGTTGCCGCTAACAGACTGGCCATGCGCACTTCACGCTCAGCTCGACGCAAGCCAAATAAGGTGGCAAAAAAACGGATATTTTCTTTGACCGACAAATCAGGGTAAAGGTTGTGCCCTAAACCTTGCGGCATAAAAGCAATGCGTTGATACAAGGTTGAGCGATGACGACGCTGATCAATTGGGCCACCTAAAACCTGCAACGTACCTTGCTGAAGGATTTTCACCCCAGAGATCAAGCCGAGTAAGCTGGATTTGCCAGCACCATCAGGTCCAATCAAGCCGCAGCGACTGCCCACTGGCAAACTAAAGCTGACCTCTTGCAGCGCCTGTTGTTTACCATAGCGGTGCGAAATACTGACTGCCTTGATTGCTTCTGTGCTCATCTTTTACCTAACGCCCTAATCCGTTTTCGTCGACGACAGTGCTCGGGTAACGCTGAGCACTGTCGCTTCAATGCATAACTCGCCGGCCAACACACTCAACACAGCGAAGCAGTCTTACTGCATCGACTCCGGCCAACTGACATCCGCGCTATGGCGTACGTAGGCCGAGCCTGGCATGCCCGGCTTAGCCTGTGGCACAGCAGCAGGATCGGTGAGGCGCAGCTTCACCCGAAACACTAATTTCTGGCGTTCATCGCGGGTTTCTACTTCTTTGGGTGTGAACTGTGCTTTGGCGGCAACAAAAGCCACTTGGGCAGGCAATGGCTGCTCACGTAATGCGTCTAAAACAATCCGCGCTTCATCACCAGTGGCTAAGCGCCCAGCTAAAGCCGACGGCAAATACACATTCATGTATTGATCAGAGGGATCAATCAATAAAAACACCCGACCACCAGCACCCAGTACTTCACCGGGCTCTGCCAAACGCAATTGCACAACAGCGTCCATTGGTGCGCGCAAACTGCTGTCATCAATCTCGCTGGTCAATTGTGCCACCATCGCTTCAGCTGCAGTAATCGACGCTTGCGCTGCCTGCACCTGTGCTTTCGCTGCCTCTAGTGCTGCCGAAGAGGTATCAAAGCGCGCCTGCTGCTGATCAATTTGCTGGCCGCTGGCATGGCCACGCTCAAAGAGCTCACGAAAACGCTTGAGGTCTTGCTGAGCCAAACGGCGCTCACTCTCACGCAAATGCACTGTTGCCTGAGCTGCAGCGACATTTTCACGGGCACGCAACACTTCTGACTGCGCTTGATTACGCTGCGCTTCTAACGTACGTGTATCCACACGTGCGAGTAACTGTCCTGCACTCACACGGTCGCCTTCGGCCACCAGCACTTCCGCTAAACGACCCGGATGCTTAGTCGCTACCTGCACTTCTGTTGCTTCTAAACGACCGTTCGCTTCGTAAATCCCCTCAGGCAGACGATCTTGTAACGACTTCCAATAGCCAAAACCACCCGCCGCCACTAAAGCCAGCAACAAGGGTGCAATAAATAAACGAGAAGGACTTTTATGCGTAGACATGCTGGCTCCTAGCAAGTAAAAAATAACGCAACTCGCGGTATCTGCGCTGCATTACTTATAAAATGAATCAAAACTGCAATCTGCAGTTGGTTACCCAACCACTATCCCAGTTTCTGTAATACCCATTAAGCATAAGACTATTGTACCCTCTGCACTGCAGGCGTCCAGACACTACCGTCTTAATCAGCTGTAGAAATATTGATCTAGACAGTCTTAATACAGTTTTAGAGAAAATACAAAATAAAATTGAACTTTAGTTAAAAACAACAATCGTAGCCAGCTAAGCTGGAGTTATACTTAGTTCGTTGACATCAATAAAACTGTGGCCAAAAACTTGCAACACAGCGAGTATTGTCAAGCAGTTTGCCGAAAGGACGGCAGCAATGAAGAGAAAACCTGATTTACTGTGGATTTTAGCAATTATATTTGGTCTTGGTGTCATTACCACCGGCTACACACAAAGCCTATGGGAGCGCTCTGCCCATTACACAACGCCCGCCTCTGATCAAATGCAAACTAGTTTGCTACCACAGACCAACCCAGATCAGTAACCACTGCATGTAACGGCACATCCCAAGACGCCACTGGCAACTGCTCCACCTGCTGGCACGCATGTGCTAAACCAATGCGCTGCGGTGTAGTTAAGTGATTACGCTGATGCAACTGGGCAAAACAGCGATCATAAAAGCCACCGCCCATGCCGAGCCGCCCGCCCTGTTGATCAAAGCCTACCAGCGGTAAGAAGATCGCATCCAAAGCCCATATTGAGCGCTGATCGGCTACGCACCAACGGGGCTGCAAAATACCAAAACGATTTTTTTCCCACTGCTGAATCGGCCGTACGCGCTGAAAGAGCATTGTAGTTTTTGGCCAGCGCGCTAAAACCGGCAAATACACATGCTTGCCGCGTCGCCAAGCCTCGCGCATGAGCAAAGCAGGGTCAATTTCACCATCACTGGCAAGATAGAAAGCAACATGTTGCGCACGACGAAAAAGCTGATGCTGAGCCAATTGTTGGTACAACTGCTGCGCCGCTTGGATTTGCTGAGAGGAAGATAAACTGCGTCGCTTGCTACGTAATAATTTGCGTAACTGGACTCGATTCAAATCGGTGTTGCCATGCATCACAAAAGGACTCCCCGGATGTGTCGCTGTCGACATAGCCCTTGAACCCGAAAGTTCAAGGTGGAGATTACGTCAGATCTTTAGGCTTTCCGCAAGCGGACATGCTCACCAATCTAAAAATGTAACCTCCGGGTTGGTGTGAATCGGCTCAGGGACGCAGTCCACTGGCGCACACTCTAGGGAGACGCTTTTAGTATACACGGATCTTTGCGAGGCTCAAGCACGGGTCATTCGCTGGCATCTAAAGTTTCTTGGACACGATTGACTAACTGCTGAATTTGCGCGGTATCAGCTGTGGAAAACATATCATTGCGCTGCTGATTGTGCAGTTCATGGGTGATATTTAACGCCGCCATCACAGCAATGCGCTCAGCACCAATGACTTTGCCAGCACGACGAATTTCACGCATTTTTTTATCCAAGTATTCGGCGGCCCGCTCAAGGTTAGTACTTTCGGCAACTGGGCAAGCAATATGATATTCCTTATCTAAAATACGCACAGTTACCGTCTGCAATTGAGTCATGAGTCCTGCTCCAATGCTTTGAGTCGAGAAATCATAGCTTCGACTTTTTGCCGAGCTATTTCATTTTTTTCTATGAGCTGCCCACGCTCGACACGCAAGGCTTTATTTTGCGCTTTAAGTTCAGCGTTACGTTGAATCAGTTGCTCAACGACCTGCACCAAGGCTTGTAAATCAGTACTTTTCACTAGCCCTCCAGGCATTCTTGCGGCAATCATATCAGACAGCCACTATAGTTATTATTCTAGCGCTCACCTGCCGTGGCGCACAGTGTTATAAGGCCCATCTAAGAAATAAATGTACACAACAGCATTGAACTTAAAGTGTTGCACTACCCAGCATTAAAAAAGCTAAGAAAAGTGATCGATAGGCTGCAAATATCACTGTTTAGCAGCATACTGAACAACACGATATACTGCATTCATTGCATAACCGACTACTAAAGTCACTTACCAGTTCCATTATTTCGGATTTTTCATGCCTCAATCTCAATCTGCTTATACCTCATTTGCTGCTTTACTCAACACCAGCGGCCATTGTGTCTCACCCGCCGAACTGCAAGGTTTACTGCTCGGCCGCTGCTGTGCAGGCGCAGGTTTTACTGCACAGGGCTGGCTTGAAGAAGCGCAAGATTTGTTCGATAGCGAAATACCCAGCAGCCTACATGCTGCATTACTGGGCTTACAAGAAATGGTCAAAGCGGAGCTCATCGCACAAAGTAGTGTCTCGCTAACTTTATTGTTGCCTCACGATGATGAGCCCTTAGCAGAACGCACCCTCGCTATTGGCCAATGGGCACAAGGTTTTCTCAGTGGCTTCGGTGGCAATATCGGCGACACTGAACTGTCTAAAGATGTACGTGAAATTCTTGAAGACTTGATTTCCATTGCGCAAATTCAAGTCGATGACGAAGAAGATGAAGAGGGTGAAATGGCCTATATGGAAATCAACGAATATTTGCGCGTTGCTCCATTGTTCATTTTCACTGAATGCGCCAATTACATAGCACCCAACACTGACGAAGAAACACCTGCCGTACACTAACTTAAGGAGCCACAGTACATGCGCTCAATCAGCCCATCTGAGTACGCCCAACGCCGCCAACACCTGATGCAACGCATGACGCCCAACAGCATTGCGATCTTGCCGGCAGCTGCCATCAGCATCCGTAACAGCAGCGTTGAATACCCATATCGGCAGCACAGTGACTTTTTCTATTTATCTGGATTTGCTGAGCCAGAAGCAGTACTGGTATTAATTCCTAAGCGTGAGCACGGTGAGTTCATCATCTTTTGTCGGGAACGCAATCCTGAACGCGAGCTATGGCATGGTCTGCGTGCCGGGCAAGAGGGGGTGATTGCCGATTATCAAGCCGATGATGCCTTCCCGATCAACGACATTGATGACATTTTGCCTGGCTTAATTGAAGGCCGCGATCGCGTCTATTACTCCATTGGTAACAATCCTGAATTTGATCAACAAATGATGGAGTGGCTCAACAGTATTCGCAGCAAAGCACGAATGGGCGCACAGCCTCCAAAAGAGTTCGTGGTACTCGATCACCTACTGCACGATGCCCGTCTGCGTAAAAGCCCTGCAGAAATCGCCGCCATGCAACGGGCGGCTGAGGTTTCTTGCCGCGCTCATATCCGCGCGATGCAAGCCTGTAAAGCGGGTCTCTACGAATACCATTTGGAAGCCGAATTGGATTATGAGTTTCGTAAAGGCGGCGCCCGACTACCAGCCTATTCATCGATTGTTGCTAGCGGTCAAAACGCCTGTATTTTGCATTACACCGACAACAATGCGCTGCTGCAG
>RRZT011156032.1_pt1 | contig 15780 bp, 13 predicted proteins | sample 2165551 | NCBI WGS metagenome assembly RRZT01 (sample SAMN10456910, study PRJNA506462) | wastewater metagenome | biome: wastewater; feature: sludge; material: wastewater sludge; isolation source: wastewater sludge with Escherichia coli K12::gfp cells carrying plasmid... | place: USA: Moscow, Idaho... | reverse complement strand
GCGATGTCGCGCGGCACCAGGTTGCCGAACGCCAGGTAGATCCGCTCCAGGTAGTAGTCGCGGTCCTCCTCGGCGATCTGGCGGGGATCCTTGTCGCAGTCCTCCGCCCGCTTCGGCACCCAGATGCGGCCGTCGTTGCGCAGCGACTCGCTCATCAGCGTCAGCTTCGACTGGGTCTCGCCGTGCACCGGGATGCAGGTCGGGTGGATCTGCGTGTAGCACGGGTTGCCGAAGTAGGCGCCCTTGCGATGCGCACGCCACGCCGCCGTGACGTTGCAGCCCATCGCGTTCGTCGACAGGAAGAACACGTTACCGTAGCCGCCGGTGGCGAGCACCACGGCGTCGGCGAACCACGACTCGATGGCACCGGTCACCATGTTGCGGGTAATGATGCCGCGGGCGCGGCCGTCGGCCACGATCACCTCGAGCATCTCGTGACGGGCGTACATCGTGACGGTGCCGGCGGCGACCTGGCGCTCCAGGCTCTGGTAGGCACCGATCAGCAGCTGCTGGCCGGTCTGACCGCGGGCGTAGAAGGTGCGCTGCACCTGGACGCCGCCGAAGCTGCGGTTGTCGAGCAGGCCGCCGTACTCGCGGGCGAACGGGACGCCCTGGGCGACGCACTGGTCGATGATGTTGGCGCTGACCTCGGCGAGGCGGTACACGTTGGTCTCGCGGGCGCGGTAGTCGCCACCCTTGACCGTGTCGTAGAACAGCCGAAACACCGAGTCGTTGTCGTTGCGGTAGTTCTTCGCCGCGTTCATGCCGCCCTGGGCCGCAATCGAGTGGGCGCGGCGCGGGCTGTCCTGGTAACAGAAGTTGAGGACGTTGTAGCCCTGCTCCCCCAGCGTCGCGGCGGCAGCGCCGCCGGCGAGGCCGGTTCCGACGACGATGACCGTCATCTTGCGCCGGTTGGACGGGTTCACCAGCTTGGCGTCGAACTTGCGCTTGCTCCACTTGCCCTCGATGGGGCCGGCGGGCGCCTTGGTGTCGTGCAGGTCCTCGCCATGGACGAAGAACTCGGTCTCATTGGTCACGGTCGTCATCAGTTGATCCATCCGAAGAACACGGCCACAGGCATGACCATGAAGCCGACATAGAGCAGCACCGCGATGATCCATGCGATCGCGTTCAGGACGCCGCGGGCGTGAGCAGAGGTGTTCGCGCCGAGCGTGGTGAGCGCGCTCCAGACGCCGTGGCGCACGTGCATGCACACGGTCACCATCCACAGCGCGTAGGCCAGCACGACCCACCACAGCCGGAAGCTGCCGATCACCATGTCATAGGGTCCGGCGTCCGCGGTGAACCCCGGCGTCACGAGACGCGCGGTGAACTGCAGCAGGTGGAAGACCAGGAAGCCGCCCAGGATCACGCCGCCCCAGCGCATCGTCCGCGCCGAATAGGTCTGCTGCAGCCGTGTGGTGTGCTGGTAGCGCGAGCCACGGGCCGCATGCGCGCGGGCGGTCAGCTTCCACGCCGACCAGGCGTGCGCCACGATGCAGAAAAGCAGGAACGCGCGGAAGATCCAGATGAACGAGCCCTCCGGAACCAGCGGGTAGAGGATCTCTCCCTTAAGCCAGTGCGCATAGTGATCGAAGGATTCGGCACCCAGGAACATCTTGAGGTTGCCGTACATGTGCATGAGCAGGAAGCCGACCAGGATGAGACCGGTGACGGCCATCAAGGCCTTCATCGCTACCGTGGACCGCACTGCCCCCTGATGAGGAGTCACTGTTGAAGTCGCCACGGGTGTCACCCTAGTTCCATTGCCCCCGGTCTGAGCACAGCGGCGCGTTTCCGGCCGTGAATGAGACAGTGCCTCTCACATGGCAGGAATGCGGTATCGAGCGGGTGTGGACGCCGCGTCCGAGCGTGGACGCCGACGCGTCACTCGCCCAGCAGGTCGCCGCGCCGCGTCCGGGTGCGCGCCACGGACTGCTCGCGGCGCCACGCCGCGATCGCCCCGTGGTGGCCCGACAGCAGGATCGGCGGCACGTCGAGCCCGCGCCAGGACGCCGGCTTGGTGTAAACGGGGTACTCCAGCAGGCCGTCGACGTCTGCCGAATGCGACTCCTCGACCAGCGACTCCGGGTTGCCGACCACGCCGGGGATCAGCCGCACGACCGCCTCGAGCATGGCGAGCACCGCCACCTCGCCCCCGTTGAGCACGTAGTCGCCGAGGCTCACCTCGCGCACCGGCATCCGAGACGCCGCGTGCTCCATGACGCGGGCATCGATGCCCTCATAGCGCCCGCAGGCGAACACGAGGTGGTCCAGTCCCGCGAACTCGTGGGCGAGCGACTGGGTGAACCGTTCCCCCGCCGGGGTGGGCACGATGAGGGTCGGGACGCGGTGGGCGGCGGCCAGCACGGCGTCCAACGCCTCACCCCACGGCTCGGGCTTCATCACCATGCCGGCGCCACCCCCGTAGGGGGTGTCGTCGACGGTGCGGTGCCGGTCGTGCGTCCAGGTACGCAGGTCGTGGACGCGCCAGTCGACCAGGCCGGACGCGCGCGCCTTGCCGACGAGCGACAGGTCGAGGGGGGCGAAGTAGTCAGGGAAGATCGTGACGATGTCAGCGAGCATCGTCGAGGTCCTCGAACAGCCCGGGCAGATCGGCGACCACGAGGTGGCCGGCGTCGAGGTCGACCTCAGGCACGATGTCGGTGACGAAGGGAACCATCCGCTCGGTGCCGTCGACGTCGACGACGAGGGTGTCGTGGGCGGGCAGATGCAGCACCTCGCGGACGCGGCCCACCTGGGTGCCGTCGGCCTGCTTCACGCGCAGGCCTACCAGCTGGCGGTCCCAGTACTCCCCCTCGTCGGCAGGCGACTCGTCGCGCGGCACGTCGACGACCACCTCGGCCCCCCGCAACGCCTCGGCGGCTGTGCGGTCGTTCACCCCGACGAGGCCGAGCAGCAGGATGCCCTGATGCCAGCGGGCGCTCGCGACCTCGACGCGGCGTCCGTTCACCCTCAGCGCGGCGCCGGGCGCGAAGCGCCGCTCGGGCTCGTCGGTGGCGAGCCGGACGGTCAGTTCGCCGCGCAAGCCGTGCGGCTTGCCGAGCGTGCCGACGGTGACCTCGACCGTGTCGGTCATGCTGCTCCCTTCAATGAGCCCGGTGAACGCGAAATCCCGGCCCGCGTGTGCGGACCGGGAGACGCGATCATATGTGTCAGCGGCGACGCGGGCGGCGATCGACGTCGAGGAAGTCGACGCGAACCTGCTCGCGGCCAGCCAGCGCGGCGATGACGGTGCGCAGGGCACCCGCGGTGCGGCCCTGGCGTCCGATGACCTTGCCCACATCCTCGGGATGCACCCGCACCTCGAGGGTGCGCACCCGGCGGCGTTCGCGGTCATCGACCGCGACGTCGTCGGGATTGCTCACGAGCCCCCGGACGAGGTGCTCAAGGGCGTCGGCCAGCACGTCAGGCCTCGTCGGACGCCTCGGCGTCCGAAGCCTCGGCGTCGCCGGCCTCGGCGGGCTCCTCGTCAGCGGCCTTCTTCTTGCGGCTGCTGAACGCGGCGGTCGACGGCTCGTTGTCGGCCTCGGCGAGCGCGGCGTTGAACAGCGCCAGCTTGTCGGCCTTCTCGGGCTGCGACTCGATGCCCGACGGCGACGTGTCGCCGCTGAACTTCTGCCAGTCGCCGGACTTCTTGAGCAGCGTGATGACCGAATCGGTCGGCTGCGCGCCGACGCCGAGCCAGTACAGAGCACGCTCGGAGTTGACGGTGATGACCGAGGGGTCGCTCTTCGGCTTGTAGGTGCCGATCTCTTCGATCGCCCGGCCGTCGCGCTTGGCGCGCGCGTCCATGACGACGATGCGGTAGTGCGGCTCTCGGATCTTGCCGAGACGCTTGAGGCGAATCTTGACAGCCACGGGTGTGGTTTCTCCTGTAGGAACAGCCCCGGCACAGTGTCGGGGCGGGCGGTGAACGAGTCTGCGCGGTGTGGGACCCCACGCTCGGCGTTCGATGAACCGGCTCGCAAACGATGAGAGGGCGCTCACGGGCACAGTGCGTCGATCATTCTGCCAGATCGGACGCCGCCGAGGCGAACCGCGTTCTGTCGGCCCGCCCCGATAGTGTGCGGGCGGACACACCGGGAGGAGGTGGAGATGGCGCAGCGCGCGGCAGGTGCCGCTCCGACGGCCGCCCTCCTCGGCCCGGCCTTCGTGGCCGCGCTCGCCTACGTCGACCCGGGCAACATCGGCGCGAACCTCACGGCCGGGCGCGACTACGCCTTCGCGCTGGTCTGGGTCCTGGTCGCGGCCAGCCTGATGGCGGCCGTGCTGCAGTACCAGTCGGCCAAGCTCGGGCTCGTCACGGGCCAGTCATTGACCCAACTCGTGCACAGCCGCGTCGACGAGAGCAGGCACAGCCGGCTGTGGTCGACGGCCTACGGCGGCCAGGCCGTCGTGATCGCGATGGCCACCGACCTGGCCGAGGTGGTCGGCGGCGCGCTGGGGCTGTCTCTGCTGTTCGGGACGCCCCTGTGGCTGGGCGGCATCATCGTGGGTGTCGTCACGGTCGTGCTGCTGCGAGCACTGCGGATGCGCGGTGTGACGACGTTCGAAGCGGTCGTCGCCGGCATCCTCGCGGTGGTGGTCCTGGGCTTCCTCGGGTCGCTCGTGTGGCGTCCGCCCGACTGGGCGGCCACGGCGTCCGGCCTCTTGCCCGGTGTGCCCGACGCCGACGCGTGGCCGCTGATCGCGGCCATGCTCGGCGCGACCGTGATGCCGCACGCCATCTATCTGCACTCGTCCCTGGCCATCGACCGGCACCGGCCGGATGGACGCCTCGACCAGCCGTTGCCGCGTCTGCTGCGGGTGCAGAAGTACGACGTCGGGTTGGCGCTGCTGGCGGCCGGCACCGTGAATGTGGCGATGCTGCTGCTCGGGGCGACCCTGCTCGGCGGCACGAACGGCGACACGGTCGAGACGACGCACCGGGTGCTGGGTGACACGTTCGGGCCGGTGGCAGCAGTCGTGTTCGGGCTGGGCCTGCTGGCGTCCGGGGTGGGTTCGTCGGTGGTGGGAACCCACGCCGGCGCCGACATCCTCGGCGGGCTGATGCCGGCGCGGCTGCACCCCAACCTGCGGCGCATCCTGACCGTCGGCCCGGCGGTGCTGGTGCTGCTGGCCGGCGTCGCCCCCACCCACATCCTCGTGGTCAGCCAGATCGTGTTGAGCTTCGGCATTGCGCTCGCGATCGTCCCGCTGGCGTTGCTGACCGGTAGCCGCGCGGTGATGGGCGAGCACGCCGACCGGCCGGCGATGCGGCTGGCGAACATCGTCCTGGTGGGTGCGGTCGTGGCGCTGAACGTCGTGACGATCTGGGCCTCGCTGGCCTGAGCCGAGGCCTCAGAACGCCTGACCCGTCGTGACGCGACCGCCGAGCACCACGAACCGCGGGTGCTCCAGCACCGACACGTCGACCTGCGGGTCCTCGTCGTACACGACCAGGTCGGCCGGGGCACCCTCGGTGAGGCCTTGGCGTCCGAGCCACGCGCGTGCCCGCCAGGACGCCGCCCCCAGCGCGAACTCCGCTCCCCCGACCCTGGCCAGCTCGGCCACCTCGTGCGCGATCAGGCCGTGCGCCAGCGTCCCGCCCGCGTCCGTACCGGCGTAGACCGGGACACCGGCGTCCGCGCACGCGCCGATCGTCGCGTAGCGGCGCGCGTGCAGCGCGCGCATGTGGGCCGCGTAGCGGGGGAACTTGCCGTCGGCCTGCGCCGCGATGGCGGGGAAGGTGGCGATGTTGATCAGCGTCGGCACCAGCGCGACCCCCCGCTCGGCCATCACCGCGATGGTGGCGTCGTCGAGCCCGGTGCCGTGCTCGATGCCGTCGATGCCGGCGGCGACGAGTTCGGTGACCGATCGCTCGTCGAAGCAGTGTGCCGTCACCCGGACGCCGAGCGCGTGGGCCGCATCGATGGCCTGCCGCGCAACGTCGGTCGGCCACAGGGGCGCCAAGTCGCCGGAATCACGATCGATCCAGTCGCCGACGATCTTGACCCACCCGTCGCCGCGCCGGGCCTGGGTCTCGACCTCGGCGATGAACGCCTCGGGCTCGACCTCGACGGCGTAGTTGCGGATGTAGCGGCGCGGCCGGGCGATGTGGCGTCCGGCACGGATCAGCCGGGGCAGATCGTCCCGCTCGTCGATCCAGCGGGTGTCGGCCGGCGAACCGGCATCGCGGATCAGGAGCGTGCCGGCGTCGCGATCGGTGCGGGCCTGCTGCTCGGCCGTGGCCCGGTCGACCGCCCCCTCGCGGGCCAGGCCTATGTGGCTGTGGGCGTCGACGAGGCCGGGCAGGATCCAGCAGTTGCGGGCGATCGTCAGGGCGTCCGCGACGGACTCGAACGAGACCCGGCCGTCGACCACCCACAGGTCGGCGTGGTCGCCCTCGGGCAGCACCACACCCGACAGGTGCAGCCGGGGGGCGTCCGACGGGTCAGGGTGGTGGTGCGCGTGGGAGGCGCCGTGGTCGTGGGAATGACCGTGGTCGTGCGTCACGGAGTGCAGCGGGGCGCCCAGTGCCCCGAGAACGGGCTCGTCGTCGGGCATGCCCCGATCATGGCACGCCTGCCGGGGTCAGGAGCCGCGGAGCCGCTCACGCAGCTTCATCAGCTCGCGCCGCTCGCCGTCGCTGAGCCCGTGGAGGCCGGTCTGGTTGATCTTGTCGAGCAACTCGTCGAGCCGCTCCCGATCGGACGCCGCCCGCCTCGCCGCGCGCGGCGCGGGCCGGGCCGGCTGCTGGGCGGGACCCCAAGCGGTGGGCTGCGGGGACGCCGCAGGCCTGCGCCGGCGTCCGGGAATCCACTCCAGATCGCGCAACAGCCCCAGGCGACGGGCCAGCACGGCGACCAGCCCCAGTGACACGACGAGCGCCAGGATGCCGCCCACGTCGCGAGCCACGAGCAGGCCGACGATCTGCAGCCCGACGATCACCGCCCCGATGACCCAGGCGGGAATGCCGAAGAAGAACGGACGCGTCGGGTTCTCGCCGATCCAGATCAGCAGCACCAGCAGCTGGATCATGCCGATGCCCGCCAGCACGAGCCCGCCCGGGAACAGCAGCCCCAGCCCGGCGGACGCCACCGTGAGTGCCGCCCAGATGCCGGCCAGCAGCGTGAGCATGCGCCGGCGTCCGAGCTCGCCTTCAAGCTCGGAGCCGAACCACCAGAAGAAGAACAGATTCAGCAGCGACCACAGCGAGATCGTGTTGGCGAACGGCCACGTCACGAGCCGCCACACCTCACCCGAAGCGAGGGTCTCGCTGAACAGCGCGAGGAACAGCGGCAGGCTGGGCGAGATGATCCACGCCACCCACGACGCGACCACCAGCAGCACCACCGCCATCACGGTGCCCACCTGGAGGCGTCCCAGCCGGAACCAGCCGTCGGAGACGCCCTGGGGGAACATGCTCATGCCCGATCTCCCGTCCGCCCGGAGGCGTCAGCCCTTGTTCTGCTGGTTGAACAGCTTCTGCAGGTCGGGCGGCAGCTGGAAGTCCTTCATCGCCGCCTGCATGCCTGCCTCGTCGGCCGGCATCTCGAAGGCCGATGCGGACGCCGCCTGCTGACCCTGCGGCGCGTTGCGCTTGGCCGGGTTGCCGGACACGCCCTTGCCGGAGCGCTTCTTGCGAGCCTGCTGGCGCTGGATCTGTCGCTTCGGTGCGCCGGGCATGCCGCCCATGCCGGGCATGCCGGGCATCCCGCCGCTGGCCATCTGCGACATCATCTTGCGGGTCTCCATGAAGCGGGTGACCAGCTGATTCACGTCCTGCACGGTGGTGCCCGAGCCGGCCGCGATGCGCGAGCGGCGCGACCCGTTGAGGATGCCGGGGTCGGCCCGCTCGGCCGGCGTCATCGAGTAGATGATCGCCTCGATGCGGTCGATCTCGCGCTCGTTGATGCTGTTCAGCAGCTCCTTGTTGGCGCCCATGCCGGGCATCATGCCGAGGATCTTGCTCATCGGGCCCATGCGCCGCACGGCCTGCATCTGACCCAGGAAGTCATCGAGCCCGAAGCCCGCACCCTTCTTGGTCATCAGTTTCTCGGCGGCCTTGGCCGACTGCTCGGCGTCGAAGGTGCGCTCGGCCTGCTCGATCAGCGTGAGCATATCGCCCATGTCGAGGATGCGGCTGGCCATCCGGTCGGGATGGAACTGGTCGAAGTCCTTCAGCCCCTCGCCGTTCGAGGCGAACATGATGGGCTTGCCGGTGACCCGTGCGATCGAGAGGGCCGCGCCGCCTCGCGCGTCGCCGTCGAGCTTGGAGAGGACGACGCCGTCGAATCCGACGCCCTCGGCAAACGCGTTGGCGGTGTTGACGGCGTCCTGACCGATCATCGAGTCGACGACGAACAGGATCTCGGTCGGGTTGACCGCGTCGCGGATGGCGGCCGCCTGCTGCATGAGTTCGGCGTCGACGCCGAGGCGTCCGGCGGTGTCGACGATCACGACGTCGTACAGCTTCTGCTGCGCGAATGGGATCGCGTCTCGAGCGACCTGCACCGGGTCACCGGTGCCGTTGCCCGGCTCCGGCGCGTACACGTGGACGCCGGCGCGCTGCCCCACGACCTGGAGCTGGTTCACGGCGTTGGGACGCTGCAGGTCGGCGGCGACCAGCAGCGGTGAGCGGCCCTGACCCTTCAGCCACAGGCCGAGCTTGCCGGCGAGCGTGGTCTTGCCGGAGCCCTGGAGACCGGCGAGCATGATGACCGTCGGGGGGTTCTTCGCGAATCGCAGCTGCCGGGCCTGCCCGCCGAGGATCTCGACCAGCTCGTCGTTGACGATCTTGATGATCTGCTGGGCCGGGTTGAGCGATTCGCTGACGTCGGCGGCGCGCGCCTTCTCTTTGACGTTGGCGATGAAGTCTTTGACGACCCCGAGGTTGACGTCGGCCTCCAGCAGCGCGAGGCGGATCTCGCGCGCGGTGGTGTCGATGTCGGCGTCGGAGAGTCGGCCCTTGCCGCGCAGGCCGCGGAACACGGCCGAGAGGCGGTCTTGCAGTGTGTCGAACAACGGAGCTTCCCTCGTCGAGGTGATCTGGATGTGCCGCGTCAGTCTACCGGCTCACCCTGCACACGGCCCGCAGCACCGACCGGGACCCGGTGTGGGGCGTGAGAGCGGCGTCCGATCGGACGCCGGGGCAGGCACGGCGTCCGGAGGGGGTCAGGACCCCCGGGTCCCCCTCGCGAGGGACACCTTCATTACTTTTCAGCGTTCAGGACGGGACGTCGTTATCGACCCGTTGTATCGTTACAACCCCGTTGCCGAACGGCAACCACAGCGAGATCGATAAACGCAGTTTCGCCCATTTTCAACCATCTATGGTTTTCTTCGTGGCAATCTTCAAGCGGTCGAACCGCACCCAGGGAATGGATCAGGCGCTCCCCACCTTCTCGGCGCACAACGCCGACGAGTTCCGCACCATGGTGGCTCGCGCGTACGCTGACGCCGGCATCGCGGTGAGCGTCGCGGGCGACACCGCGCTCACCCCGCGCGGCGGCACCTACAACCTGCGTGAGATCGCCCTGACCTGCTCGGCCTCCCGCCAGGGCTCGTGGGCCCGCACCCTCCGCTCCTGGGTGAGCGCGGTCGCCGACCTGATCGACACCGACCCGGCCCACCTCCTGACCGCCGACGTCGTGCGCCGCAGCCTCGTGGCCCGCCTCTGGTCGGTCGACGCGATGCCGGCGAAGCGAACCTACGCCTACGCCGAGGAGTTCGTTCCCGGTGTCGTCGTCGCGATGACGCTAGACCTGCCCGACCGCGTCCTGCTCGACGACCACATGGTCGAATTCCTCGCGTCGACCACCCCGGACTTCCGCGACGTGGCCCGCGACAACCTGAAGAACCTGCTCTTCAAGGAGCCGATCGTCGGCCAGAGCGTTGACATCGCCCGGGCCGAGTTCGACGTGCTCGCCTCCGACTCGTTCTACATGGCCAGCCACGCCACCGAGCTTGCCAGCACGATCGCCCGCGTCACCGACTGCACCGACTTCACCGCCGGCATCGTGTTCAGCATCCCGACCCGCCACCAGATCATGTTCCACATCGTCGATGAGGACCGCGACGCCCAGGCTGCCATCGAGGTCATGGCCGACTGCGCCTACCGCGAGTTCGCTGGCAGCCCCGCGGGCCTGTCCGGTGAGATCTACCTGTGGCTCGACGGCCAGGTGCACCGCATCACCACGGCCAGCACGGTGCGCCACGCCGCCTGAGCCACGCCTACCCCCAGGACAAGGGGCCGGACCCGGAAGACGCACCCGGGACCGGCCCCTTCTTCATGCACCGAACGTCTGCTACCCCTCCAGGAGGGCGTCCACGAAGCCAGCGGCCTCGAACGGGGCGAGGTCATCGACGCCCTCCCCCAGCCCGACGAACTTCACCGGGACGCCCAGCTCGCGCTGCACCTGAACGACGATGCCGCCCTTGGCCGACCCGTCGAGTTTCGACAACACGATGCCGGTCACGTCAACCACATCGGCGAAGACCCGGGCCTGCACGAGCCCGTTCTGGCCGGTGGTGGCGTCCAGCAGCAACAGCACCTCGGTGACCGGTGCCAGCTTCTCGATGACGCGCTTGATCTTGCCGAGCTCGTCCATCAGACCGGTCTTGGTGTGCAGGCGTCCGGCGGTGTCGATGATGACGACATCGACTCCGTCGGCGACGCCGCGCGCCACCGCTTCGTAGGCCACCGACGCGGGGTCACCGCCCTCGGGTCCACGAACGACCGGGACGTCGACCCGGCCACCCCAGGTCTCCAGCTGGTCGGCGGCCGCAGCCCGGAAGGTGTCGGCGGCGCCCAGAATGACCGACCTGCCGTCGGCCACGAGCACCCGGGACAGCTTGCCGATGGTCGTGGTCTTGCCGGTGCCATTCACCCCGACCACCAGGATCACCGCCGGAAGCCCGTCCGCGCCCTGCGCCCGAAGCGTCCTGTCGAGCGTCGGGTCGACGAGCCGCAGCAGGCCGCTGCGCAGCGACTCACGCGCGCGTCGGGGGTCGTTCGCCCCCTCGATCGCCAGTTCGCGCCGCAGCCCGGTGACCAGTTCCTGGGTCGGACCGACGCCGAGGTCGGAGGTGATCAGGGTGTCCTCGAAGTCCTCCCACGTCTGCTCGTCGATGCGGTCGCGCGACAGCAGCCCGAGCAGCCCCTGGGCGAGCACGTTGTTCGACCCGGCCAGCCGCCGCCGCAGCCGCGACAGCCTCGTCGAGGACGCCTCGGGCACGTCCAGCGTCGACGGTGCAGGCGGCGCAGGCGCCCCACCCGGCGCCGAGGGCGCCGCGTCGGCGTCCTTCTCGTCGGTTGCAACGCTCGTGTCAGGCGTCAGCTCCGGCGTCGTGCGGCCGGTGAGTTCGCGCCTGCGGCGTCCGACAACGACGGCGGCCGTCACGATCGCGCCCGCCGCGAGCACGCCGACGATGATCCAGGTCAAGAGCATGGGGTCGTTCACGGGCACCATCGTAAGTGACCCGTCGGGCGAGGATGCGCGGCGCCCGGCCGCGGTGAATCAGGCGCCGCGCTGCGCGCCGGGCCTCACGACCGTGTCTTCGGACGCCACGTCGGTCGGCTCGCCCGCCGACGGTGCCGACTTCGCGCTGCGGCTGCGGATGCGCTGCGGCGTCGCGTCTTCAAGCTCGTCGATCAGGGCGACCAGGCCGCGCGGCGGCTCAGCCTCACCGTTCAGGTGGCGGGCCGTGGTCTGCATCGCGTTGGCGATCTCGGGGTGCTGCTGGCGCCCGGTGCCCTCCATGCCCATCACGACGAGCGCGATCACCAGAACGGCGACGACGAGGATGAGTAACATGGTGAAGATGGTTGCGGGCACAACAGACTCCTAACAGATCGCCCCCAGTCTACGCACGGGCCGTCCGAGTGACCGCATCGTGGCACCGCTTGCCTGGTCACACATCAGACACGTCGGGCGTCCCCTGCCAACGGGGTGCTGCCAACCGGCTCACCCTTCGCGCAGGCGTTGGCTGATCACCGTCGAAACCCCTTCGGCGCGCATGGTCACGCCGTACAGGGCGTCACCGATCTCCATGGTGCGCTTCTGGTGGGTGATCACGAGCAACTGGCTGTCTTCGCGCAGCTCTTCGTAGATCTGCAGCAGCCGGCCGAGGTTGACGTCGTCGAGCGCCGCCTCGACCTCGTCGAGGATGTAGAACGGACTCGGCCGGGCCTTGAAGAGGGCCACGAGAAACGCGACCGCGACCAGCGACCGCTCGCCGCCGCTCAGCAGCGACAGCCGCTTCACCTTCTTGCCCGCCGGGCGCGCCTCCACCTCGACGCCGGTGGCCAGCCAGTCGCCCGGCTCGGTCAGCACCAGACGGCCTTCTCCGCCGGGGAACAGCCGCGAGAACGACTCCTCGAAGGCTCGCTCGACGTCGGCGTACGCCTCGGCGAACACCTGCTGGACGCGGGCGTCCACCTCGTCGATGATGCCGGCCAGGTCGGAGCGGGTGCGGCGCAGGTCGTCGAGTTGCTCGGCGAGGAACTGGTGGCGTTCCTGCATGGCGTCGAACTCCTCCAGCGCCAGCGGGTTGACGGTGCCGAGGACGCCGAGGTTGCGTTCGGCGGCCCGCAGGCGCTTCTCCTGTGCGGCGCGCACGAACGGGACCGGATCGGGTTGTTCGTCGTCGGTGAGTGCGCTGCCGTCGGGGCGGGTCAGCACCGGCACGAGCTGGTCGGGTCCGTACTCCTCGACCAGCACGGACGCCGCCAGGCCGAGCTCGGCGAGCGCGCGCTCCTCGAGCGCCTCCAGCCGCATCCGCTGCTCAGCGCGCGCCAGCTCGTCGCGGTGGACACTGTCGACCAGCGACTCGAACTGCCTCGCCAGCTCGCGCGACCGGCTGCGGGCGCTGGTGGCGGCCCTGTCGACCTCGACGCGCCTGGCCTCGGCGGCCGCGCGTTCGCGGCCGGCGCGTCCCTGCGACATCTCGACGACGGCGAGCAGCCATTCGGACGCCGTGGCGGCCGCCCGGGCCACCTCGGCCTCACGCTGCAGCTCCTCGCGACGCTGCTCGGCCTTGGCTCGGGCCTGCCGTTCGGCCTCGGCGGCCCGACGCAGCGACTCGGCACGTCCCGCGAGGCCGCGCACCCGCTCCTCGACGGTTCGCAGCCCGAGTCGGGCCTCCATCTCGGTCTGGCGCGCACCCACCGCGGCTCGGGCGAGCCGGTCGCGTTCGTCGGGGTCGGTCTCGGTCACCTCGGACGCCGCGGAGGCCCTGTCCAGCCGATCCTGAAGGGCAGCCAGCGAGGCGAGGTTCGTCTCGCGGGCCTCGTCGGCCTTCACCCGGGACGCCTCGAGCCGGTCGGCCTCCGCCGAAGCGGCGGCGGCCTGCTGGTTGAGCCCGGCCAGTTCCTCAGCCAGCGCCGAGTACTGGGCGTCTGATTCGTGCAGCCGCGCCAGCGCGGCCTCGGCGGCCTCGGACGCGGTGGCAGCGGCGCCCTCCTGCGCGGCGAGCGCGAACGTGAGGCGCTCGACCTCGGCTTGGGCGGACGCCAACCGTTCCGTCGCCTCGTCGACCGCAGCCTGCACCTCGATGAGGCTGGGCTTGCGCGACGAGCCGCCCTCGCCGGACCAGCCGCTGAGCAGGTCGCCGTCGCGGGTCACGGCGGTCAGGTCAGGGAAGTCGCGCACGAGCTCACGCGCGGCGCCCAGGTCGACCACGACCGCCACCTTGCGCAGGAGCCGCTCCAGCGCTCCGGCGAACTCGGGCTCGGCGCGGGCCACGTCCACGGCATAGCGGACGCCGCCCGGCAACTCCGGCCACGAGGCCCGGTCATCGGGGACGGCCCCGCCGAGCAGGAGCCCGGCGCGTCCGAGGTCTTCGGTCTTGAGGTGGCCGAGAGCCGCGACGGCGGCGTCCAGATCGCGCACGGCGACGGCCTCGGCTGCGGCCCCGAGCGCGGCGGCAACGGCCGTCTCGTGGCCGGGCTCGACGGTGACCAGCGCCGCAACCGGGCCGAGCACGCCGTCGAGGGACTCGGCTGCGGCCAGGAGCGCGGCCGAGGCGTCCTTGCGGTCGAGGCCGACCCGCAGGCCATCGAGTCGGGCGGCCAGCGAGGCCCGCTCGCGCTGGGCGACCTGGGCGGCCTCGCGGAGTTCCTCAACACGGGCGGCGACGGCGTTGCGGGCGTCGTCGGCGGCCTCGAACGCGGCGTCCAACCCGGATTCGCCGGCGGTGACGCCGCCGAGCTCTGTTTCGAGCGCCGTGAAACGGCGCCGGGCTTTCGCGGCACGGTCGCGGGCCTCGTCGCGGGAGGCGGCGAGGCGTCCGATCTCGGACTCGGCCGCGTCGGTACGGGAGCGCAGCGAGTTGACCTCGCCGGTGAGCCGGGCGAGGCCCTCGCGGCGGTCGGCGATGGCGCGCACCTGGGCGGCGTACTGCTTGTCGGCCTCGGCGTGGGCCTTCTCGGCGGCGTCCTTGGCGGCGGTCGCCTCGGTGAGGGCGGCGGCGCGGCGCTCGACCTGGGCGGCGAGCGCCTCCTCCTCCTTGCGCATCTGGGCGGCCTCGGCCTCGATGGCCTCCGGATCGCGGCCGCGGCGGTCTTCGACCGTGACGGACGCCGCGTTGCGGACCCGCTCGGACGCGATGGCCAGCGTGGAGGAGATGCGTTCGCGCAGACCGGCCAGGCCGTACCAGGTGTCGTTGGCTGCGGCGACCCGCGGGGCGATCTCGGCGAACTGCGCCTCGGCGGCCGCTTCGGCGTCGCGGGAGTCGGTGAGTGCCTGTTCGAGGTCGAGGCGCTGCTGTTTCAGGGCGGCTTCGGCGGCGAGCTCGGACTCCAGCGCGAGGCTCGCCATCACGTAGTCGTCGGCCAGCACGCGGGCCTTGGCGTCGCGCAGTTCGGCTTGGATGACGGCGGCTTTGCGGGCCACCTCGGCCTGGCGTCCGAGGGGTTTGAGCTGGCGGCGGATCTCGCCGAGGAGGTCCTGCAACCGGTCGAGGTTGACCTGGGTGGCGTCCAGTTTGCGCAGCGCCTTCTCTTTGCGCTTGCGGTGCTTGAGGACGCCGGCCGCCTCCTCGATGAAGCCGCGGCGGATCTCGGGGGTGGCCTGCAGGATGGCGTCGAGCTGGCCCTGGCCGACGATGACGTGCATCTCGCGGCCGATGCCGGAGTCGCTGAGCAGTTCCTGGATGTCGAGGAGCCGGGCGGCGTGGCCGTTGATGGCGTAGTCGGACCCGCCGCTGCGGAACATGGTGCGGCTGATCGTCACCTCGGTGTACTCGATCGGCAGGGCGCCGTCGGTGTTGTCGATGGTGAGGCTGACTTCGGCGCGACCGAGCGGAGCCCGGCCGGCGGTGCCGGCGAAGATGACGTCCTCCATCTTGCCGCCGCGTAGGGACTTGACCCCCTGCTCCCCCATCACCCAGCTCAGCGCGTCCACGACGTTGGACTTGCCGGAGCCGTTGGGGCCGACGATGCAGGTGATGCCCGTCTCGAAGTGGAACGTCGTCGCGGACGCGAACGACTTGAAGCCGCGCAGCGTCAGAGACTTCAGGTACACGCGAACACCTTACGAACCCGTGTTGGAAGAATCCGCTCGCGGCGCGTCGACATCGGGCGATTGCGGTTGTGGGGGGCGGTTCCCCGCGGCGTGTCGGTGGCGGACCGCCCGGAAGGTCCACAGCTTGTTCACGACGAAGTTGATCGGCATCGTGACCACGATCGTCAGCAGCTGCGACCAGTACTCGCGCGACTGCAGGCCGGCGTCCTCGTGGAACCAGGGCTCGGGCAGGTAGACGGGCGAGGTCGGG
>RRZT010694081.1_pt1 | contig 15780 bp, 12 predicted proteins | sample 2165551 | NCBI WGS metagenome assembly RRZT01 (sample SAMN10456910, study PRJNA506462) | wastewater metagenome | biome: wastewater; feature: sludge; material: wastewater sludge; isolation source: wastewater sludge with Escherichia coli K12::gfp cells carrying plasmid... | place: USA: Moscow, Idaho... | reverse complement strand
TTTTTTGTCATGACCCATCAAATTTAAAGCAGTATCAACCTCAATAACGGGTGGGCGTACAGGCAAGTTAAAGACACTTAGCAATTTTACCACACGGCTGACATCATCACGGCTAATAAGCCCAAGTTCACACGAAAGCGCCAATGCTTGCACCATGCCTGCCGATACCGCTTCGCCATGTAGCCATGAGCCATAACCTTGATGCGTTTCAATGACGTGACCAAAGGTGTGACCAAAGTTAAGTAGTGCTCGATTGCCTGATTCTCGCTCATCAAGCGCCACGATTTGCGCTTTATAATCACAGCATCGATACACCATTTGACTTAAAATATCGCCATCTTTAGCAAGGATTTTATCGGTATTTTGTTCAAGCCAAGTCAAAAAATCCACATCAAAAATCAGCGCATATTTGACCACTTCAGCAAGCCCTGCACTAAACTCACGCTCAGGCAAAGTATTAAAAGTCGCCATATCAGCCAGCACACACACAGGCTGCCAAAACGCCCCAATCATGTTTTTACCAAGCGGGTGATTGATGCCTGTTTTGCCACCAACCGATGAATCCACTTGAGCCAGCAAGGTGGTAGGTACTTGAATAAAATTTACCCCACGCATATAGCTTGCCGCCGCAAAGCCCGTCATGTCGCCAATCACCCCACCACCTAAAGCAATAAGCGTACAGTCGCGGGCAAAATGAGCATTCATCAAAGCGTCATAAATGGCGTTAATGCTATCTTGGTTTTTATGTTGCTCACCATCAGGCAAAATGCACGTAATGACGGTTAGGTTTTGTTTTTTTAGCCCCTGCTCTAAGGCGGACAGATATAATGGGGCAACCACATCATTACTAACGATTAAAACTTGCTTGCCACGAATAAAGGGGCGTAGTGGTGTTGTCAAATCAAGGTTATCTGACTGACTATCGCCTTTAATAAAAATAGGATAATCATGGCTTTGGGTATGTACGGTCAAAGTATGTTGTGTATTCATGGCTTATGGTGTGACTGTTGGTTGTGATGAGTGGGTATTGGCATATTCGGTCAAGCATTGCAAAATCTCAGCAATCATTTGCTTAGGAAATGCCCGACCTGTAGGAACAATAATGTCTGCCACTTCTTTATATAAAGGGGAGCGTTCTTGATAAAGCTTTTCAAGAATGGCTCTAGGATTGTCATTTTGTAAAAGTGGGCGATTTTTGTCTTTTTTGGTGCGAATAAGCTGAGTATCCACACTGGCATCTAGATAAATCACCAAACCTTGCTTTAATAAAGCACGATTTTCGGCTCGTCCTACCGCCCCACCTCCTGTTGCCATGATGATATCAGGCATAGCAGTTAGTTCACTTAGGGCCCTGGTTTCTCTATCACGAAAGCCTATTTCGCCTTCTTTATCAAAAATCCATGGAATGTCCGCCCCTGTTTGCTCAATGATGTACCAATCACAATCAATAAATTCACGTCCCAATTGTTTGGCAAGCAGCTTACCAATAGTAGTTTTGCCCGCCCCCATAGGCCCAACCAAAAAAATGGCAGGCAGTCTACGAGCTAGGTCAATTTTAGGTTTTTCTACCACAATCTCTTCTATGATTGCCGTCTCATCTTCAAGCATGGGTATCATCGCATTAATAAAATGGCTTATGATACAAGGTTTAACCTCATCTTTCTAGTATCTTTTTGCAAATCTACGCCATAGATCACAAAAAGCAGACTTAAAAGCCTGCTTTTTGTACAATGAATACCTGTTAGTTAATACGACTAACACCATCATTAGCTAATCTTGGCGTAATGAAAATGAGTAATTCATTTTTCTCATTTCTCTTTTCATCATACTTAAATAGACGACCTACGCCTGGCAAACCACCCAAAAATGGCACTTTATTTTGACCACTAGATATGGTATTACGAAATACACCGCCCAACACCACAGTCTGACCGTCTTCTAGTACCACATTAGTATCTACAGAATCCTCACGAATAACAGGCACACCTGCATAAATCTCACCTGTAGTATCACCATTTCTAATATTAAGCTGCAAAGAAATCTTACCATCAGGAGTGATATTAGGGGTTGCTTCCAAAGATAACACTGCTTCTTTAAAACTTACCGTGGTCGCACCACTGGCTGATGCTTCTTGATAAGCAATCTGTTTACCTGATGAGATACGGGCTTTTTGCTTATCTGCAGTCAAAACTTTGGGGGAGGATATTACTTCACCACGATTTTCTGCTTGCATGGCAGATAAGGTCAAATCAAGTAGCATATCACTGATACTTAAAAGACCCACGGTTAAGCTAGCGTTTTTAACCGCTGATGATCCCAAGTCTACACTTAAATTAGTAGGGCTATTGGCTTTAGTTGAAAATGGGTTGGTAGATGAGTTTTTGGTTGCACCCCAATTAACACCAATCTCTTTAGAGAATGCTTCAGTGGCATTAACCACACGCGCTTCAATCATTACCTGCTTAACAGGAATATCAATTTTATCAATCAAGGCGCGAATATTATTGATGCCTTCAGAGGTATCTTTGATAATGATGGTATTGGTGCGAGCGTCTGAAGTAATCACCCCATCAGGTGACGCTAATAGTGCTGTTTTACCACCTGCATCACCACTACGACCACGAGAGTCAGCATCATCAATTAGCTTAATTACTTCGGCGGCTTTGGCATAGTTAAGACGCACATATTCAGTACGTAGGGGCGCTGATACCACCTTTCTTTTTTGAGCAGCAAGCATTTCTTCTTCTTGCTTATCAAGTTCGGCAGCAGGAGCAACTAAAATTACGTTACCATTTTTACGCTGACCCAAGTTTTTACTTCGCAGGATAATGTCTAACGCTTGATCCCAAGGCACATTGATAAGGCGCAAAGTGATGTTACCTGTGACATTATCAGCAGCAACAATGTTGGTACTGGTAAATTGCCCCAAAACATCAAGCACAGTACGGACAGACACATCTTGGAACTCCATAGACAGCGCCTCACCTGTATAGGTTTTTTCTTCTAGGGTAGGTTCGCGTAGCTGCTTGGGTGGCAGTACCGAAATATGTAAACTAGAACCCGATTGATACGCTTGATACTCATAATCCCCTGACATGGTTAGGGTAATCATGCCACTTTGACCTTGGTTGACAGCATTAACGCTAGTAACTAGACCGTTGCCCTGGATTTGGCGCAGTAGATGACGAGGAATGGTGCTACCTTGGGTGCGTACCACAATTTTGTTACCCTGACGCTGAACATCCACAGGAATGGCTTCATTGGTCAAAGCAATAGTAACGTTACCCCCGCTGGCACCCTTGCCTGCGTAATTAATTGATGACACGCCATTTAAGCTATCAGACAATGAGCGACCTGTCGGTGTTAACAGTGGATTAACCTGTACCGCCATTGGTGCAGCTTGCGCAGGTGTAACTGTTTGCACTGGAGCAGCCATTTGTACAGGGGCAGGTGCCATTTGTACAGAGGCAGGGGTTGGTGCATATGATGATGTCGCTCCACCGCGATTGGTTACATTAATCAGCAGCTGATTACCATCAACTGAGCTTGAATAATTTGCTGCACTTGTCAGACCCACCATAAGACGGGTCAAATTGCCACTATTTAGAGCAGTAACATTACCAATCACCCCACGGTTAATAGGCATACTGCGTGGCAAACCACTACTACTGGTTTGGTTAAAATCCAAAATCAGTTGGTTGGCACTGGTTTGGTTGGCAGATGGCATGACAGGCTTGCCATCAAAAGTAATGCGCAGCTGGGTAGTATTGTCATTAAGCTGGTTAGCAGACAACCCCTGAATGGTGGCGGCCTCTGCTTGAGCAACCATAACACTAACTGCCAACGCCGAATATGCAAAGGCGGATTTTTTATTTAAAAAAGCCATTATTTTATCCTCATAATAAATCTAGTTGGCTAACTACTCTGGCGAAACCAGATTGGCGGATTTTTCAACATACCCCAAACGAGTATCTTCAACAATCTCAATTAAGTTAATTTGCGTGGATGTAATTTCCACAATACGTCCATGGTTTTTACCCATATATTGACCCACTTGTACATCACGCACAAGCCCGTCTGGGGTTTGTACCAAACCATACTGTTGTCCGTTAGGAGCAACCACCTTACCACGATAGATTAGGCTTGACAGCTCAAACTCCTCCAAAGGCTCTTTGGGTCGGTTTTCATCAGGACGCACACTTGGCATACTCGCCACACGAGCCTGAAGTTCAAGCAAACTTTGCGGAATAAAAGGATCTCTGGGCGGCTTGGCGTTATTTGATCCATAAACAAAGTCTTCAATCTTTTGTGGTTGTGGTGGTGGGGTAATTGGCTGAGCGGGCTGTTGCTGAATTTTTTGCATTTCTGCTTCAGCAAGGCTTACTCTATCAGCACACCCTGTCAGCACCACACCAGTAAGCAGTAGCCATAACGCATTTTTGGTTTGACCTGCTTTTAAAAATGCTAGTGACATTATTGACCTCCCGTAGCAGGCTGATTAGGTTGAGCAGGGGTTTGCGGTGCATTTAGATCCACGTCTTTAGCACGATAAGTTTTGGTTTTTAATACCAATTGTAGCTCAGGCATTCTATCCAAACTTGGCTGAGAGTTTTTCACCTCAAAATCATGCATGGTAATAATACGAGGCAATGCCGCAATACCACTAACAAAGTTACCAAACTGATGATAATTTCCAAGTGCAATAATTTGAATAGGCTGTTCAATAAAGAACTCTTGCTCTACTTCAGGTTCTACTGAAATATCTTGGAAGGTTACACCAGAACCACTACCAACCATATTGATACCATCTACCAATTCAGGCACACGGGTATCTTTAGGCAGCTGATTTAGCAGTTCTGAAAAGTCACGGCGCATCTGCTCAACTTGAGTTTCATACTCTTTTAGGTGACGAGCCTTAGACTCTTTTTCTTGGTATTGGGTCAGCAGTGAAGTCTGTGTTGCTTCTGCTGACTTAATTTGATCAAGCTTGCCCGATAACAAAGCAAACCATGCAGCCACCAAAATAAGCGCAAATATCATTGCCAATACAAAGATTTTTACCGCTAAAGGTGCACTACCGTAGTTTTGACCGTTAAGCGAGTTAACCTCTGCCCAAAACTTTTTAAAATTAAAGGACTCTTTTTTCTTTTTGGGTGCAGCAACTTTTTTAGCTTTAGTGCTGCGCCCTCTAGGAGCTTTGTCAGCCTTTGGAGCTTTTGACTTACTTAACAGACCCGATAATTTGCTAGGTTTAGCGCCAGTGTCTGCTGCGTCATCGTTTAGCTCTTGAATGTCGTCTTCGGTCTTTTTAGGTTTTTTTAAGGTAAATTTCATCTTTGCTCTCCCACATTGGCTTCACTTGGCGGTTGGGCTTCTGGCGCAGGCGTCGCTGGTGCGGGTGCAGGCGTCGCAGCTGGAGCTGGTTGGGGCTGTACTTGTGGCTGTGATGCATCTGCAGGAACAGGCTCGACACCCAAAGGCTGTGCTAAGTTTGGATCAATGGTGGTAGGCTCGGTAGCGGTTGCTTGTGGCATACCTACGGCTTGTTCACCTGTAGCGTTAGCATCAGTCTGTTCTTGTGGGTGCTGTACTTGGGTTGTTACCACAAACTCCACATAATTATCTTCAGGATACATCGGGCGTGTAGAGGTTGTGCCGTCTGCATTTTTAGTTTCAGGCAAAGTGGTTGTAGGCTCTTGGTAGGCCTGCACTTTACTCTTAATACTTACCACCGCTGAACCGTCCAGCCATACACTGCTGTTTAAGTTACGTACAAGCGCTGCCACAACGTTAGCGTTATCGGCTTGACCTGTGATAGTAATGGTGTCATTTTCACGCTTGATGCTTACCAAATACATGGCGGCAGGCACGGCTTTTGCCATGTCATCCCAAACACGCACAGGAATAGAGCGGCGACCTTGCAAGTCTTGAATAACTTTCATTTGTGACAACATTTGATCACGTTGAGCTTCAAGTTCTGTAATAGAGGTTAATGCCACCTCTAATTGAGCATTAGCATCTTCAATGCGCTTGTTGGCATCAAGCTGATTATTCAGCATAGAATTTAAAATATAATAGCCAAGAAATGCACACAGACCTGCTGCAAGTAGTGTCCCTGCAATCAAGACATTAAAGTCATTATTTTTACGTTGACGTTCTTCTTGACGCCAAGGTAATAAGTTAATACGGGCCATTAGTCAAAACTCCTTAATGCCAACCCACACGCAGCCATGAGACTTGGGGCATCTTTTTGTAAGGCGAAATTGTCAATACGATTATTAATAGACATGCCCTCAAAAGGATTGGCAAGTGACACCAAACCACCCATACGTTCTTGTACCATTTCCACCAAACCAGGCAAAGCTGCTGTACCACCACATAACACAATATGATCTACGGTGTTATATTGACTGGACGAAAAATAAAACTGTAGCGAACGGCTAATTTGTTGTACGGTATTTTCCACAAACGGTGCAAGCACACTTTCACGATAATCCGCTGGCAACGTATATTCATGCTTACCAATCATCGCATCATGATAAGGAATGCTATAGCGGTTTTGAATGGCATCGGTCAGCTGTTCGCCACCAAAGTTTTGTTCACGGCTATAGATAAACTCACCGTCTTTGGCAATATACAGTGTGGTTTGTTTATGACCGATGTCAACAAGTGCCACCACTTTTGGGTCGTGGGGCAAGCTATCAAGCACTAAAGAAAATGCACGCTCAATGGCATAAGACTCCACATCCACCACTTTAGTGGTCAGTCCGCCTATCAGTAGCGTTTCTACACGCTGATCGACGTTTTCAGAGCGAGAGGCGGCAAGTAGCACCTTAACCAATCCTGCGGTATCAGCAGGTCCCAACACTTCAAAGTCTAGGTTAACTTCTGAAAGCGGATAAGGAATGTACTGCTCAGCATCCAAACGAATTTGTGCTTCGCGATCAGACTCAGATAAGTCAGCTTCCATATCAATGATCTTGGTAATCACCGCCGACCCTGATACCGCTGTTGCCGCTTCTTTTGAACCCGCCTTGCTACGACGCAACAAGCGATCAATGGCATCGCCCACTTCATCGCTATTGACAATGTTTTTATCCACGACCCAGCCTGGCTCAAGCTGTTCAATGCCGTATGACTTTAAATGTAGTCCGCCACCTTGTTTTTGTAATTCAACAAGCTTAACGGACGTGGTACTAACATCTAAACCGATGAGATGCCGACCTTTAGGAGAGAGAGAAAACAGTCCCACAGACTTCATTCCTTACACGTTTCGTTTACGTAAATATCACAATAATTTGATCAGAATAACCAATTATAAAGATACAACACGTTACGTTTCTGATATACTGGAAGTAATTTTTTGGTATCTATTTGCATAAATACACATTTTTTGTAACGCAATCTTTACACAAAGAGTATAATACAACATTTGAACCTTTTTTTAACTACCTCCAATTGCTATGTCTCAAACAAATTCTGCCGTTCGTCTGATTTCTGTGTTTTTGAAGCTAATTTTGGCGCTTTTTGCTTTAATTTTGGTCTTAATACTTGCCTTTCCTATTGGATTTTACGGAATGGCGATGTACCTTGAACCAAGCTTACCAAACGTCAAAGAACTAAAAACCATGCAGCTGCAAATGCCGCTACAAATTTACACCGCAGATAACAAACTTATCGGGCAGTATGGCAACAAATACTCATTGCCCGTGGCCTACGAAGAACTTCCCAAGCCACTGATTCATGCTTTTTTGGCGGCTGAAGATGATACCTTTTATGAACATACGGGAATCAGTGTCAAAGGTCTGGGGCGCGCCCTAACCGAAGCGGCAACTGCTGACGACTCACAAACGGGTGGTTCTACCATTACCATGCAGGTCGCCAAAAACTACTTTTTAAGCTCTGAACGCACCATTGATCGTAAACTGACCGAACTGTTTATCGCCCGCAAGATTGAGAACGAGTTGACCAAAGATGAAATTTTGACTTTATATGTCAATAAAATTTATCTTGGTGAAGGTGCTTATGGTATTCGTGCCGCCGCCAAAAAGTACTTTAGCAAATCCCTAGAACACCTTACCATTGCAGAAATGGCAACGCTCGCTGGATTACCCAAAGCCCCTTCCGCCTTTAACCCTGTCAATAATCCAGAGCGTGCCTTAATCAGACGTAACTGGATCATCGAACGTATGCTTGAAAAAGGATATATTTCCAAAGCTGATCATGATGTTGCAATATCTGCGCCAATTGGTTTAAATTTGTATCAAGAAAAATTAGATTTAAATATGCCCTATTTGGCAGAAATGGCACGATCATCATTGGTAGAGACTTATGGTGAGCAGGTCATGGATAGTGGCTGGCGCGTACAATTAACCGTAGAAAGTGACGATCAAATCCAAGCCGAAACCGCTGTTATTGCAGGCTTAAAGGGCTATGACCATGGTGGTTATCGCGGCGTGGAAGCCCTAGAAGGCAACTTAAAGAACTTTCGTCCCTTTGATAATATGCTGCCTGCGCAAATCACCAAAGTTTATAGTAATGGCACTTATGATGCCCTACTACAATCAGGTCAAACCGTGCGCGTATCAGGGCCAGGCATTGGCTGGGCAAAAAAACACCTTGGTGCAAACCGCGTGGACGGCAAAGCCGAAGATACCCCGCGTAGTATCAACGTTGGCAACATTGTTCGCGTCATCGAAAATAACGGCAGTTGGCGCATTACCCAACCCACCCGCGTTCAAGGGGCGTTAATATCGCTAGATCCATCAGATGGTGCGCTTATCTCTGTGGTGGGTGGTTTTAACTTCTATCACAGTAAATTTAACCGTGCCACTCAAGGTTATCGCCAGCCTGGTTCTATCATCAAACCCTTAATTTATGCTGCCGCCCTAGAAACCAAAAAATACACCCCTGACAGTGTCATCTCCAACGCTCCACTACGCATTGGTAGTTGGCGACCCAAAAACGCTGGCGGTGGCTTTGGCGGTGCGGTTTCCATGCGTAATGCTTTGGCGTTTTCGCGTAACTTGCCGTCCATTCGCATCATGCAAGGCGTGGGCATGGAAAAAACCCACGAAATGCTGACCCAGTTTGGCTTAGAAAAGGCTCGCCTGCCTGCCTCCTATACTCTAGCCTTGGGTGCAACAGATGCCACACCACTACAAATGGCAACCGCCTATGCTTCTTTTGTTAATGGCGGGCATCGTGTACAGCCTTATTTTATTGAGCGTATTTATAACTTTAATAATGAAACTATTTATCAAGCAAATCCCGCCCAAGCTTGCGCCATTTGCTTTAATAAAGAGCTAAGTAAAGTTAATGCCAAGCTACTAGATGACTTTGGTAAAACGCCTGAACAGCTTGCCAAAGAAGCCAAAGCCCTTGCCGAAAAAGAGCAAGCCGAAGCCGACAAAAAAGCAGGCAAAAAACCCAAAAAATCCGACAAAACCGAGCAAACAGACGACAAAAAAGAAGTGACAGACAGTGAAGTTACCACCACTGATACACCAGTAGAAAAAGTGGAACTTGATGCTGCGCCTGCCTTTGACCGTCTAAAACCCAAACAAGCCATTCAATACGCCCCTGCCGAACAAGCCCCGCGTATCTTGTCACCCAACTCTGCTTATCAAATGGCAGGTATGCTGCGTAGTGTGGTCATGGGTGGTACCGCCACCAAAGCCCGCGCCTTGGGTCGCTCAGATATTGGCGGCAAGACAGGAACCACCAACCAAGCCAAAGACGTATGGTTTGCAGGGGTACATCCTTCCAACGTGGCGATTGTATGGATAGGCTACGACAACCCTGCATCACTTGGGTCAAGCGCTTATGGGGGCACATTAGCACTGCCTGTATGGGTACGTTATATGCCCGGACAACTAAAAGACCAACCCGTACATTGGGTTACTGCCGAAAACATCGCCAAGAGCAAAAAATCCACCCAAAAAGTCATTGATATTACTGATGAAAATGAAGCTGAAATGGTAAAAGCAGGCTCTGATACTGACAGCTTAAAGGCTGACACCATTACAGACAATATGGGCGGCGTGATTGCCGAAGGTGACGGTGAAGATATTCCTGATGAAGAATAAGGCATAAATCATTGCTTATTTTTCTTAAAAAATGGTTAAAATTAGGGCGTGTCTTGACAATATTGGACACGCCTTCATCAATTTAAAATACTCAATGAGAATATTGTATGAATCAGACCAACCCAACCATTTATCCGATAAATGGCGTAAAATTAGGCATTACCCAAGCCAAAGTTCGTTATAGCGGACGTGATGATTTGACCGTGGTAGAGATTGCAGACGGTTCGGCAGTCGCTTTAGTTACCACACAAAATCAGTTTTGTGCTGCCCCTGTCCAGCTTGCCCGCCAACACATCAAAGACAATGCACCCATTCGCTATCTGCTTATCAATACAGGTAACGCCAATGCAGGTACAGGACAAGACGGCTTACACAGAGCGTCCATGACTTGCCAAAGTTTGGCACAACTGACAAATGTTTCTGCAAGTTCGGTACTGCCCTTTTCTACAGGCGTAATTGGTGAACGTCTGCCTCACGATAACATCATCTGTGCCCTACCGTCCGCCCTAGACAACCTAAGCGCCGACAACTGGGACAAAGCGTCTTTTTCTATCATGACGACCGATACCGCGCCAAAAATTGTCAGTCAGCAAGTTATGGTTACACAAAATGACACATCTGTTACTTATCATGTAACTGGCATCTCCAAAGGGGCAGGCATGATTCGCCCAAACATGGCAACCATGCTGGGTTTTGTGGCGACAGATGCCAACATAGAACAAACGCTTTTACAAGAGATGTTACAAGAACTAACCAATCAAAGTTTTAACCGCATTACTGTGGACGGCGATACCTCTACCAATGATTGCTGCGTACTGATTGCCACAGGCAAAGCTGATAACGCTCCCCTAATTGACAGCAAAAGCCACCCCCATTATGCCCCACTATATCAAGTTTTAAAAAATAGCTTTATTACCCTGGCTCAAAAAATCATCAAAGACGGTGAAGGCGCAACTAAATTCATCACCGTACAAGTTACAGGCGGAAAAACTTCTGAGGACTGTGCCAAAGTTGCCTATAGTGTGGCTCATTCGCCCTTGGTCAAAACAGCGTTTTTTGCTTGCGATCCCAACTGGGGGCGCATCGTGTCGGCAGTTGGTAATGCAGGGGTTGCCATACAGCAATCACAAATCACCGTTAAGCTAGACGAAATTGTCATCTGTGAACGTGGCGGACTTGCTGACAGCTACAGCGAAGAAAAGGGGCAAGCGGTCATGAAACGCCCCGAAATCACCATTAGCATTGATTTAGGGCAAGGGGAAGCGCAGGACACGGTTTATACTTGTGATTTGTCTTATGACTACGTCAAAATCAATGCTGATTATCGCAGCTAGTTTTTTAGCCATAAAAATACAAAAAGGCGAACCCATAACGGCTCGCCTTTTTTTGTTGCTAAATTTTTACCAATCATCTTTTTCTTTGTCATCATCGTCCCATTTGGCGTAGCTTTTTGCAGGGTCTTTGCCTTGTGAACGCAGATACGCAACCTGCTCTTCTAGGGTGCGTTTTTTCTCGGCTTGATGCAAAGTATCTTGTAATTCTGTTAAATTGGCAATGTCTTGCTCGATATTGGTTTTGTCATGACTCATGATTTACCTCCTATATCCTATAAATGCTGGAATACTGGTTGATTTAGGCGCTTTTGGGCTGAAAAAAGTCCTTGGTGGCGGCAGTAACTTCCCATAATGCCCATGCACCATTAGGGCTTTTGGGAGCGATATGACCTGCCAACTGTAACTCATCTTGAATCCACAGTGCGTCAGTTTTTAGTACCTGATAACGACTAATAGCATGAACTTGTGGGTATTTTGACATGACAATGTCATTGACCTGATCCTTGTCGATTTGTTCATTTAAGCAGCGCATCAGCCCTTGACTGCTAAAAGGTACATCAATGGCAATCAACGCTGCAATGATCTGTCGCCATGTAATCTCAAGACTAAATGCCACTTCAATCAGCGTACCACCTTGAAACGCATGAGCGGTGCAATTCACCGAAAACTCATTATCCCATGACAGTGCAGGCTGTTTTGCATCCACAGAAATGGATTTTTTGGCACGAATTTCACTTAACTGTTCACGCCTAGGCACATTAAACAACAGTGGTTTAAGTGTATCGGATTTAACCGCGCTGACCTTTTGTTGATCATGTAGCTGCTCATGATGTTCTTCTTGATGTTGCAAAAAAAACTTACCCAAGGTTGCCTCAAAAATAGAAAACAAATTTCTACTTTCATCAAAATAATGAATGCTTTCAGGGATTTGTGTTTGTAATAGTTTGATAAAATCAGTCAAAGAGCGATCTTCACTCTCCAACGCATCACTATGAATAAGTGCAACAATTGGTTTTTTGGTGGTGCGGGCATTACTATAACTAAGGTGTAGCTGGCTTACCCCCGACGGATTAAGCTGACCATAACGCCCACCAATCATCAGCACCACAGCGTCACAAGCATTGACACACCGCCAGCCATAGTTAGCACTACGAGAACGACCTGTTCGCAAATCTTGGGTCAACAAAGCCCGCTTTTCCACAAAGATCGCCAAATCATCTTGAGCTGTATATAGCACAGGATCATTGGCAACGCAGGCAAGGTGGACATGGTATAAGGTCATGAAACAATCTCAAGTTACGACACTATGTTAATTAATCATCAACTGACCATTTCTTGTTTATAAATTATACAAATTACATTTTACTTGTAAAATTTACACGAGAACAACCAAATGGTTCGCTATTATAATTGCTTTTTTTAAAAAATAAAGCCCAAGTATGACTCTATTATACGATATAACTTATTAAAATCATTAAAAATATCAATTAAAATTAAATTTGTTTATTTTTTGTAATAAAATGGCGGGTATTATTGCGTAATTATTTTTGGTAATGGTATAAAAGGTAAAATTTAGCAGACAAACAAGTTAATCCAAATAATCAATCGGCACAATCGGTTCATCATCAATCAATCGGCTAATCGTGGATAAAATTTGCTCATCAAGACGGGTGGCATAAAGCTGTAATGGGGCGGTATTTTGGTCTTTTTGACTGCTAATGGCAAACATGGCAAGCAGTGATTTAACCCTATGAGCAATGGCAAGCCCAGAATCCACAAGGGTCATGGCAAGCCCCGTCCGCTCTATCTCAGTTTGTAAAAAATGCTTAAAAAACGGATAATGCGTACAGCCAAGCACAATCACATCAACGCCCTGCCTTGCCCATGTGTGTGTTTGAGTAATAAGTAAATCCGCCACTTGGCTATCAATGGGCATACCTGACTCCACCCACGGCACAAGACGGGGTTCAAAGTGCTTTTCTACGCTGATTTTGCGGGGTGTGGCACTATCATTTATCACGTCTTGAAGCAGTTTACCCGTCAGCGTGGCTTGGGTGGCAAGGACAGCAATTTTTTTGGTTGTGGTGATTTGGCAGGCAGGTTTGACCGCAGGCACCAGCCCAACAATCGGCACGCTACAACGGGTACGAATGGCATCAAGGGCATGGGCAGACGCACTATTACAGGCAATGACAATAAGCTTACAGCCCCGCTTACATAGCCGTGCCACTGCTTGCAAGGTCAGCAGTAAAATCTCATCGCCTGATTTGTTACCATAGGGGACATTCATGGTGTCGGCATAATAAATAAAGCGTTCATTAGGAAGCACTTCTCGCAAATGGCGATACACCGATAAACCGCCCACGCCCGAATCAAATACGCCTATCGGAGCATTATCAGGGTCATTGGCATAATCGGGGTGCTGACTTATCATGGCGGTCAAAAGTTAAATTTTAAAAAAATATTTTGCCGAAAATTATATAAAAAAGCAAATGCTTTCATTGTATGATTGTTTTTTGTACAAAAACTACCATTAGTTACATTGACTTACCCCGCTACTCAAACCAAAGAAGTCAAAGCAAGGGGGCTTCTGCAACCCATAGTAGTCCCAACCTAGATTGCATTACTACCTTTCGTCAACACACTTACGCTGATAAGTATTGTGTTAAGAGAACTTTTTATACAATGGCAAGTCCTGTCACATCAGCTAACGCCCAAGAGTATATATTTATGCTTACACTGATGTCTCTGTCATGGATTGTTTGACAATTTGGACAAGTCCAGTTTCTGATAGAAAGCAGTAGCTTGTCTAACTTATGATGACAATGCGAGCAGGTTTAGAACTGGCAAAGAACCTGTTTACTTTGAGTGTATTACTGTAATATTTCAACTTGTTAATTTCTACAGTCTTGATTATACTAAAAGCCCAATTTTTCAAGTTAGTTAAAAATAAGGATTTTTATGACCAACCACTCTTCCACTCTCAGATTTTCTCTTAAAGCACTAAGTTTGGCAGTATTAACTGCCTTAACAACCACAGTTAGCTTTGCTGAATACAAGGTAGAGATTACCGATACCATTCCCCTGCCTGGCAAGCTATCTACTGGCACACCCTATAATCATTATACACGCCTAATTTTGAATGATAGTGGTGATAGTGTTTATGGCGTTAGTGATGAAGATGAGAGTATTCGTGGCTACGCCCTTTATGGAAGAGCAACACGCTGGTCTGGCACCAATTACGCCACCAAAACCGACTTAGGTTCGCTAAAAGCCAACAACAGTCAATCCTCGCAAATCACCGATATTGCCCAAGACGGTAAGATTTTGGTGGGCTTTGGGCATCATGACACTGACATTGCCGATGGTGTTCATGGTGGTATTTGGTCTGGCACAAATCATGCCAACAAAAAAGACTTGCTAACTTCCGACTACCCACTTTGGGGCGACTCTTATGTTTATGCTGTTAGTGGTGATGGGCAAGTGATCGCAGGTAGTAGCTCAGGTTATAGTGAGCTTGCAATTATAAATAATAATCGTAACGACTGGACAAGCGCCACCTACCTACCTAAATTACCACATCAGCCACCAAGACTCATGGATGTTGATGATTCGACAGTATTGGCACTAAACTATGATGGCAGTGTGGCAGTTGGTGCATCAATTAGCAACTTCACTGACTCAACCAACAGCTCTAATATCCGCCCTGTAGCATGGACCGGTAATAATTGGCAAACACTAACCGACCTAGGAACTTTGAAAGCTGATAATTTGGGTACAGGCATGGCAACTGCCATTAGCGACGACGGCAAAATCATTGGGGGTTATTCTGATGTTGATGACAGGGCAAGCTCTGCTGCGACCATTTGGACTGGTGATGCATGGCAAACCAAAATCAGACTTAAAGGCATCGACTATGCTGGCGATCCATACCATAACAGCACAGCAATTTACACACTAAGTAAAGACGGAAAAATCGCCGGGGGCACCTCCACCGATCCCAATAAACTTGATAATAGCCGCCCTGTGATATGGAGTGGCGATAACTATGAGGTTATCACCGATCTAGGAACGCTTGACAAGGATCTCTTGGGCGCCAATAGGCTTGCAGGCATTGTTACCAGCTTTAATGATGATAGTACGATCATTGCGGGTTTTTCAGAAGATAATGATAACAGCTCTGGATCATGGAAGCCTGTAGTTTGGAAGGTTAAATACACTTCTACTACGCCTACGCCTACGCCTACGCCTACGCCTACGCCTACGCCTACGCCTACGCCTACGCCTACGCCTACGCCTACGCCTACGCCTACGCCTACGCCTACGCCTACGCCTACGCCTACGCCTACGCCTACGCC
>RRZT011512509.1_pt1 | contig 15781 bp, 17 predicted proteins | sample 2165551 | NCBI WGS metagenome assembly RRZT01 (sample SAMN10456910, study PRJNA506462) | wastewater metagenome | biome: wastewater; feature: sludge; material: wastewater sludge; isolation source: wastewater sludge with Escherichia coli K12::gfp cells carrying plasmid... | place: USA: Moscow, Idaho... | reverse complement strand
ATATCGGACAATCTTCTTCTAGATAAATATTGTGTTCAACCTTATGATGATGAAATAAATAATGTTGATGGATACCTATAACTTCAGACTCTTCAAAACCTAAAATATCAAGTGCTTTTTGATTTATCCAAATACAAATTCCATTTTTATCAACTCCATACACACCTTCTCCAATATTTGAAAGAAGAGAATCCACAAAACTATTTTGTTTTCTCATTTTCAACATATATAACATCATAAATGAAAAGGATAGGATAATAAGAGTTATTCCCTCTTTATGTTCTTCCCAATGATTCTCTTCTGCATACAAAGTTGTAGTTAATAAAATAATCAATAACCACAATATCTTAAATCTTATAGTATTCACAATTTTTTACTTTTATTCCTTAGAGAAATTTACAATTATCTCTTTTAACTTGTTGAATAGTCCAAAAAACATCAGAGATAGCCTCATCAAGAAGATGTGATTGTTTAGCTAAAGCACCATTGTTTTGACCATTTGCATTTTCATTTATAATAGTTTGCATCCCATTATGAACACTGTGATGTACCTCTTTGAGATGTTGCCAGTTTTGTGTTTTAGTAAAGCTTTCCCCTTTTTTTTCACTTGCATCTATCCAAATACCTAGTTTACATTCATGGTCACCTACAACTTGCCAAGTTTTTCTAGTTCCCAAGTTTGCACAATTATTGTTTTTAAAATTGATATGGTCTAGCTTTAAAGAGTTAAGATTCATAGTCAAATCCATATCACAGATTTGATGGTCTGCATCTTTATCATAATTTGCTTTATCAGCTATAAAAGACAATCCTTGTGACATTTGATGCAAATCATTTACTAGTTGACTTATCTCATTTGATGAGGCGGCATTTTTTTGTGTATTTTGATCAAGTTGAGTTACTGCATTATTTATTTGCTCTATCCCCTCTTGTTGTTCTTTACTTGAACTAGAAACATCATTGATAATATTGATAGTATTTGTAATATTTTCATTTAATTTTGTATATCCTACAATCATCTGACTTGCTATCTCTTTCCCAAGATTTGTTTTTGATGCTGCACTTTGTACCAAATCTTTAATCTCTTTTGCAGCATCTGCACTTCTTGTAGCAAGGTTTCTAACTTCTTGAGCTACTACGGCAAAGCCTTTTCCTGCTTCACCTGCTGTTGCAGCTTCTACAGCTGCATTTAAACTTAGGATATTTGTTTGAAATGCTATTTGGTCAATTATTGCAATAGCACTATTGATAGATTGTACTTCATTATTTATATTTTCCATAGCTTCAACTGTTTGAGTTGCTAAAGATTGTCCGATAGTAACAGAATTACTTACCTCTTTTGCATAAGTTGCCATCTTTTGAGTATTGCTTGTGGTGTTTATAATAGTTGCGGTAATCTCTTCAAGTGCTGCCGCTGTTTCTTCTAAACTTGCAGCTTGTTGGTTTGATGAAACGGAAAGATTATGTGAAGCAGTTGATAAAACACTAATTTTTTGATCAAGTGTCTTAGTTGTTGCAATAATCGCCATAAGTTCTGAAATACTACTTCCTAATGCTCTAAGTCCTAAGATAACAGAACCTGTTTTTCCACTGAGTTCTTTTACTTCTACTTTATAAGCAAAATTAGCATTTCCATATTCTGTAAGCACTTTGATAGCTTCATCTAAATCATGGTTAAGTTTATCTATCCCTTTATTTAATAAAAGTCTAATCTCTTCTATATTTTGATTTTGTGATGATTTATCAACGGTGTAGCCTAAAAATCCAAAAGAAAGCTTTGTTAAAACATCTATTAATTCATCTCTAGTTTCATCTATGATTAGAATTGTATTTTTCTGTTCAAGTTCATTTTTAAGATTTTCTATCTCCTCTTTAAGACTTTTTTCATTAGTTTTGTACTTCATAACTAATAAAAAAAATGATAAAACAGTAAAAATCAAAATTGTACTTATAAGTAATGTACTCATATATAGCTCCTAATTATGTTTAATATAACTATAGATTTAGTTGTATTTTTTCGTCTTCATTCAAAACAGCGAAAATATAGGCAACTGTAAATTATTTACTATAGGGAATATTTAAAAAATTATATCGCGAATAAACTTAAAGAAAAAGTTTACTATAGGGAATAAATACAATGTTACACTATTTAGATATTGATGAACAAGATATAAGTATATTCAAATCAAAAGTTGCAGAAAATGTAAAACGAATAAGAAAAGAGAAAAATGTCACTCAAACAGAGCTTGCACTTACAATTGGTCATAAATCAGTCAGTACCATTGGAAAAATTGAAGCAAATCTTGATAATAAACACTATAATCTTGAACAACTTTATAAAATTTCAAGAGCTTTAAATGTAGATATTTGTGAATTTTTTAAAAATAATAAAGAGGGATAAAATTAAAGTTACTGGTTTGAAGTGAAATTGTTAGTTAAAGCTGACCAAAGTCAGCTTTATGAAAAACTAAAAACTTGCCCATTCATCGTCATCATTATTTGATGCTACGACTGGTTTGATTGGTGTAGATGGTGTAGATGGTGTAGTTTTGGCTACTGATTTACTTGAAAAAGAATCAGTAGAACTAGATTTTGTAGGGATTGGAGCCGAAATTTTCGCTTTCATGCTCACAACTGGAGCTGATGAAACTACTTTTCCAGTATTTATCGCCTCAGCTTTTACGCTCTCTTTTCCAATAAATTCTTTCTCATTTGCACTTGACACTACTAGTTTTGCTATTCTATCAGTTGTTACAGCTACATTATGAGTTTCTGATGCAATTGATGCATTTCTTTGTGTTTGTCTATCAAGTGAAGAAATCGCATCATTTATTTGGTTGATACCATTTAATTGCTCTTTACTAGCAAGTTCTACACTTTTGATAAGATTGATAGTTTGTTCTATATTATCATTAAGATTACTATACCCACTTATCATACTATCAGCTATTTGTTTTCCATTATTTGCTTTTGCTGTTGCATTTGATACAAGTTTTTTGATTTCATTTGCTGCATCTGCTGAACGAGTAGCTAGATTTCGCACCTCTTGTGCAACAACTGCAAACCCTTTTCCTGCTTCACCTGCTGTTGCTGCTTCTACAGCTGCATTTAAAGAAAGAATATTTGTTTGGAATGCTATTTGGTCAATTATAGTAATCGCTTCATTGATAGCGTTTACTTCTTTATTGATTTCATCCATAGCCTGAGTTGTTTGAGATGCCAAAGCTTGTCCATCATTTGAAGCTTGTGTCACACTATTTGCCAAAGTTGCCATTTTTACTATATTTGTAGTGTTATTTGAAATATTACTTGTAACCTCTTCTAAAGCTGCTGCTGTCTCTTCTAATGCTGCCGCCGCTTCATTTGAATTTGTATTTAAGGTATTTACATTTTCAAGTAAAATATCACTACTCTTATCTAAGGTTAAACCATTTCGTTTATTTTCTATTAACATCTCATTAATAGAACTTCTAAGTTTATTGATATCACTCACTAAAATATCAAATACTCCACCTTTTTCAATGTTATCTAATTTTAATTCTTCTCTATAATCATATTTTGCATATTTTTCAAGCACTACATTCATATTCATAAAATGATCTCTTGTTGCTTTTATCATATCATTTACATCATTTTTAAATCGCTCTAGTCCAGTATTCGAAGTTCTTGACTCTATAAATTCACAGTACCATCCATGTTTTACTTTCTCTATAACAACTTGTGCTTCATTTAATAGCTTATTATCTTCTATCAACATTTTTTGTGTACTTTCTATATTTGTATTGACAAAATGAGCCATTTCACCAAATTCATCATTAGAATCTATATGTATAGTATCTGCTTTTGTACTTTTCTTATTTAAGAAATCAAAAAACGAGATAAGTCCCACTTTAACACTTTCAAGTGAACTGATGATATTTTTTGTTATCAACAATCCAAAGAAAACAAATATTACAGAGGTTACTATAACCATACTTGCCATAAAAACTATAAGTCCAAAAATAGATTCATTGATACTTACTGAACTCATTGAGACATCATTAACTGTTTTATTAAATTTATTTTCAGCTCTTTCTATAATCTTATTTGTACTTTCAAGTAAAAGAGCCTCTTTTTTTCCAACACCATTTGGAATATTTGAGATAGCATAAGCTCTATCATCTTGAAGATCAGATTGAAGCATCTCAATTGTAGCAATAAAGGCTTTTGATTTTTTCCCTATTGTTTCACTAAGTTCTACTAATTCTTTATCATCTTTTTTGTATTTCAAAACAAAATCATTTAACTCTTTAGATAATCTTTCAATTTCTTCTTTATGTTTTTGAAATTTTGCATTTTCAAAAATATCTTCCTCTTTAACAATTGAAGCAAATCCTACAGCTTTTGCCATAAAAATATTTAATTGCAATGCTCTTGAAATCTCTAATAGTTTAATAGTTTGCTCTTTTAAAACTATTGTATTTGTAGCACTAGCGGTTGTTGCTTTCTTAATCGAGTTTATATATGCAAAACTTATTACTCCAATAAGCACTAATGCTACAAATGCAATACCAATCAATAAGGTCATTTTTGTTTTTACTGAAAGATTTTTAATCATAATTTTTACCTCTAGTTTTAAAATTAAAATTCGATAGATTTATACTCAATCTATCGAAAGTATCACAGGAGAACTTATTTTACTAATGCATCTAGTTCTTGTGGTGGGAATTTCTTTTTACAATCTGTTAGACCAGCTTCATCTTTTGCAGCTTTAACACAATCAATTTTCTTTTTTGCAAATTCTTTTGCTTTTGGATTTTTAGTATCAGCAACTTTATCTGATATCTTTGTTATCATATTTTCTTGTTTTGAAGTAAATGCATCCGCACTACAAACCGATACTGATGCTCCTAATAATAAAGCACAAACCATTAAAGACATTTTTTTCATACCCATCTCCTATTAAACTAAATTATACATCCATAGAATGTAACTAGAATGTAATAAAATATTACTCCTTAAGCTGTTAATTTCAACTTAAAACTCAACTAAGCAAAAAGTATTAATTTGTTATAATCTTTTTTTACTATAAATCAACAAATAAATAAGAGACGAGGATTCCTTTGGCAACAAAAATAGAATACGAAATAGATACTGACATAGAGCTCCAAGAACCAAAAAAATACAAAGTAATACTTTTAAATGACAACTATTCAACAGTTGAGTTTGTGATACAAATTTTGATGCAAATCTTCAAAAAAAACCTTGATGAAGCGACAGCTATCACTATGAATATCCATGAAAATGGAAGAGGTGTTTGTGGTATCTACACTTATGAGATAGCACAAACAAAGGTGGCTCAAGTAAGAGCAAATGCAAGAAAAGCAGAGTTTCCACTTAAAGCTATCTTAGAGGAAGAGTAATGGCAAATATCAATATAGATAAAGAACTCCAAAAAGTTTTTACAAATGCAGTTAATTTTGCGAGGGCAAATAGACACGAATATCTCACACTTGAACATATCTTTTTATATATCTTAAAAGATGGGATGATTGGGACAATTTTAACAAATTTAGGGATTGAACTAGGTGAGCTTGAAACCAAACTCAAAACTCATATCACAGGAAATACGCCACAATATAGTGAAAATGAGGTAAATCAAGACCCAATAGAAACTATTACAGTTTCTCGTATGATGGAAGATGTTATCTCCCATGCAACTCTTGGTGGACGAACAACTATCACTATTGAAGATATTTTTGTTTCCATTTTAAAAAATGACAAAGCCTATAGCACCTACCTTTTAAAAGAGCAAGGGCTTCAAAAAGTGGATATCTTAGAAGAGATAAGTCATGGTGGAAATGATGAAGATGAGGAGGATTTTGAAGATTTTGAGGATATCGAAGAGTTAGAAGAATCACTTCAAAAGGGTCTAAAAAAAGAGAAAGAAAAAACACCACTCACTGAAAATAGCACTGAACTTGTGGCACTGGCACTTGAAGGGAAAATCGACCCCGTAATCGGTAGAGAGGGGGAAGTTGCTCGTGTTATCGAAATACTTGGAAGAAGAAAGAAAAATAACCCTATCTTACTTGGGGAAACGGGAGTTGGAAAAACCGCTATCGTGGAAGCTTTAGCACTTAAAATCGCTAACAACGAAATCCCAGATGACCTCAAAGATGCGAAAATATTTGCTCTTGATATGGGAAGTATGGTCGCTGGAACAAAATATAGAGGGGATTTTGAAAAAAAACTAAAAGCTGTCATCAAAGAGGTAAGCAAAAGCAATAAATCTATCCTTTTTATCGATGAGATTCACCAAATCATAGGGGCTGGAAGTGTTGGGGGAAGCTCGATGGATGCTTCAAATATCCTAAAACCTCTCCTAAGTAGTGGCAAACTCAAATGTATCGGTGCGACCACTTATGAAGAGTACCGAAATGACTTCACAAAAGATAAAGCTTTTAGTAGAAGATTTGCAAAAGTAGAGGTAAATGAGCCAAATATCGAAGATAGTATCAAAATACTTGAGGGGCTTAAAAGCAAATATGAGGAGTTTCACGGTGTGGTGTATGAAGAGGAAGCGTTGCGACTGTGTGTGGAACTTTCCAAAAAATTTATCACCGATAGATTTTTACCAGATAGTGCGATAGATGTCCTTGATGAAGTGGCAGCAACGAAAAAATACAGTGTCAAAAAAGGGAAAAAACCACTGAAAATCACCTCAATTGATGTGGAAAAAACTATCTCTAAAATGGCAAATATTCCACCAAAAACGGCGACTTCATCTGATTTAAGTTTGCTCGAAAAACTAGAAACCAACCTCAAAAAAAGGGTTTTTGGACAAGATGATGCGATTGTAAAAATAACAAAAGCAATCAAAATAAATAAAGCAGGACTAGGAAATGACAATAAACCTATCGGGAGCTTTTTATTTACAGGCTCAACTGGTGTGGGAAAAACAGAAGTAGCCAAAGAGTTAGCTAAAGTGTTAGGGGTACATTTCGCTAGATTTGATATGAGTGAATATGGGGAAGCACATACGGTAAGTAGGCTTATCGGAGCACCTGCTGGATATGTTGGGCATGAAAAAGGGGGACTTCTCAGTGAAGCTATCAAAAAACATCCCCACTCAGTATTGTTGCTTGATGAGATAGAAAAAGCCCATCCTGAACTTTTAAATATCCTCCTTCAAGTGATGGATAATGCGACAATTACTGATAATAACGGCTATAAAGTGGACTTTCAAAATGTTATCATCATTATGACTTCCAATTTAGGGGCAAAAAGTGCCAATGTGATGGGATTTACAAAAGATGAACATCTCAATACAGATAAAGCAGTCAAAAACTTTTTCGCACCAGAATTTAGAAATAGACTCGATGAGATAGTAAAATTTGCCCCACTTGATATGAAAATAGTGTTGCAAGTAGTTGGAAAATTTATAGGTGACCTTGAAACTTCACTAAACGACAAAAAAGTGAAAATCACCATCACAAAAAAAGCAAAAGAGGAACTCGCAAGGCTAGGATATGATAAAGAGATGGGAGCAAGACCACTTATTCGTGTGATACGAGATAAGATAAAACTCCCTTTGAGTGAAGAGATACTCTTTGGAAAACTCAAAAATGGAGGGGATGTGAAGATTGATTTTAAAGAGGAGTTTGTGTTTTTGTATGAAGTGAAACAATAAATTTAACATAATGTAGATTTGGTGTGATATTGTCAGAATATACATACATTATGTACCATTATTATCTAAATATCGGTATAAAATATACATAAAATTTGATGTATATTATTTGTTGATTTTCAGAGTGTTTTATATACAATATATGTTCAATAAATAGTTAGGAGTATAATTGAACACAATAGATAAATGGGCTGATAGAATTTACTCTGAAACTGATTTTGGTAGAAGTATTGCCACTTCTGTATCTGGAATAATAGGTCTGGTAATTTATTTAATAATCAATGACTGGGTTATTGCTGCTTTTTCATCAATTATAACTTTTCCTATTGTTAGAATAATTTCTACAAGTCTAAATGAAAAAATCAACTTTTCTTCAATGCAAAGAAAGCGTATGAAATCAGCTGAAGATGCCTACAATAGATTAAGTAATGGTGAGAAAGAAGTAATTCAAGCTTTTGTAACAGCTGGTGGGACTTCACTTACTTATTCAGATATAAATAGTTTAGACATATCAAGACCAGCAATTGAAACTTTAATTCAGAGAGAAATAATTTGGAGTTCAATGACAGCTGATGGAATGCGTGAAACTTTTGCTTTGGATACAGAAGTTTTTGATATTGCACAAAAAGTAGTTGAGTTAGAAAACTCCTTAAAGAGTTAGGATATCAAATGAAAATCATCAAAGACAATGAACATTTAGAGGAACTTAATAAGCTTATTATTCAATCACAAAAAATCATTCTATGTTCTGGATGGATATTTTTAAATGGCTTAAAGCTCTTAAATAAATCTTTACTACAAGCTATTGAAAACAAATCTGAAATATTAATATATTCAAGTCAAGAGCATACAAAAACAAATGTGATAAAAAAATTAAAGAAAATCAATATTCCTCATAAAATTTTGAAAAAAGAACTTGGAAAAGTACATACTAAACTATATTATTTTGAAGATAAAGAAACATTCACTGCGATAATAGGCTCTGCAAATATTTCAGATGGAGGGTTACTAAACAATAGTGAACTATCAATTAAAATAACAGATAAAGTTGGTTCCAATGAGTATAAGGAACTTCAAGAATATATATTAAGCTTGGATGCACTAAGTCAACATCCTAACAAAAACGAGGAAACCAATAATTTACCCTAGCGGGAAAATTATTGTTCACGACAAACGTTATACCTAGGAGATACAAAATGCCTGAACAGTTTTACATGATGATTTTTGGATTAATTGCTCCTATCATTTATAAATTACCTATTTTAGGAACAAAAAAGTTTATAATTTTATCAGTATCTATGCTTGTTTGGTTACCATTTGTTTTGTCTAGACCTTCTTCTTTTATCAGTAATGAAGTTTGGATAGGAGTATCCATATTTATTTTTTATGTTTTATATTTAGGATATAAACATAGCAAATATATTGAATCTGTTATAATTTTATATGTAAATCAACAAATAATGGAATCGAGTGATTATAGAATATCTATATCGAAAATTATAGAAATTGTTGATGAAGATTTAAAAGAACTTTCAATTATTAATGATAAAGATAAATATATTAAAGAAACGATTGAAATATTTAAGAAGAAAAGTATTATTCCACCATCAATTAAAATAATAGAAGATAAAGAGATATAACAAAACTTTGTAAGAAGAAAGATGACAGAAGATATAAAAACAAATCTAACAAATGCACAAAAAACATTTAAATCTATATGTGATTTACTCGAAGATAAAGTAGTTGACAACAATGAAAGACAAACTTTGCTGATAGCATATTTTGATATTTGTATGGAACATATTCAATCTATCCACTTACTTATTAGTCATAAAATGTATGGTTCAGCATTTGCGCTAGTTCGCCCTTTCTATGAAACATATTTTAGAGCACTTTGGATGTTGAAATTTGCAAGTGATCCAGAAGTTGAAGGTATTAGAAATAATACGTTTCATTTCCCAAAAATGGGAAGTAAGATAAATGAACTTGACACTATTTATACAGGGACTAATTTTTTTCAACAAATAAAGCATAATACATGGAGTGCAATGTGCGATTACGCCCATTCAGGCACACTTCAACTTTCAAGACGATGGAAAGAAGATGAATTAGAGCCTAATTATGAAGAAGGTGAAATTATAGAAGTGCTCAAAGGCACTAGAATGATTTTGTTATTATTTGCATATGTTCTACTAAAAGAGCATGGTTATCAAACTGAAGCTGCAGAAATAAACACACTGATACTCAGTGACACATAACAAATCAGTGGAGCTAATAAATTACCCTGCGGCTCAAATATTTCTCAACTCAACCGTTATCATAAAAAAATCTTTCAACCTAATACCAAATTCAATCTAAATTTAGTACAATATCTCATCTCTATTCAAAGGTAGAAAAATGCATTTAAGTCAAGATATAAAACCTATCAGTTATCTAAAATCAAAAACAGCTGATGTTATAAATAGTGTAAATGAAAACCAAAGAGCAATTATCATCACACAAAATGGTGAGGCTAAAGCTGTTATCCAAGATATTAAGAGCTATGAAAATCTACAAAATTCTTTGAACTTATTAAAACTAATTGTTCAAAGTGAAAACGATATTGAAAATAATAAAATTATTTCACAAGAAAGTATGTTTGAAAATTTAGAAAAAAAACTCTTTGGCTAGTTTTAAAATGAAAGATTTTGAAGTTATTTGGACAAAAAATGCCGAATTTGATTTGGAAACGATTATCGAGTATATTAAAATTGATAGTATAGATAGTGCAAAAAAGATATTTTTTGCTATCAAAGAAGAATGCAATAACCTCTATTATTTCCCTAAACGAAAAAGAGTTATACCCGAACTGCAACAAATTGGAATTTTAAAATATAGAGAAGTTATTTATCTAAGATGGAGAATAATTTACAAAATTGAAAATACAAAAGTCTCTATTTTACTCGTAGTAGATTCAAGTAGAAATTTAGAAGATATTTTATTTCAAAGATTGATAAAACAGGGCTCATAATGCTAAAACGAAAAGAAATAATCTAAATGGCAGAACCACTTAAAAATATTTATACCGCCGAATATCTCATAAATTTAGCAAAAAAAATCAAAGAGGTTTACCCTCTTTTTGATGAAAAAAATTTTCTATCTTCTCTCTTTTGTGATATTTGGAGTGAGTTGGAACTCAAAGCTCGTATGAGGCATATCGCAGTGCAACTTCACTCCTTTCTTCTACTTTCCTACCAAGAGCAACTAGCTATTTTAAAACCTGTTTCAAAAGATTTTTTTTCGTTTGAAGCGATGTTTTTTCAAGATTTTGTAGAGGTTTTTGGGTTGGAGGATTTTGAGAGTTCGATGGAGGCTTTGGCTGTTTTTACAGTGGGTTCAAGTAGTGAGTTTGCGGTGAGACAATTTATCCTCAAATATGAAGAACAAACGATGAAGCAGATGAAAATCTGGGCAAAAAGTGAGGATGAACACTTGCGACGACTCGCATCTGAAGGGTGTCGTCCTCGACTTCCGTGGGCTGTGGCACTTCCAAAGTTCAAAAATGACCCCTCAAAAGTTTTGGAAATCATAGAACTTCTTAAAAATGACCCAAGTATCTATGTACGAAAATCGGTCGCTAACAATCTTAACGACATCTCAAAAGACCACCCACACATCATAAAAGAGTTTGTCAGAAATAACCAAGGAATCTCAAAAGAACTGAGCTGGATATGCAAACACGCCTCACGAACTTTACTCAAAAAGGGAGATGTCGAGATACTCGAACTTTTCAATCTTCAAAGGTTAGAGGATGTAGATATCGAAAATTTTATCTATGATACAACAGTACAAATAGGGGAAAACTTCCACTTCTCTTTTGAACTCACAGCCAAAGAATCTATCGGAAATATACGGCTAGAATATCTTATCGGCTACCTCAAATCAAACAACCGCCACACAAAAAAAGTTTTTATGCTCACTCAAGGAAAGCTTGAGATGAAAAGCAAAATTTTCACAAAAAAACAAAGCTTTAAAGATATGACGACACGGAAACATTATGCTGGGGAACACTTTATCTCTATTTTGATAAATGGGGAAGAGAAAGCAAGAGGGGTGTTTTTGGTGGATAACTCGCAATAAGGATAAAAGATGGAACAATTAACAGCAAAAATTAGATACATATTTTGTAAAGAAAAAGAGGATGAGATAGATGATGGCAAAAGAAAACCGTATAAATCTTCTTATCAAAAAGAGCAAATGAGCGGGGATGAAGCTTTGAATATCAATCAATTTGGATTTGAAAATGATACCCAAAGTGATACGCTCAATCACGGAGGGGTTGATAAAGCTGTTTGTGTTTACCCTTGGGAATATTATGATTATTTTAAAACCAAACATCATTTTGATTTACCATTGTGTGCTTTTGGAGAAAATCTTACAATTGAAAATCTAAACGATAGTGATTTTTGTATCGGCGATAAATGGCGATGTGGAGAGGTGATATTTGAAGTCTCGCAACCTCGACAACCCTGCTGGAAAATATCCTCCATCATAGGGATAAAAAATCTCACTTCCATACTTGTCAAAGAGGATAAAAGTGGATTTTATCTTAGAGTGCTTCAATCTGGGGCTATAACGGTACATGATAGGTTGGAATTGATAGAAAGAAGTTATCCAAAACTCACTATCGAATATATCAACAAATGTGCCTTTGATGCAAAAAACAATCAAGAAAATATCAAAGAGATTTTAGAGTGTGATAAACTCGCAAAGGCGTATTTTGAATCGTTGTCCAAACGATACAAAGGGAAAGAGCAAGGGATTCAAAATTGGCAAGAGGATGGGTATATTGGGTGATTTTTATGGTGTTTTGCATATAATGTGGATTACAGAAATAGCTAAATGTAAGGAAAAGATATAATGAAACAAAGTAAATCAGAACACATATTGGAACTAGCTAAGGAATTATTAGATGATATTGAACTTAGTCAGATTACAGTTGAATCGTTATTATTAAAAACATCAAGATTAGCAAGATTAGTAGGTTCTGAAAGAATTAAAACTTTTATAAATTTTGAGCTAAAAGGCTATGCAGAAAAAAGTGATTTATGCTTTGAACTTTTAGGAGTATCAGGTCGAATTTACGACAAAAAAAATGGCATGGCTTATATTATTCCTCTTGCTCAAATTGAGGCAATGATTAATACAGAAAATATTAAGTTAAAAACTTTACAAGCACCTGATACAAGTGGTGATTGGGCATATCGTGTTATGCAGATGTATGAAGCAAACTTACAGTCTGTTACAAATAATATTAGTTTACTAAGTGGTGTTAAAAGTAAAGTTTTAGCAGAACTACATACATTTATATCTAATACTTATTATGAAAAGGAATTTGATAATCTTTCAGAATCAATATTTGAAAAATATAAAAGTGATGTTGATTCTTTAATTTCATTAAATTGTGGAAATGTTTTGGAACAAATACCATCTGTAATGGCTCGTTTATCTGAGGGAGATGTAGAATCTATAAGTCAAGCACTTACTACTGTTCGTAGAATTATTGATTCATTTGCAGATTCAATATATCCACCATCAGATAAAACTATTGAGATGAATGGTAATGATGTAACATTAGATGCTAGTAAGCATCAAAACAGAATTAATGCTTTTGTATATGAAAGAATAAAGAGTAAATCAAGAATAACAAAAATAAGACAAAACTTATCTAATCTTTATGCTAGAGTTTCAACTGCTGTACATAGTGAAGTTAGTGCCGAAGAAGCAAAATCATTATTTTTAAATACATATTTAATATTAGGTGAAATATTGCACATTGAACAAAAAAAAGAATAACCAAGTGTCTAAAAAATCATCAAAACTTTAAAAAACTACTTTGCAATAGCTAAAAGATAAACCTAAAAAATGACAAACTCAAAAAAGCAAACACTATCCCATAACCTACAAGTGAAGCGGTGAGTTTTGGGGCAAACCGAGCTTGGATAGCGATAGCACCTGCTGTTATCATTGGGGGCATTGCCGATTCTAGCAAAGTGGTAATACCTACAACTCCACCGATATCAAAAGCTTTCAAAACTCCAAAAACTATAAAAGGAATCAAGAGCAATTTCAAAGCCATAAATTTGAAAAACACCCCTTTTTGCTCATCCAGTCGTAGTTGCATGGAAAAACCAACACTGATAATTGCCAAAGGGACTAAAGTTTTTGAAATAAGCTCAATATAGGGCAAAGCAACCTTTGGAAGTTCACCAAAAACAAGTGCCAAAAAGATAAAAATAAAAGGGGGAAAAGTGATGATTTTTCGCCCTATAAGTTTGAAATTAAGTGTTTCACCACTAAAAAGAGCCACTATCAAAGCTCCATAAATAGTCAAAATCACAAAGCTCCCAAATTGGTCATACACTATCCCATATTGGATAGAATCACTCCCAACAAGTGCTTCTAAGATAGGAAAACCAAAAAAAGAGGTATTACCAAGTGCCATCAAAAGATAGAGTGCTGCTTTTGTATTTGGTGATTCATTTTTGAAAAATATCTTCACAAAAACAATCGACAGAACAAGGACGAAATAAGGAGTAATGGCAGGGACAACCAAAGAGGTATCAAAAGTGATTTTTGGAAATTGGACTAAAATTGTTGCAGGCAAAGAGACATAAATCACAAAAAGGTTGAGGCTTTGGGAAAAGTTTGCAGGGAATGGTAAAAATTTCAAACCATACCCAATACAAAGCAAAAAAAGTATAAAAATTATCTGTTCCATCTTTTCTACTTTGTAAAAACTACCAATCTTTTATCGATGCTAAAATCACTAAAACCAAAACTATTTTTGATATATTCAATCGTTTCTTTTTGATAGATAAAGATATGAGTTGTATCATTTTTATAATACCACTTTGCAAAATCTATAGACTCATCATACAAGTGTGTCATACAATAGAGTTTTCCACTTTTTCTTAATAAAGAGGATAAAAGTGTAAATTCTTTTTTCGGATGATTGAAATGTTCAATCACCTCACAAGCAGTGATATAGTCATACTTTTTTTCTAAATTTTCTTCTATTGGAGCAAAATATGGGTCATAAACTTTTAGAGTATACCCTTCATTTTGAAGTAACTTAGCCACTATTTGAGACTGTCCTGTTCCGAAATCAAGTCCACTATCTGAAGTTTTAAAATCTCTTACAACACTTCTAACAATCGGCGATACAAACTGTTGATACCCAAAGTCACTAGCATCATCACTATGAAGCTCGTATCGCTCTTTCTCTTTTGTTTCATCTAAAAGAAATTCTGGATTTTTAAAAATCCCTTTACACTTCGAACAAATCAAAAATTCATCTTTGTAAAATTGCTCTCCATAAGAGCTACATAGTGGGCATTGGCTCATATTTGTACTTATTTACACAAAATTTGTGCCATATTTTTTGAACTACCATGTGATAGATAATCTCTAAGAATAAGGGAATTTTCTAAAAACTTCTTGCTATCAATTTTTTGATATTCACTCAAAAGATTTTCACTATTAACATTTTCTTGAAGCAATTCTGTATGCATTTGCCCTCTTCCCATCTTAGTAAAAAAGATATTTGCTAATCCTATAAAATCTATCTTTATAAGCTTTTTAGCCACAAAATAATCAAAAGGCTTAGCGATATATGTAAGGATAAATGGTGTACCAATAAGTGCTGCTTCAAGTGTCGCTGTACCACTACAGATAAAAGCAAAATCAACTTCAAAAAGTGTATCGTAAGGATTTTTCTCTATTGTGAACATCGAAATATCTCCATAAACACTTGTCACAAACTCATCACTAAAATGCTTCGGGATAATTAAAATCGCCTCTTTATCGATTTGTTTTGCCACCTCTTTATAGATTGGAAGGAGTTTTGTTATTTCCCCTCTTCTACTTCCTGGCATAAAAGCTATTTTACCACTATTTGTTGTGGTAGTCCTAAAGCTTTTTATCTCATCAAGGAGTGGATGCCCAACATATTGCAACTTTGTATTTTGAGGATAGTATGACTTTTCAAAAGGCAAAATGGAGCAAATTGTATCGATAACCTCTTCGATAACTGCTATTCTTCCCCTCTTCCAAGCCCAAGCTTGAGGT
>RRZT010550590.1_pt1 | contig 15781 bp, 15 predicted proteins | sample 2165551 | NCBI WGS metagenome assembly RRZT01 (sample SAMN10456910, study PRJNA506462) | wastewater metagenome | biome: wastewater; feature: sludge; material: wastewater sludge; isolation source: wastewater sludge with Escherichia coli K12::gfp cells carrying plasmid... | place: USA: Moscow, Idaho... | reverse complement strand
GTTTAGTTTGCTATTGAATATTTCAATTATTTTTGAGCTTGCATAATCCTTTATTAATTCTTTTTCATCTTTCATGCTTATGCACTTCCTGGCAGTTTTCTTTAGGTTTTCAACTGAGCTCTGCCCATTGATGCAATCAACCACCAATGGACGCAATTGCAGCATTATGCTTTCAGCTTTTCTGGCTGAGTCTGTCCTGAGACTGGTTCTTATTAGTTGATTATCACACCAAAACTGGACGTAGAACACGCCAGATCTTCTCGTTGTGTAGGGGATTTTCTTCAACATTTAAACCACCATTTAAACCACTTGCCTAGTTTCGTGGGTGGTGAGTGGTGTAACCTACTGTTTTCACAGGAAGGGAAAGAGCGACTTCGGTCGCCCTTTTTATTGCAGTCCTGTATCAAGAGCTTGTGATTTAATGAAGGCTTGAAGCTTAGAGGCTGGCGATTTCAGCCAACACCTGCGGTAACCAAGCGGCTAAGCGCTGATCGGTTAGTTCATATTGGCTGGTTTCATCCAGCGCCAAACCTACGAAAAATCGGCCATCATCTACCAGAGCTTTCGAGGTCTCAAAGTCATACCCCTCATTCGGCCAGTAGCCCACGATCTGGCAGCCTTGTACGACTAATTTGTCATGTAACAAACCCATGGCATCGAGAAACCATTCCCCATACCCGAGTTGATCCCCCAAGCCGAACAAGGCGACGACTTTGCCGTGAAGATCTATGGTATCGATGGCATCCCAGTTGGCTAGCCAGTCCTCTTGGATTTCGCCGAAATCCCAAGTCGAGATCCCGAGCATCAGGATTTGGTAGTCCGCCATTTGTTGAATGGGAGTCTGTTTCAAATTGTGCAAATGAATATGATCGGCCCCCAGCAATGCCTGGATTTTCTCCGCCACCATCTCGGTATAGCAGGTACTGGAGCCGTAAAAGAGACCTATCGTCATTGCAAAAATACCGCGCGAACTGGAAAGGACAAAATAGTAACAAAAGCGCGGATGGCTCAATAGCTCGTTTACTACTTCTTGTTGTTGTCAAACAGGTGGCTGAAACGCTCGTAAATAAGGTCCCGCTCTTCCGGTGGCAGTTGGTAAAAATAGTGAGTGAATAAGCGTAAGAGCTGGGATCTGTTCATGCCGTCGTTTTCAGCGATCAATTTCAAGTGGTCGATGCATTCCAGACTCATGGAGTAGGTAGCTTTTTTGAAAACGGCCTTAAGGTCGTTGTTAGTCTCCTGCTCCGAGGTTGCTGAGCCGGGTTGGTTATCATTTTGACGCGGAGTACCGGGAAGCACTATCTGCCGGGAGTGCCCCAATGCATAGAGTTCAGCATCATTGATGAACTCATCCAGGGTGATGGGGGTGTTGGCAACATCAGTCTGGGGCGATTTCTTCTTCAGGTCAGACAAGCCCATAGTATTCCCTATAAATTCAGAAACTCTTTGGCGATAACCCGGATCTCTTCCGCTGCTTTTCCGCCCGGTTCAATTTCCATGACTGAAAGTCCGCGCTCCTCACTATCATCATATACATTGCGACTGTAGATGATGGCATTTAACACATTTACGCAATAGGAGGCACAAACCTCTTTGGCCTCTAGGATCCGTTTGGCCTGATTCGGTAGGGATGGACACTGGGTCATGACCACCGCTGCGTTCAGCGTCGGGTTAACCATCTTGCAGGTGGTGATGATGTCTTCCATATGTGGCAGCGTCTTGAGGTCACGCCGTTTTGGCCGCAGTGGAATAAGGGCATGAGAGGCTACGGACATAGATGAGCGCAATGCCCGGTTATCTTGCCCGCCACAATCCACCACCACGAAATCATAACGGGTTTTCAGACTGAGCAGATCCTCGCGGATGTTGCCATAGAGTTGCACACAATTGATGGAAGGGAGTTCGGTATTGTCTTTTCGCTCCTGGATCCAGTCTGATGTGGTGCGTTGAGGATCGCAATCGACCAGCAGAACCTCGCCGTTATAGTGAGTTCTGAAATAGACTGCTAGGTTTTGTGCCAGACAGCTCTTGCCGCTGCCACCTTTTTCGCCGCCGACCAGAACAATCATATGGCACCACCTCGAATGGATTCAAAAACCATGAACCTGGATGGCTTGAGTATAGATAAAGAATACTGTTTTTGTGGCAGAGGAGAGAGAAGGCCAATCTAACGATTGGCCTTGTGATCCGGTTCAGAAATTGGCGCTGACAATCTCTTTGGTAAATGATTTTTCACAGTATTTACACTTCATCCGCACATCACCTTTCACCTCGCGTACGCTAAAGCCGCTGGCTACCGGTTCGCTATGGCTGATGCAGTTGGAGTTAGGACAGGCGAATACGCCATTGATCTGTTCGGGCAAACGCAGTTGATGTTTCTTTACGACCCGGAAATCTTCGATGATGTTGACCGTGGCGTTGGGTGCAAACAGTGCGAGCTGATTTGCTTGTCCCTCGGTGAGGAGGGTGTTCTCAACTTTGATCAGGTCCTTGGCGATCAGGGCGGCCGATGGCAGGTTTAGACCAACGGTAATGCGCTCACGAGTATCCAGCAGGTGGAAAAGCTTGAGGATCTTGATGCCCTGGCCGGCCGGAATATGATCGATCACGGAACCGTTACGAATGGCCTCAACCTGGAGTTGTTTTTTCTCGGACATGGATGTACTCCTTAAACGATTTCGTTGAGAACCAGAGCCAGCAGAGCCTGGCGGGCATAAACCCCGTTTTCCGCCTGTTCGAAGTAATAGGCATACGGAGTGCTGTCCACATCGATGTGAATTTCATCGACCCGTGGCAGAGGATGCAGGATTTTCAGATTTGGCTTGGCCTCCTGCAGCGTGTCTGTGGTCAGAATATATTTGGCAGCTATGTGTTTATATTCAGTTTCGTCAAACCGCTCTTTCTGCACTCGGGTCATATAGAGGATATCTAGTTCGGGGATGATCTCCTCGAGCTGCTCATGGATGCTGTACTCGATGCCACGCTCTTCCAGCTCTTCGCAGATGTAATCGGGCATGGCGAGCATTTCCGGAGAGACAAAGTAGAGGCGCGCGCCGAACAGGCTCAGCGCCTGAGCGAGCGAGTGGACGGTGCGGCCATATTTCAAGTCACCGACGAAGGCAACTTTCAATCCATCCAGCGTGCCCTGGGTTTCGTACAGCGTGAACAGATCGAGCAGTGTCTGTGTCGGATGCTGGTTCGAACCATCACCCGCATTGATCACCGGCACCCGGGAGAACTCGGCTGCCAGACGCGCAGCGCCCTCCTGAGGATGTCGAATCACGAAGGCATCGGTGTAGGAGGTGATAATCCGTACCGAATCGGCCAGCGTTTCCCCCTTCTTGGCCAACGAGGTATTCCCGGCATCGGCAAAGCCGATGATAGAGCCGCCCAGTCGTTGGGCCGCAGTCTCGAACGACAAACGAGTGCGCGTTGAGGCTTCGAAGAAGCAGCTGGCAACCAGCTTGTTGCACAGCAGATCATGGCGCGGCTCGGCTTTGAGTCTGCTGGCGGTTTGCACGACCAACTCCAGCTCGGGACGCGTTAGATCGGAGATAGAGATGATGTGCTTTTGGTACAGGGGGTTGGCCATCGTCTGATTTCCCTTAGATATCGGTCATACGGACAGAAAAAAGCCCCAATAGACGGGGCTTTTTCATGAGTTCTGTGCTGATCAGGAATGGATGGCAGCCACGCAGATAAACGTGGTGAGCTGGCGGGAAGATAGCGCGAGGTGCCATGCTGTTTCCTTATCCTTGAATCAGGGCGCATGGATTATAGAGCAACGCGGCTGGCATGTTAATTCAACCCGCGGGGAAAATGCGGTAATGGCGAGAGAATGCGCGGATGGTCACTTTTTGCTTATTTGTTGCGCACTTGCACGCGAACAACAGAAAAAGGGCTTTACCTTTGAAGGTCAGTTTGTATAATTCGCCTCGTTGAATGCAGGGGCGTAGTTCCAATTGGTAGAACAGCGGTCTCCAAAACCGATGGTTGGGGGTTCGAATCCCTCCGCCCCTGCCAACACAAATTCGTAGAAACCCGCCTCTGGCGGGTTTTTGCATTTCTGGCCGGCACACTTGGGTTGCTGACGTCGACTTAATGCAAGCGGCGGAGCAGACGCCCCTGCAGGCCGGTATCAAATCGCCACACCGCATCGAAAATCTTCATCAGTGCCGGCTTACCGTGACGGGAGAGTGCTACGGCATTGAACCTGTTTCCCTTCTCCTTGATATCTCTTACCTGTTCCAGCATCTCAACTGGTAGACGCTGAGCGATAAAGTCGGAGAGCACAATCGCATCGGCATTGGCGTACTCGTCTGCCTGCATCCGGTTCAGCATCTGGGCAAAACAAGGCGTTAGGTCGGTTCCCCCCTTGAAGCTGCAGCCAAGAAAGTTGAGTGCCTCTTGTAACCCCTCTGGCCCGGTCAACTCATAACTCACCACATCGGTGGAAAAGAGCTGCACGATACAGCTCCGCCCCTCATTGAGTGCGATTTGCAGCAAGGCAAAGCAAAAAGCCTTGGCGGTCTCTTCCGGATAGCCGCTCATGGAGCCGGAGGTATCAATACAGACAATAAACGGGCCTTTGGGGATCTGGTTTTCGCCCTGCACATAACGCTCGCTCTGGATCCGCTGTGGGCTGCGGCTTTGGCCCATGAAGTGGTAATTCAGCAAGCGCTGCTCGGCCAGATGTTTATAGAAGATGGTCTCCAGCTCCGGATTGGCCAGTAACATGGCTTCGCTGGGGAGTAGGCGATTGAGCTGGTTACTCTGGTGTATCCCCACTAGATCATCCGGGATCCGATCCCGCTGTTCATATTGCAGGGCGGTTGTCTCAATGGTTTGTAACTGGCTGGTGGCTTCACTCTCCTGGCGCGCGGATCGCCCGAGCTCGGCGGCAATGCGCTGAAGCTCCGGGTTGCGGGCCAAGAACTTGGCATAGTGGCGTAGGCGGCGGCTATCACCCTGGAGCATAGTTGCCGCACTCAGATCCCAGAGCGTTCCGGGATCCTTCATGTCTAGTGCCTCCTCGACCTCGCTGGTGATCTCCATGCGCTTTTCCAGCTCTTTGAGCATCCGATCGCGATCTTGTTCGGCCATTTCCAGCTCGATGCACATGATCCGGTTCACCAGGGTATCGCGCCATTTGCGCAAAAACAGTTGCTTGCGTAGGTGTGGATTGGCCTCTTTGAGGTTCTCCAGCAGGCTGATGGCCTCTTGGTGGAAGGCGCTGGTCTTGGCTAACTGGCAGAGCAGACGCGACTCATGACTGCGGAACTGTTCGGCCGGTAGGGTCAGCGTTTCCTGGTACAGCAAAAATTCGGCTTCCAACTCGGGCGGTGCCGGCCTATGTTGTACCTCGCTATTCAGACCGCGTCCCCAGCGCTGCAACTGCTCGCGGATCTGCTGCTCGAACTTGGGTTTGGCTTGCAAAAAACCGCTGATCTGGGGTGAGGCCATAAAACTGCTCACCATATCCTTGAGGATATCCGCCTCATTCAAGGACAACAGGGTCGCTATGGTATGCAGCTCAACCATTACTGACCTCCCGCATTTTGTAACAAGTTGTCGAGCGCCTCGCGAGCCTCGTCCAGCAGTTGCAACAGGGCATCATCTTTTTGTGTCAATTGCAGCAGACTCTCTTCAATCTGCAACAGCCATTCCTGACCTAAAAACAGATGTGGGCATTGACTGGTAAAGGTGTTGCGTTGCTGCTGGATCTCGCGCAGTAACTCGCGGCGTTGGGTATACAGGGCCTCGAGCTTTTCCAGCCAGCGCTGGGATTGCCATTGCGGGATACCGCCCGGTCGGGCAATCGCCACTGGAATGGCGCGGTGGGCCGCGTCACGAGCCATCAGTTGCTGCTTCTGATCGACATCCAGGGTTAGGGCGGTCAGGTGTTGGTCAGCATGCAAGTGGACCTGAACCTCACCGCCATGGCTGAGCCAGCGCAACAGTTCGGCTCGACCGAGACTGGCATAGCGTGTTGCTCGCTCCGGTTGTTTGGGGTCCAGCTGGCAAGGGGTCAAAAACAGTAACCGGAAGACCGATAGATGCGGATCCAGCCCCGAGCCCTTGAAGTCGATATGCCAGGCCGGTGTCTCGCGCTTGAACAGGCGATTATCTCGCGGCTCCAGCTGACAGCTGAGCTCGTGGGCCAACTCTTCATGAAAGTGTTGTAGCTCCTGGCGCAACCGTTGCTGCATGAAGCCGAGCCGCTCTTGCGCGAACGCCTGCAGACGGGCGTAGTCCGAGAGTTGCTGCGTGATCTGCTCGCGAGCGTAGAGGTCGTGCCACAGGCAATCCTTCAGTAGCAGGAGATCGAGTGGCACTATTTGCTGACGGCCATTAAAGAAGGCACTGGCCTGCAGCAGACGTAACGCTTTCTTCCAGCGACGATCGGAGACATACAGCGACTGTTGATGCTCGGCGTGTGCCGCGTTATCGAGCAGGTTCAGGCGCTCACGCAACTGAAACAGTTGCTCGAACATGGCGTCACTCAAGCCGACTTGAGAGAGGGCCTGTTGCCAGCCCGAATATTCGTCATCATCGATTTTCAAGGCGGCTGGTACCGGGTCCTGGGCCGGATCCTGACGGCTGGTCAACATGGCGCGAAAGTTCTGCTTATCCTGGATCCGGTCCAGCCACAAGCGCAGCAACATGCGATCATAGAGGGCTTCGAGGCCGCTATCGGCTTGCGGTAATTCGTTGGAGGCGGTGACCAGCAGACGCATGGGGACAGCCACTTCCTTCTCGCCGTTACGGAATCTGTGCTCGTTAATGACGGTCAGCAAGGTATTGAGGATCGCCGGGCCGGCTTTCCAGATTTCATCCAGAAACACAACTTCAGCATCCGGTAGATAGCCCTCCGTCAATCGCAGATAGCGGCCTTCATCTTTGAGGGCCTGGATTGAGAGCGGCCCGAATACCTCTTCGGGGGTGGAGAAGCGAGTCATCAGGTATTCAAACGGCCGACTGTCGCGGAAGGCGCAGATCAAGCGTCGGGCGATCAGGCTCTTGGCGATGCCGGGAGGGCCGAGCATGAACACGCTCTCACCGGCGAGAGCGGCAAGCAGGCACAAGCGAATGGTATCTTTACGCTCATAGAGGCCGATGGACAGTGCATCAATCAGTTTGCCAATTCGATCCTGAAGTATTTTGCCGCTCATGTCGCGGTTATCCCATAGTACATGCTTGCAGTATGCTGCCCCAGGAAACGTAAGGAAGGACAGCCCCTTGCTCGGGCTCACAGAAGCAGAGCCAATGGTGCTAATTGTTGTGATTAGTCTCACAAACGCAAGGGGATTCTGCATTTATAGCGGCAAAATCACTCACTCGGAAGTTGGTACCATCAGTTCGGCGCCGGGGGATGGTAAACTTCGTCGGTCATTCGTCAATGATCAGACAAGAGGAGATGAGCGCTATGGATACCCGACGTTTGGCATTGTTCAAACCCTTGGGCTTGCAAGAGTGGCAGCTGCGTCGCCCTGAATTATTGGTGTTGCAGGGACAACTGCCGGTCGTGGACTCCAAGGATAGTGGGGCTGAGGACTGGACGCTCTGGCTGCTAGGTGATCAACCGCGCTGGCTGGCCGATCTTTGCCGCCTGTTCCGGGTGCCTCCATGCTCATGTCAGGCATGGGATCCGGGCGTTCCTGTGGCTGCCTTGGATGCCGTGTTGGTACTAGCGCCCCCGGCGTCTGCAGAGGTCTTATCCGAGGTACCTGCGGCTCAGTTGTTGGATGGCCGAAATGGAAAACGTCAGCTGTGGCAACAACTCTGTGCTTCTGGACGGTTGGCTGAGGCTGTCGATGCTTGAATTTCGTGTTTTGAGCGTGCTGGATGTACCCGTCATGTTGCCATTGGAGCAAGATGCTCATGCCTATCCCTGGTCGGATTCTGTGCTCAGTGCCAGTTTTGGTGAGCGTTATCAGAACGTTGGCGCCTGGTGGCAGGGCCAGCTGGTCGGTTTTTACGTTGCCGATGCCCTATTGGATGAGAGCACGCTGCACAATTTGTGTGTTGCTCCGGAATATCAGGGCCGGGGCTGGGGGCGGGCACTATTAGCGCACTACTTACAGCAAACTGCCTTGGCGGGATGCCATTGCTGGTGGTTGGAGGTTCGGCGGAGCAATATCCGAGCCCAGCAGCTCTATTTGCAGCAGGGGTATCAGCAGGTTGGGATCCGAAAAGGTTACTATCGCGCCGCGACTGGATCAGAGGATGCCCTGGTCATGCACCGTGGTGAACGGCTGGATTAGAGCAGAAGGTTTTTCGTAGCGGCTGGTGTGGAGTGCAGTGGATGGGGTGTATGTGTCAGCAAGGATGATGAACTGGCCACTGTGGAGCCTGGTGATGGTGCTGGGTTCTTCATCGGCCGCGGCCAGCGTGTACAAGTATGTCGATGCCCAGGGCACGTTGAGCTATACCGATGATCTGGGTTTGGCGGCGCCGTTTAAACCGCAAGAGATGGAATACCTGGACCCGGATCCGGATAAGGTAAAACTGCGGTACACGGCCAGCGGTAATCTTTTTATCATCAACGAATTACATGGCCCAGTCACAGTGACTCTGCTCTTGAGTCAGCAGCTCGGCGTACAGAGCCACCGCGACTTACGTGAACCCATAGTGGTACCCGCTCGCTCGGAGCAGTTTGTCGATACGCTGCGCTATAGCGGTAGCGGACAGCTCGAGATCACCCACAGCTTCATCATTGGCATGCCCTCTGCAGTTCAGGATTCCGAGCTACAACTGCCTTTTCGTGGCCGTTTTCGGGTCTCACAAGGCTTCAACGGTGGTTATAGCCATCATCTACCCGGGAACCGTTATGCCATCGATGTCCCCATGCCGGAGGGAACCCCAGTCCTGGCGGCTCGGCCCGGCGTGGTGCTGGATATGAAGATGGGCTTTCGTGGCAATAGTCAGGATCCCGCCAGTCGGGCGCAAACCAATTACATCCGGCTGTTGCATGCCGATGGCACCATGACGGTTTATGCGCACCTGCGCACAGGAACGGCACGAGTCAGCGCCGGTCAGAGCGTACATGTCGGAGAGATGATTGCCGAGTCGGGCAATACCGGCTATAGCACGGCGCCACATCTGCACTTTGCCGTGCAACGCAATGATGGTCAGCGACTGGTGTCGATCCCTTTTCACATCCAGGGACAGATACCGACTCAGGGGAGCTGGTTGGGGAACTGACTCTGTTGCTGCCAGCGCTGCAATGCCTGCTGCAGATGGTGGGCATCCAGCGGTTGTGCGGCTGTCATCGGGTCGGCTGCCAAACTGAATGCTGTCAGATCGCGGTTAAAGTAGAGCGCCTGATAATTTGAAACAGCAGCACGCTCCAAGATCACCAGAGGGAGTTCGGCTTTCCCCCGGTACCGATCGATGAGCAGTGCAGTGGCCGGATCGGCATCCTGCTGCAAGCGGACCAGTTGCCAACTCCCCAGCTCCCGAATAAAAACCGGATCCTGCCACAGTTGATGCTCGAGTTGCTGGCAGCGCGGACAGGCGTTGCTCTCCAGTAACAGCAGTCGTGGCTTGCCATTTTGTTGTCCGCGATAAACGGCCTGTTGGTAGCCTGCGGCATTGTATAGCCAGCCCGCGCTGGTGCGTGCAGGTTGGCCGTCCAGCATAAGCAGAGCACCAAGACAGGCCAGCAACAGCAGAAGTGCTCCGACAATGGTCAACTTCATCGAATGCGAGATACTCGGCATGGTCTGATTTATCCTCAGCCGCTAATGAGTCACTATTCTGCGCCTTGCGGCGGGCTTTTTCAAAAAGCTAACACCTGTACGCTAAAATATGGGATCCTGAAGCCCAAGGCCTATAATGAGTGTCTGTTTGGCCGTACAACTGTAAATAGATAGGTGAATCCTGATGCATGAGCTTCATTTGGTTCGAGTTTTTCGTACGCGAATCGAGGGATTGAAGAACAAAGCGGCGTTACGGGTCCAGCAGGATGGACAATGGCGCGATATCAGCTGGCAGGCTTTGGGCCACAGCATCGACTTCTTGGCCCAGGCGTTGATCCGCCTCGGTTTACAACCCCAGCAGATGGTGGGGATCTTCTCCCGCAATATGCCCGAATGGACCCAGGCCGATCTCGGCATCCTGGCGGCTCGCGGGGTGGTGGTGCCGCTTTACCCGACCAATACCCTGGAACAGACCCGCTATATCGTGCGCGATGCCGGGATCCGTATTCTGTTTGTTGGCGAACAACCGCAGTTTGATCTGGCGTTGCAATTACTCCAGGCCGGAGAACTGGATCACATCATCTGTTTTGATGAGCAAGTGGACTTGCGTCAATGCTCGCAAGCCATGCGTTTTGATGCCTTGTTGCAGCATGGCAATCATGAGCCGAGCATGGCCGAATTGGCGCACCGGGCGACCGAGTATCGCATGGACGATCTGTTGACCCTGGTTTACACCTCGGGTACCACAGGCGAGCCCAAAGGGGTGATGGTGGACTTCAACAATCTGGCGGCTGTGCTGGTGATGCACGATCAACGGGTGACAGTCGGACACGATGATGTCTCGCTGGCGCTGTTGCCGCTCAGCCACGTCTATGAGCGTTACTGGAGTTACTACGTGCTCTACCGGGGGGCGGTCAATGTTTATATCCGGGATCCGCAGGCGGTGATGTCGGTGTTGCACGATGTGCGCCCAACCGTGATGTGTGCCGTGCCCCGAGTCTACGAGAAAGCCTACAACATCATTCACGGCAAGGCCGATAGCGCCAATCCAGTGCGTCGTCAGCTGTTCTACTGGGCTAAAGGCGTTGGGCTCAAGGCTCTCGAGGTGAAGCGCAGCGGTGAGTCGCTCGGGCTGTGGTTAGGCTTGCAATTCAAGTTGGCGGACAAACTGCTGTTTTCGACCTTGCGCCAACGCTTCGGTGGCCGGGTGCGGTTTTTACCCGTGGGTGGTGCGCGCCTGGCAGATGAGATTAACCTGTTCTTCAACGCCGGCGGTCTGAACATCAAGTGCGGCTATGGTCTGACCGAAACCAGTGCCACGGTTTCTTGCCCGAATATCGATGATCTGGCGATCGGCACCATTGGTACGCCGCTGAACGGTTTGCAGATCCGTCTGGGCGAAGACAAAGAGATCCAGGTTAAAGGTCCAACCGTGATGCGCGGTTACTACAACAAACCGGAGGAAACCGCCAAGGTCTTCACCGCGGATGGTTATTTCCGTACCGGGGATGCCGGCGATCTGGATGCTCAGGGGCGTTTGCTGTTTACCGAGCGACTCAAAGAGTTGATGAAGACCTCGAATGGCAAATATGTGGCGCCGCAGTTGGTCGAGGGGGCCTTGTCCCAGGATCGCTTCATCGAACAGATCGCGGTGATTGCTGATGCCCGGCACTTTGTCTCGGCGCTGATTGTGCCCTGCTTCGAAGCGGTGGAAGAGTACGCCCGTTCGATTGGCTTGAATTATCAAAGTCAGATGGAATTGTTACGGCATGGCAAGGTGGTGGCCTTTTTTGAGGCCCGGATCAACGGATTGCAATCCGGTCTTGCCAAGTACGAGCAGGTGAAAAAGTTTACTCTGTTGCCGCGCCCCTTCTCTATGGAGAAGGGCGAGCTGACGCCGACCCTGAAGTTGCGCCGCAAGGCCATCGAGCAGGCGTTCGGTGCCGAGATCGAGGCCATGTATCGCTAGAAACCATCGGGCGATGTTGCTCGTTGCAAGTGATAAGCACAACAAAGCCAACCCCGAGGTTGGCTTTGTTGCATATGGTGGCCGTGACGACTCATTGTTTGACACGGATCAGCTGCTGGGTATCGAATCCCATCTGTCGGGCCTGCTCGAGAACCTGGTCGTATGTGGTGGGGGCCAGGGTAGGCGTGCGCGCCAGGAGCCAGAGATAGTCACGGTTGGGACCGCTGACCAGCGCATATTGATAATCGGCATCCAGTAGCAGGACGTTGTAGCCGCCATAGAAGGGGCCAAAGAAGCTCACCTTGAGGTGACCGACATCGGGACTTGAGACGAACTTGGCGAGACCTTCGGCTTGCCGCCACTGCTGCTGTGCTGGATCATAACCGCGATTGATGACCCGGATGCTGCCGTCCGGATTCCGGCTGTAGTGGGCGGTAACCCGCTCCAGTCCGCGCTCGAATGAGTGGTCGAGGCGGGCTATCTCATACCAGGTTCCCAGATAGCGTTGGCCATCAAAGCCACTGACCGGGGTCAAACCGTCGGGGGTGCCACTGCAACCGGTTAACAGGAACAACATCAGGATCGATACTAGACGCATAGTCAGCTCCTCAAACAAGGCTGGGTTGTTGACGTGTCATTGGCCGGTTTAGATCTTTTTTGCTAAAAATTTTTTATGAATAGAACAGAAAGTAGCAAATAGGGCGAATTTATTCTAACTGGTGCTAGCCGAAGCGTTTTTTTTCGCAAATATACCGGCTACAGTGTGAGACCCATTTTGTCGATGGCCCCGTTGTGGGTCATCGGGGAAGGTAGGATCGCGCGGCACAGGCCCTCGAAGACCGGCAATAAGACCGGCTTTTCGGCATTGATGACCCCAGGATCAGGTGACTGGTCTGGTGTCAAAAGAGGGTAAAATTTGTTACAAATCATGCCCCGTACTGCCTTATACGTTAGTCGTGGTGATGCTGATTGTCTCCACGCACGACTGTAGCACCCCCCAGTCGGTGCTACAGGTAATCGCGACCTTTATTCAATATCAGGGAATAGACATGCAGATTGGTATACCGAGAGAGAGTCTCGCCGGTGAAACTCGGGTGGCTGCCACCCCTGCCACCGTGGAGCAGCTGAAAAAGCTCGGCTTCGACGTGGCCGTCGAGTCTGGTGCCGGTGCTCTGGCCAGCTTTGATGATGCCGCCTTTGAAGCCGCAGGTGCTGTGGTGGTCGACACTGCCACCCTGTGGCAATCGCCGCTCATCTATAAGGTGAATGCGCCATCCGAGGCCGAGATTGCGTTGTTGCAAGACGGCACCACCCTCGTCAGTTTCGTTTGGCCGGCTCAGAATCCGGAGCTGGTGGCTAAACTCTCTGCCAAGAAGATCAATGTCCTGGCGATGGATATGGTGCCGCGTATTTCACGCGCCCAGGCGCTGGATGCCCTGTCGTCCATGGCCAACATCGGCGGTTATCGCGCCGTGGTCGAAGCGGCCCATGCCTTTGGGCGTTTCTTTACCGGCCAAATCACCGCAGCCGGTAAGGTTCCGCCCGCCAAGGTGCTGGTCATCGGTGCCGGTGTCGCAGGCCTCGCGGCCATCGGTGCGGCAGGCTCGCTCGGCGCTATCGTCCGGGCTTTCGACACTCGCCTGGAAGTGGCCGAGCAGATCGAATCCATGGGTGGTCAGTTCCTGAAACTCGACTTCAGCAATGAAGAGGGCGGCTCCTCCGATGGTTACGCCAAGGTGATGTCCGAAGAGTTCATCGCTGCCGAGATGGCGCTGTTCGCCGAACAGGCCAAGGAAGTGGACATCATCATCACCACAGCCCTGATCCCGGGCAAGCCAGCTCCCAAGCTCATCACCAAGGAAATGGTCGATAGCATGAAGCCGGGTTCGGTCATCGTCGACCTGGCCTCTGCGGCCGGTGGTAACTGTGAATACACCCAACCGGGCGAGCTGATTACCACCGCCAGCGGTGTGAAGATCATTGGTTATACCGACCTGCCGGGTCGTCTACCGACCCAGTCTTCCCAGCTGTATGCCACCAACCTGGTCAACCTGACCAAGCTGCTGTCCAAGGAAAAAGACGGCACCATCGATATTAACTTCGAGGATGTGGTGCTGCGCAACATGAGCGTGGTGCGTGACGGCGAAGTGACCTTCCCGCCGCCAGCCATCAGTGTCTCGGCCGCGCCGAAGAAAGAAACCGTCACCGCGCCTGTGGCCAAGGAAGCCAAGAAGCCATCCAACCTGAAGTACTGGCTGGCGGCCGCAGGCATCGCCGGTTTCGGTTGGGTGGGTCATGTGGCGCCACCGGAGTTTTTGTCGCACTTCACCGTCTTCGTGCTGGCCTGTGTGGTCGGTTACTACGTGGTGTGGAACGTCACCCACTCGCTGCATACGCCGTTGATGTCGGTCACCAATGCCATCTCCGGCATTATCGTGGTCGGCGCTCTGCTGCAGATTGGCGCGGGTTCGGGGTTGATTGCGGCGCTGGCGTTTGTCGCCGTGCTGATCGCGACCATCAATATCGTCGGTGGCTTCACCGTGACCCACCGTATGCTCAAGATGTTCCGTAAGGATTAAGGGGAAAACACCATGTCTCAAGGATTGGCCACGGCATCCTATATTATTGCTGCCGTACTGTTCATCCTGAGCCTCGCCGGGCTCTCCAGGCAGGAAACTGCTAAATACGGTAACTGGTTTGGTATCGTCGGTATGGCGATTGCTCTGGTAGCCACCATCGCCAGCCCAAGCGTCGACGGCGTTGTCTATATCCTGATTGCCATGGCAATCGGCGGGGCAATCGGCGCCCGTCTGGCTCTGAAAGTCGAGATGACCCAGATGCCGGAACTGGTGGCGATCCTGCACAGCTTCGTCGGTCTGGCGGCGGTGCTGGTGGGCTTCAATAGCTTCATCGAATTGTTGCCAGCCGATGCCGCGGCACAACTGGTTCTGCCACTCTCCGGCAGTCCGGAAGAGATACTGGCGGCCGCGCAACAAGCCATCGCCCAATTGGCAAACCAACAAGGGGGGGATTCCGGTCACCTGGTCGGTGCCATGCTGAATATCCACCTGACCGAGATCTTCCTCGGCGTGTTTATCGGCGCGGTTACCTTTACCGGCTCTATCGTCGCGTTCGGCAAGCTCAATGGCAAAATCAGCTCCAAGCCGCTGAACCTGCCGCACAAGCATAAGCTGAATCTGCTGGCGGCCGTGGTTTCACTGGTCTTGATGGTGTACTTCGTCAATGTGGGTGGCTCGACCTGGGCTATTGTGCTGATGACGCTGATTGCTCTGGCGTTCGGTTGGCACCTGGTCTCCTCTATCGGGGGCGCCGACATGCCGGTAGTGGTCTCCATGCTCAACTCCTACTCCGGTTGGGCGGCGGCGGCGGCGGGCTTCATGCTCTCCAACGACCTGCTGATCGTCACCGGGGCTCTGGTAGGCTCCTCCGGTGCGATTCTGTCTTACATCATGTGTAAGGCGATGAACCGCTCTTTCATTTCGGTGATTGCCGGTGGCTTTGGTACCGATGGTGTCAGTGCCTCCTCCTCAGATGAGGAGATGGGTGAATACCGCGAGATGAAGCCGGAAGATGTGGCGGATCTGCTGAAGAACTCCAGCTCTGTCATCATCACCCCAGGCTACGGCATGGCGGTCGCTCAGGCCCAGTATCCGGTGGCGGAAATCACCCAGAAGCTGCGGGATCGCGGCATCAAGGTGCGCTTCGGTATCCACCCGGTGGCCGGTCGTCTGCCAGGTCATATGAACGTGCTGCTGGCCGAGGCCAAGGTACCGTACGATATCGTGCTGGAAATGGACGAGATCAATGAGGACTTCGCCGATACCGATACCGTGCTGGTGATCGGTGCCAACGACACCGTGAATCCGGCGGCCATGGAAGATCCGGGCAGCCCGATCGCCGGCATGCCGGTGCTGGAAGTGTGGAAGGCGCAGAATGTCATCGTGTTCAAGCGCTCGATGAATACCGGTTATGCCGGGGTGCAGAATCCGCTGTTCTTCAAGGATAACTCCCACATGTGCTTTGGCGATGCCAAAGGTACAGTCGAGAGCATCCTCAAGGCACTGTAATACCGCAATTGAGTCACCAAGGG
>RRZT010502866.1_pt1 | contig 15781 bp, 15 predicted proteins | sample 2165551 | NCBI WGS metagenome assembly RRZT01 (sample SAMN10456910, study PRJNA506462) | wastewater metagenome | biome: wastewater; feature: sludge; material: wastewater sludge; isolation source: wastewater sludge with Escherichia coli K12::gfp cells carrying plasmid... | place: USA: Moscow, Idaho... | reverse complement strand
TTTTTCGCGCTGCTCGGCCCGAATGGAGCCGGCAAGACCACGCTGATCTCGATCCTTGGTGGGCTGACCCGGGCCAGCAGCGGCGCTGTCCGCGTGATGGGTCATGATGTCGTTGCCGACTACCGCGCGGCGCGGCGGTCAGTCGGCATCGTCCCGCAGGAACTTGTTTTCGACCCGTTTTTCACCGTGCGTGAAACGCTGCGTTTCCAGTCCGGCTATTTCGGCCTTGGCAACAACGACGACTGGATCGACGAAATCCTTGCCAATATCGGCCTGACCGATAAAGCCAATGCGAATATGCGCCAGCTCTCAGGCGGCATGAAGCGGCGCGTGATGGTTGCTCAGGCGCTGGTGCACCGCCCGCCGGTCATCGTGCTCGACGAACCGACCGCCGGCGTTGATGTCGAGCTGCGCCAGTCGCTGTGGGCATTCGTTCGCCGCCTGAATGCCGACGGTCACACAATTGTGCTGACTACGCACTACCTCGAAGAAGCTGAAACCTTGTGCAACCGGATTGCGATGCTCAAGCAGGGTCGGCTGATCGCGCTTGAAGACAAGGATGCGCTGATGGGTCACGGCGCCGCGCGCCGCCTGAATCTGCGGCTGAAGGCCGCATTGCCTGAATCGCTCGCGCCGCTGCTTGTCAGCCAGCGTGGCGACATGGTCGAGTTGAAGCTGGCCGAATGCGCTGAGCTCGAAGGCATCCTCGCAGAACTCTCCCGTGCTGGCGTCGGCATCCATGATATTGAGGTTAGCAAACCGGACCTCGAAGAGATATTTGTCAAAATGATGAGAAACAGCGAAGCGCCTCGCTGAATGAGTGAAGAAGTGAACAGGTTCCAATTGCTGCGCTTGCTCACTTCTTCACTTCTTCATATGCATACTCCCCAATGACCGGCTTCTACACCCTGCTCAAGAAAGAAATCCTGCGTTTCTGGAAAGTCTCGTTCCAGACCGTCGCCGCGCCGATGCTGACTGCGCTGCTGTACCAACTGATCTTTGCCCACTCGATCGGCCAGCATGTGCAACCGTACCCGGGAGTCAGCTACGCCGCGTTCCTGATCCCCGGACTCGCGATGATGTCGATGCTGCAAAACAGCTTCGCGAATGCCTCGTCGAGCCTGATCCAGTCGAAGATCACCGGCAATATCGTCTTCATCCTGCTGCCGCCGCTGTCCCATCTCGAATTCTTTGCGGCTTACCTGCTGGCCGCGATGGCGCGCGGACTGATCGTTGGAATCGGCGTGATCGCGATCACGCTGTTCTTTGCCGTGCCGCCGTTTACGCACCCGCTGTGGCTGCTCGTCTTCATGCTGCTTGGTTGCGGCGTGATGGGCGCGCTCGGCATCATTGCCGGCATCTGGGCTGAAAAATACGATCAGCTGGCCGGCTTCCAGAATTTCATCATCATGCCGCTGACCTTCCTGTCCGGCGTGTTCTACTCGATCCACAGCCTGCCGTCGTTCTGGCAGGGCGTGTCGCGTTTCAACCCGGTTTTCTACATGATCGACGGCTTCCGTTACGGCTGTTTCGGCGTCGGCGACGTCAGCCCCTGGCAGAGTCTCGCCGTAGTTGGCGTGACCTTTCTGCTGCTGGCGACGGGCACGTTGCACATGCTGAGGGCGGGGTACAAGCTAAAGCATTAAAAATAACTGTAAGCCATTGATTTTATTGATATTTTCGTTTTGCCGGCTGGGCACGCCTTGTTTTGCCGGGAATCCTTCCGGCCGGAGTGCTGCTGACAGGCTTCGTGCTAAAATCCGCATTCAAAATCAAGGCACACGGGTATCCGCATGACCCCCGCACCATTTGCATCGTCGAGCAAGACGGCATGAAGCCGGAAAAACGCTTCGGCCTCGACGAAGTCGAACGCCAGCAGAAGCATCTGGAAGACGCGCAAAAGCCGGCGCCTCGGTCGGAAGACGGTATGTCGCGCCTCGGTCAGGCGCTGGTCAATCTGCCTTGGGTGGTGCTCGCTGTCGCGTTCGCCATCTGGTGGCTGAAGCAATAACTGGAACATCATGGAAAAACTCAAAATAACCGGCGGACTGCCGCTTGACGGCGAAATCAGGATTTCCGGCGCCAAGAACGCTGCGCTGCCGATCCTGTGCGCGAGCCTGCTGACCGCCGATACGCTCCGGCTGACCAATGTGCCGCAGCTTCGGGATGTGCTGACCACGCAAAAGCTGTTGCAGGGCATGGGCATGCGCGTGATGACCGACAATGTGCACGAGTTCGAGCTGACCGGCGCGGGTGTGGACAATCTCGTTGCACCGTACGAGCTGGTCAAGACCATGCGCGCTTCGATCCTCGTGCTCGGTCCGACGCTTGCGCGCTTCGGCGAAGCGCAGGTGTCGCTGCCCGGTGGCTGCGCGATCGGCGCGCGCCCGGTCGGTGAACATATCAAGGGTCTGCAGGCGATGGGCGCCGACATCGTGATCGAACACGGTTATGTGAAAGCGCGCGGCAAGCTGCGCGGCGCACGGATCGTGACCGACATGGTCACGGTGACCGGAACCGAGAACCTGATGATGGCAGCGGTGCTTGCCGACGGCATCACCACACTAGAAAACGCCGCGCGTGAGCCGGAAGTCGCCGATTTGGCCGAATGCCTGATCAAGATGGGCGCGAAAATTCACGGTCACGGCACCGACACGATCACGATCGAAGGCGTCAAGGCGCTGCACGGCGCCGAGCACGCGGTGATGCCGGACCGGATCGAAACCGGCACCTTCCTCGTCGCCGCAGCCGCCGCGCGCGGCCGCATCGTCGTGCGCAACACGCGCGCGGGTTTACTGGATGCCGTGCTCGACAAGTTGCAGGAAGCCGGGGCGATCATCGAAGCCGGCGATGACTGGATCGCGCTCGACATGCCGTGCCGGCCAAAAGCGGTCAGCGTTCGCACCGCGCCGCACCCGGCATTTCCGACCGACATGCAGGCACAGTTCATGACGCTGAACTGCGTCGCCGAAGGCACCGGCACCGTGACCGAAACGATTTTCGAAAACCGCTTCATGCACGCGCCGGAACTGATCCGTATGGGCGCGAAAATCGATATCGAGGGCAATACCGCGATCGTGACCGGCGTCGAAAAGCTGTCCGGCGCGACCGTGATGGCGACCGATCTGCGCGCATCGGCGTCGCTGGTGATCGCCGGCCTTGTCGCCGAGGGCGAAACGATCGTCGATCGCATCTATCACCTCGATCGCGGCTACGAACATATCGAAACCAAGCTTGCCGGCGTCGGCGCGCAGATCGAGCGCATCAGCTGATCCGGCTCTGCGATTGAATACAGGAAACACCATGATTACCATCGCCCTTTCCAAAGGCCGCATCTTTGAAGAAACCCTGCCGCTGCTTGCCGCGGCCGGCATTACGCCGAACGAGGATCCGGAATCCTCGCGCAAGCTGATCATCGGCACGAACCGCGACGATGTGCGTCTGATCATCGTGCGCGCGTCCGATGTGCCGACCTACGTGCAATACGGCGCGGCCGATCTCGGCGTGGCCGGCAAGGATGTGCTGCTCGAACACGGCGGCGCCGGGCTTTATCAGCCGCTCGATCTTGAAATCGCCAAGTGCCGGCTGATGGTCGCCGTGCCCAATGGGTTTGACTATGAAGGCGCGGTCAAGCAGGGCGCACGCCTGCGCATCGCGACCAAGTACACCGAATGCGCCCGTGACCACTTCGCCAGCAAGGGTGTTCACGTCGACCTGATCAAACTGTACGGCTCGATGGAACTCGCGCCGCTGGTTGGTCTGGCCGACGCGATCGTCGATCTTGTCTCGACCGGCGGCACGCTGAAAGCGAACAACCTGGTTGCGGTCGAACATATCCGCGAGATCAGTTCGCGCCTCGTCGTGAACCAGGCCGCGCTGAAGCTCAAGCACGAGCGCATCCAGCCGATCATCGACACGTTTGCCGCGACCGTCGCAGCGCGCCACGCTGACTAATCCCCGTCGGGCGGCCTTGACCGCCCGATCTCATCTGCAGAACCCAAGATGCTGACCGCCCTGCTTGCCTATCTCGCTGTCGGCCTGGTCGCCGGCTTTCTTGCCGGGCTGCTCGGCGTCGGCGGCGGCATGGTGATCGTTCCGGCGCTGCTGTATGTGTTCCAGCTGACCGGCGTTGTCGCCGAGTTTCAGCAGCACCTGGCGCTTGGCACCTCGCTGGCGACGATCCTGTTCACCTCGGTTTCCAGCCTGAAGGCCCACCATGCGCGCGGTGCGGTGCTCTGGCCGCTGTTGCGCACGATTACGCCCGGCATTCTGGTCGGCACATTTGTGGGCGCGCAACTGGCAGGACAGGTATCGGCTGTTGCGCTAAAGTGGTTTTTCGTCGCGTTCGCCTACCTGATTGCATTGCAGATGTTGCTCGATCTGCGCCCGAAGGCGAGCCGTGAGCTGCCGGGCAAGGCCGGCGTCGGCGCGGTTGGCGGGCTGATCGGCCTGCTGTCGAGCTGGGTCGGCATCGGCGGCGGATCGCTGTCGGTGCCGTTCATGACGCTGTGCAACGTGCCGGTCAAACAGGCGATCGGCACTTCGGCCGCGATCGGCTTCCCGCTTGCGCTGGCCGGCGCAGCCGGTTTTGTCGTCAGCGGCTGGGGACGGGCTTTGCCTGCCGGCAGCTTCGGTTTTGTTTATCTGCCGGCGTTGGCCGGGATCGTGCTCGCAAGTTTCCCTATGGCCAAGGTCGGCGCCGCGGCTGCGCATCGCCTGCCTGCCGCAACGCTGAAAAAAGTGTTCGCCGCAATGCTGGTGCTGGTTGCGAGCCGCATGCTGGCCGGATTGCTCTGAAATCTACCCGGGAGGATAAAAATGAAAATGCTTGCTGCGATGATTTTTTGCCTGACCAGTCTGTTCGCCGGCGCGGCCGACGTCAGCTTCAAGGGCGTGAAGCCTGCCGTGATCATCGACGTGCGCACCCCGCAGGAATATGCGGCTGGCCATATCGAAGGTGCGCTGAACATCCCGCATGACCGGATCGCCGAAGGGATCCGTGCGGTCAAGGGATTGAAGAAGGATCAGCCGGTGCTTGTCTACTGCCGCAGCGGCCGCCGTTCGGCGCTGGCGCGCCAGGCGCTCGAGAGTGAAGGTTACCGCAATGTGCTCGACGGCGGCGGCATCGAGACGGTCGCGCGCGATCTGAAAGTCTGCGATGGTCAGACTTGTTGAATTGCCGAAAGGCGGCCGCTTGCCTTTGGTAAGTGGAAATAACGCAACTTATTGATTTTTAACGATTTTTAGTTAACAGCAAGGTCTGGATGTGCCTTGCCGGTGCTTCAGATGCGGGGTTTCTTGCCGCAGGCCGCTTTCAGCGAGGGCTCGCCCGGGCTGCCTTTGCCGATGCTGACCCAGTCCATGGTCGGAGACTGGTCAAGAAGCACCTCGCCCGCGCCGCTGTTTTGCGAATACAGGGTGAAGGAAAGCAGCCGCTGCTTCGATGCCTTGCAGTCGTACTCGACCAGATTCTTGCCGGACAAATACTTCTTTTCCAGAGTCAGTAGTTGCGGCTGGTCAAAATCGATCAGCTCACGGATTTTTACGCCTTTTTCGGTCCGGACCAGAGTCGAATAGTCGAGCGAGAAGGTCGCATTGGCCGTGCTGGTGACTTTTTCCCAGCCGGCGAGCGCACTGCCGCTGACCAGCGCCAATACCAGAATTGCTGCCTGTTTCATTGAAACTTCTCCCCAGACCGCCGTTGCGGAGGGTTGCTTCTGCAACTTGTTGATTTATAAAATTTTTTGTGAGGCGAAGCCGGCCGGTAAGCCGGGTTCTGTTCGCCGGTTTCCCGGCGCGACAGTCATTCCTCTAGGCCCAGTGTTACCACTGGGCTCCAGCAACACACCCGCAGGCTCGGTGGGCCACGTCAACGCCTGCTGCTTGGTCTTGCTCCGAATGGGGTTTACCCTGCCGTCCGTGTTGCCACGTCCGCGGTGCGCTCTTACCGACAGGCTTGCGCCTGCTTCCCTTGCGGGATACACCTTTTCACCCTTGCCTGTGAAGGAAACCGAAGTTTCCAGCCATCGGCGGTTCAGCTCTCTGTTGCACTTTCCGTCGCCTCGCGGCGCCCGGCCGTTAGCCGGCATTCTGCCCGATGGAGCCCGGACTTTCCTCCCCCCGTCGTGAGACGGGCAGCGACTGTCTGGCCTGCTTCGCGGGGTGGATTATCCGCCGGTTTGACCTTCGAGAGCAAACGGCAATCCGGTCAACCGGGAAAGCTCGGTGGCCCGGACTTGTGCAGCCTCGATCTGCGCATGCGCTGCGCGATAGCGCGCAAACACGAAAGGCGTGCCATTTTTGCCTTGCAGCTGTAGCCAAACGCTATCGCGGCCGAACAGCCCCGGTTCCTGCTCGAGGGTAATCGCGGAAAAATCGCCGATCGGATGCGACTGTCGCCACAGCACGAAGAGGCCAAGCAGGCAGTAGCAGCGTTCGACCGTGGTGGCGCTGACGCGCTGCTCAACCGTGACAGCCCACGAGGCCGCGCCAAGCGCGAGCATCGAATACCAGAACAATCCGAAGAACTGGTTTTCCAGCCGTTCCGATTCGATCAGCGGCAGCCCCCACCAGGCGGCAAGGGCCAGCCCGGCGCCGAATAGCCACCAGGCCGGTTGGCGGATCGTGCGATGGACGATCACGTGAGGCGCCATGCGATCGCCTCCCCGGCGCGCAGCGGCACGACCGGGTGTTCGCCGCACGGGTATTCGGCCGGGACCGTCCAGCTTTCCCTGACCAGCGTAACGGTGCCCCGATTGACCGGCAGGCCGTAGAACGCCGGGCCGTTCAGGCTGGCGAATGCCTCAAGCTTGTCGAGCGAGCCGGCGGCCTCGAACGCTTCGGCGTACAGCGGCAATGCGGCGTGCGCGGTGTACATGCCTGCGCAGCCGCAGGCGTTTTCCTTGGTGTGCTTCGCGTGCGGCGCGCTGTCGGTGCCGAGGAACAGCTTGTTGCTGCCGCTGGTGACCGCTTCGACGAGTTTCTGGCGGTGCGTTTCGCGCTTCAGAACCGGCAGGCAATAGTGGTGCGGGCGGATGCCGCCGACCAGCATCGCATTGCGGTTCATCAGCAGATGGTGCGCGGTTACGGTCGCCGCAACGTTGGCCGGCGCGCCGAGCACGAATTCGGCTGCCTGTGCGGTCGTGATGTGCTCCATGACGACTTTCAGCTGCGGCAGTCGCGCGATCAATGGCTGCAATACCGTGTCGATGAACACGGCTTCGCGGTCGAACACGTCGATGGCCGGATCGGTGACTTCGCCATGCACCAGCAGCGGCAAGCCGAGTTCGGCCATTTTTTCCAGCGTCGGCATGACCTTGTCGAAGCGGGTCACGCCGCTGTCGGAGTTCGTCGTCGCCCCGGCTGGGTAGAGCTTCACGGCCTTGATGAAACCGCAGGCTGCGGCCTTGGCGATTTCGGCCGGCGGCGTGTTGTCGGTCAGATACAGCGTCATCAGTGGCTCGAAGTCACCGCTGGCCGGCAGCGCGGCGAGGATGCGTTCGCGGTAAGCGTCGGCCAGCTCGACCGTCGTGACCGGCGGCTTCAGATTCGGCATCACGATCGCGCGGGCAAATTCGCGCGCGCTGTGGGCAACCACGGCCGCCATCATGTCGCCGTCGCGCAGGTGCAGATGCCAGTCGTCGGGACGGGTTATCGTCAGGGTTTGGGTCATCTCAGCGTTTCCTGATCAGAAAAATGAATTTGTCGTCTTCCTGCCATGCTTCGACCAGCTCGTTGCCGGTCTGCTTGCAGAACGCGGCCAGGTCGGTCGGTGTGCCGGAGTCGGTGCAGGTGATTTGCAGCAGTTCGCCGCTTTGCATCGGAGCGAGCGCCTTTTTGGTGCGCAGGATCGGCAACGGACAGTTGAGTCCGCACAGGTCGGCGCTCAGGTTCGGGACGGGGCGGGCGGTCATGCCGGCATTCCTTGAGGGTGGTGCAAGGCCGGTATTGTAACGCCAGCGCTGTTTCTGGCCCATGTTTCCTGTTATTGTGAATGGCTATCATTCAAGACGCAGGGCGAAGTGACGGCCCGAAAAGAACGCAACATGAATATGGTTCACTCCGCCGATCCTCGCGACGAAACTGCGCATCATCACTCTCCGGGTGATATGCATGCCCACCATCACCACCATGAGGCTACCCACCGGCGCTTGCTGTGGGCCTTGCTGCTGACAGGCGGTTTTGGCCTCGTTGAACTCGGTGGCGGTTTCTGGTCCGGATCACTTGCGTTGATTTCCGATGCCGGCCACATGTTCACCGACGCCGGTGCGTTGCTGCTGGCGCTGCTTGCCAGCCGAATCGGCCGCAGGCCGGCCAATCAGGCCAAATCGTACGGTTACGCGCGCGCCGAGGTGATCGGTGCGCTGGTCAACGGCGTTCTGATGCTCGGACTCGTGCTGTGGATTTTTGTCGAGGCGGTGCAGCGCCTGCTGCATCCGCATGCGGTCAACGGCATCGGCGTGATGACGATCGCCGGCATTGGCCTGCTGGTCAACCTTGCATCTGCCTGGCTGCTTTCGCATGACCATGGCAACCTGAACAGCCGCGCGGCCTTTATCCATGTGCTTGGTGACCTGCTCGGCTCGGCGGCGGCGATTGTCGCCGGCGCGGTGATCTATGCGACCGGCTGGCAACCGATTGACCCACTGCTGTCGATGCTGGTGTGCTTGCTGATTTTGCGATCGACCTGGTCGCTGCTGCGCCAGTCGGTCAATGTGCTGATGGACAGCGTACCGGAACATCTAGACCTGAATGAGATCGGCCATGCGCTGGCTGCCGAGGAGGGCGTGATCGAGGTTCATGATCTGCATATCTGGCCTCTCGGTGGAGACCGAATTGCGCTTTCCGCGCACCTGACCATCGAACATCCGGAAAACTGGCCGGCGTTGCTGACCCACCTCAACCATCTGCTGAAAACCCGCTATGGCATCGGACATACGACCTTGCAACCGGTCTGGCGCGTGCCGGCGCCCGCGCACACGATTGCGATCCACCCGTTGCATCATTGACTCTCCTCCGACCGTGTCCGGCTTGTCAGGATAACTGCCCTGCGAGAAGATACCGGCCTTGGAGGAAGTTCACATGTCTGCACGCCGTTGTCTTTGCCTGATCCTGTCCCTTGCCGCCGCCATGGCCTGCGCCGAGCAGTCCGAAGACGAGAGCAGCATAAAAACCTGGTTAACCACCGACCGCGACAAGCTGCCGCCGCCTGCGGAGCAGGAGTTTACGTTGCCCGATCTTGCCGGACTGAAGGACTGGTATGTCTATCCGATGGATCGGCGCATGGGCTCGGCCCGGGTCGAGATCGCGGCTGATTCGGTTTCGATTGGCAAGGAAGACCGTATCCTGCGTTACGCGGTCGCGATCATTCCGAAGAGTGGTTTGCGCAACGTGTTCTTCGAGGGAATCGATTGCTTCACCTCGCGTTACCGCAATTATGCGTGGGCTCAGCCCGATCAGACCTGGCGCAAGGCGGACAAGCTCGTCTGGCGCGTGGCGCTGGGCGGCACGATCAACGCCTGGCAGGGCACCTTGATCAATGACTTCTGCGGCGACGCCGGCCCGTATTCGCTGAAGGAAATCCAGAAGGCTGTCCGCGAGGGCGAGTTGCCGCCGAAAACCGGGCAATCGAGATAAAGGAATCATCATGTTTGAACACGTCGATGCGTATGCCGGCGACCCGATCCTGTCGCTGGTCGAAACTTTCCATCAGGACCCGCGCACGCAGAAGGTCAATCTCGGCATCGGTCTCTATTACGACGAACAGGGCCGTATTCCTCTGCTCGGTTCGGTGCAGAAGGCTGAATCCGCGCTGGCCGCAAAGCCGCTGCCGCGCCCATATCTGCCGATGGAAGGCGCGGCCAACTACCGCGCCGTCGTGCAGAAGCTGCTGTTCGGTGCTGACAGCGAGGCGGTCAGCACCGGGCGCATCGCGACGATCCAGACCATCGGCGGCTCGGGCGCGCTGAAGATCGGGGCGGACCTGCTCAAGCGCTACTTTCCGGACAGCGAAGCGTGGGTCAGTGATCCGACTTGGGAAAACCACCGCTCGATTTTCGAGGGCGCCGGGTTCAAGGTCCACGATTACCCGTACTACGATGCGGCAACCGGCGGCGTGAATTTTGCGGCGATGCTTGCCACGTTGCAGGCGATGCCGATGCACAGCATCGTGCTGCTGCACCCGTGTTGCCACAACCCGACCGGCGTCGATCTGAGCCAGGAGCAATGGCTGCAGGTCGTCGCGGTGGTCGTGGAACGCCGGTTGATCGCGTTCATGGACATTGCCTACCAGGGCTTCGGCGACAGCCTCGACGACGACGCGTTCGCGATTCGCGCGATGACTGCGGCCGGCGCGAACTTCCTTGTCAGCAATTCGTTCTCGAAAAACCTGTCTTTCTACGGTGAACGCTGTGGCGGCCTGTCCGTGATCTGCAAGAATGCCGAGGAGGCAGGACGCGTGCTCGGCCAGATGAAGTTCACCGTGCGCCGCAACTATTCGAGCCCGCCTTTCCACGGCGGCCAGGTTGCCGCTGCGGTCATGGAAGATCCTGCCCTGTATCAGCAGTGGGTCGGCGAGGTTGGCGAGATGCGCGAGCGGATCAAGGCGATGCGCCAGAAACTCTACGATGTGTTGAGCGCTAAGGTTCCGGGACGCGATTTCAGTTACTTCATCAAGCAGCGCGGCATGTTCAGCTACACGGGCCTGACCGTCGAACAGGTCCTGCGTCTGCGCGAGGAGTTTGCGGTCTATCTCCTGAATTCGGGGCGCATGTGCGTCGCGGGATTGAACCAGAGCAACGTCGACTACGTGGCGTCGGCCTTCGCGGCGGTGCTGCGCGGCTGATGGTCATCCGCCGGCCGTGATTCACTCCGGTCGGCGAATTTCTGGCTGGCGCTAGCCGATGTCGCGGCTGCCGAAGAACTGCCGGCTGGTCTTAAGCAGATTGTGAGCGTATTCGCTGAGCTTGCCCGGATGCTGCGCCGGTAGCGTGCCGAGGATTGCGTCGGCGCGGGCCAGTAGCGCGGCGAAGTCGTCGGCGTAGTCGTTTTCGTGCATCAGTTCCAGAATGCCGGCTTTTTTCAGCTTGGCGCGTACGCGTGGGTTTGCTTCGCACAGCATGACCTTCACCCCGCGTTTTTTCAGTTTGACGATCACTTCCTCGAGCAACTGCAGCCCGGTGATGTCGGTAAACGGCACGCGACGCAGGCGCAGGATCAGAATGCGCGGATCGGCATGGGTCTGCAGCAGCGCGCGTTCGAAATTCTCGACCGCGCCAAAGAAAAACGGCCCGGCGATCTCGTAGACGAGCAGTCCCTTGGGTAGCGTGTGCAGTCCCTGGTTCAGCAACTCCAGCTTCAGTTCGTGTTCGCCCAACTGCTGGACTTCGACGCTCGCTGCCATGCGGCGCATGAACTGCAGGATTGCCAGCGTCACGCCGATATTGACCGCGACGACCAGATCAGTAAAAACGGTCAGCACGAAGGTGATCAGCAGGATCGCGACATCGGCGCGCGGCGCGCGCCGGATCATGCGGGTGAAATGGCGGAACTCGCTCATGTTCCAGGCGACGACGAACAGGATCGCCGCCAGCGCCGCGAGCGGAATGTTGTCGGCCAATGGCGCCAGAATCAGCACGACCGCAGCCAGAAACAGCGCGTGGGCGATTCCGGCCAGCGGATTGGAGCCGCCGTTGCGGATATTCGTCGCGGTGCGCGCGATCGCGCCGGTCGCCGGAAAGCCGCCAAACAGCGGCGCGATGATGTTCGCGATTCCCTGACCGATCAGTTCCTGGTTCGAATCGTGCCGGTTGCCGGTCATGCCGTCGGCGACGACGCAGGACAGCAACGATTCGATTGCGCCGAGCATCGCAATCGTGAACGCCGGGCCGATCAGTTCGATCACGCGCGCCGGCGTGACCGGCGGCAGGGCAAAGCTCGGCAAGCCCTGCGGAATGCCGCCGAACGCGCTGCCGATCGTGGCAACGCCGTCGAAGTGGAAGACCGATTGCACGATCGTCGCGACGGCCATGGCGACCAGCGGGCCCGGGATGCGCTGCAGACCGCGGATGCGCGACGAGAACAGCACTAGCAACAGGCTTGCCAGCGCGAGCATCGTCGTGGCCGGGTGCAGTTGCGGCAAGGCCTCAAGCAGATGCCAGACTTTTTCGTGAAAATGCCCGCCTGCGACATCAGGCAGGCCGAAGAAGTCCTTCCACTGGCCGACGAAGATTACGATGCTGATCCCGGTCGTGAAGCCGACGATGACCGGCGCGGGAATGAACTTGATCACCGCGCCCATCCGTGCGATTCCCATCACGGCCAGGATCAGTCCGGCCATCAGGCAGGCAAGCTGCAAACCGTCGATACCGTATTTGGCGGTCACGCCGGCCAGAATCGCGACGAACGCGCCGGTGGGGCCGGCGACCTGCACGCGGCAGCCGCCAAACAGCGTGACCATCAGCCCGCCGATGATCGCGGTATACAGGCCCTGTTCGGGCCGCGCGCCCGATGCGATCGCGAACGCCATCGCGAGCGGCAGGGCGACGACGCCGACAATGACTCCGGCGACAATATTCGGCAACAGCGTATCGCGACCGAACGCGCCGGCCCGGCTGGATTCAAGAATCGCGATCATCCGCGCGCCTCCCCCGGTCCCGACCCGCGAAGCGGGAGCGGACGGGTTTTGATGGATTTAAATGTGTAACTCATTGATTTATATGGTGTTTTATTTTATTTGTACCGTGGGCTGCCGACCGGATACATGGCATCCCATGTCACAGCATACTACTGCGCCGCGATGCGATCGCGATAGGCGATACTGACAGTATTTGGCCAAACGCCTACACTTGGGGCCTGAAACAGGATTGCCGAGATGGACAAATTGCAGAATACCTTTCGACGCAGATGGCATCGCGCCGTCTATGAACACCCGCTTCTGCTGATCGCAGGCCTGTTCCTGGCGACCCTCGTGATGGGGTGGCTGGGTGCGAGGTATGCAGCCGAACGCGAAGAGCGCAGCTTCGTGGCCTATTCGGAACATCTGATGCAGACCTTTGCCGGGCAGCGGCAGAAGCAGCTTGGCGCGACTGTGCGTGATTACGCGGTCTGGGATGACATGGTCGAGCATATCCACAGCGAGACTTCCGATCACGAGTGGCTGCGAAGTAATCTGACCGGATCGGTTTATCATAATCTGGGCATCGAAGATGCGCTGGTGCTCAGCCCCAGTTTGCGTCCGCTTTATGTGTTACGGCACGGCGAGGAAGTCCGGTTCAAGCGGCTGGCCGACTGGAACAGCGAATTTGCCGCACTGCTTGCTCGGCGCGTGACCCTCGATCCGGAACTCAATTCGCTGTCCGGCGTTGTACGCACCCGCGGCGTGCTGCAGTTTCTGGTTGCCGAACGTATCCGTCCGGAGCATCGCAGCGCAGCCAGCGGCCGGACGGGGGGCTGGATCATCTTTGCCCGCGACATCGATCCGCAATGGCGCGATGAAACCAGCTACCTGTTGTCGATCAAGAACCTGTCGGTGATCAATGAGTCTCCGCAGGGGGCGGGGCCCCGCTACCGGCTGGCCGGCGTCGATGACCAGCCGGTCGCCTGGCTTTTCTGGCAGGTCGATCGCGAAGCGTCGCATGACGGCGCGGCCATGCCGCTGCTGGCCGGACTGCTGGTGTTGTTCGTGTTCGTGACGTTGCTCGCGCGTTCCGTGCTGAAGATGCATCAACGCGAAAACCAGTCCCAGGCACGAATGCTGTGCCAGTCGGAGGCCCTGCGCCACTTGGCTCGGCTGCCGCACGGCGGCGAGGATAAAAGTCGCTTCCTGATGGAGATCACGCATTCGGTTCAGCAGGTGCTGGCGGCGGCACGGGTCTCGGTCTGGCGCGCACAAGGCGACGAATTCCGTTGCGTTGCGGCAAGCGATCCCGCCGCGATCGGGGAAGTTCTCGATATTCATGCTCATGCGCGTTACTTCGGTTACCTGAGCGAGTCGCGCACGCTGGCGGCAGCGGATATCGCCGGGGATTTGCGCATGGCCAACGTGCTGGGCAGCCGGCAGGCGCGGCAGGTCGTGGCGGCGCTTGATGCGGCCATCATGATCCGCGACAAGCTGGCCGGAATGCTGTGCATTGAGGATGCTCGCGGCCCCCGGGAATGGGAGCCGGATCAGATCGGCTTCGCTGCCGCCGTCGCCGACCAGATCGTCGTGGCTTATGAGTCGGACGAGCGCAAGCGCATGGAGGCGGCGCTGCTGCGCCAGCGGCACTATGATGCGTTGACCGGCCTGCCGAACGCGGAAAAACTTTCCCAGTTGCTGAGTCAGCACATGCTGCGCTCCGGTGCGCAGGTCGTGTATTCGCTATGGCATGTCAGCGGCCTGTTCCATATCAATGAGGAATTTGGACAGGCCGGCGGCGACGCGCTGCTGCAGGAGTTCGCGCAAAGGCTTGAGCAAACCTCGGGTTCGTTCTTTGCTTCGCGGCTGGTTGGCAACCGTTTTGTGCTTGCGCTGCTCGATGTGGCGCCGGACCAGGCAGCCCATGAGATCGAGCAGTTGTACTACCGCTTGCAGCAGCCGTTTGAGCTGGCCGGTTCCGAGATCGCGGTGCAGCTGAGTTGCGGGGTGAGTCTCGCTCCGCAGGATGCACATTCGAGCGAGGAACTGCAGCGCCATGCCGAGTTTGCGCTTGAAGCGGCCAGATCGGGCAACGGCTCGGCCGTCGAATACTATGCATCGGAACAAAACGCGGCAGCACGCGAGCGTCATCAGTTGGCTGCCATGCTGCCGGCCGCGCTCGGCCGGGGCGAGCTTGAAGTTCATTTCCAGCCGTTCGTCGATATCGTTTCCGGCGATATCGTGGGCGCCGAAGCACTCGTGCGCTGGCGCCATCCGGGAAAGGACTGGATCCCGCCGGCCGAGTTCATTCCGCTGGCCGAGGAAACCGGGCAGATCCATGCGCTTGGCCGCTTCGTACTGGAAGAGTCCGTCCGCTGCCAGGCTGAATGGATCAGCCGGGCAGGGCGGGAGATTGCGATGGCGGTGAATGTCTCGGCGCTGCAACTGCGCGATCCGGAATTCATTCCGTTTGTCGAACAGTTGCTGCAACGATACAAGCTGCCGCCACGGATGTTCGAGATCGAGGTGACCGAAAGTCTGTCGATTGAGCTGTTCGAGCAGGCCCCGGAAGCGATTGGACGGCTGCATGCGCTGGGTGTGTGCCTGTCGATCGACGATTTCGGCACCGGTTATTCATCGCTGTCCTATTTGCGACGTTTGCCGGCCCGCAAGCTCAAGATCGACCGCAGCTTCATCGAACGAGTGTCTGCCGAACAACAGGATGCGGACCTGGCGCGCATGATCATCAGCCTTGGGAAAATCCTGGACATGACGATCGTGGCCGAAGGCGTCGAAACGGTCGAGCAGCTGCAGTTTCTGCGCGAGCATGGCTGCGACATCGGCCAGGGCTTCCTCTTCAGTCGCCCGGTCTGCGCTGCCGATTTCTGGCCGCTGCTCGAACGCGGGATCCAGCTCAGGAACTGAATCCCAGCCAGCATGCAAAAGCCCCGCTGCGGGCGCAATGCTGTTCGTTTAATGAATAGTTGCCGCGATTAGCGGCCTGCCAGAGAATCCGGAACCCCAAACAGGTTCCGGATTTTTTATGTCTCTCATTGAGGATTTGAGTGCAGTCCTGACGATCGCCGAGCAACCACTGAGCCGGCTGGACGTATTGACCGAGCACATTCCTGTCGATTGGATACAGAGCGCCGCCGCGTTATCGAC
>RRZT010569509.1_pt1 | contig 15783 bp, 16 predicted proteins | sample 2165551 | NCBI WGS metagenome assembly RRZT01 (sample SAMN10456910, study PRJNA506462) | wastewater metagenome | biome: wastewater; feature: sludge; material: wastewater sludge; isolation source: wastewater sludge with Escherichia coli K12::gfp cells carrying plasmid... | place: USA: Moscow, Idaho... | reverse complement strand
GGTACGCAAAAGACGCAAAAAATACCAGAAATGATTTTGGCTTGCCTTGCCTTGGCTTGGGTTGGGTTAGGCTTGCGCTTGGCGCTTCCACGCTTCACAGCCTTACCCCCGTCATTCCCGCGCAGGCGGGAATCCACAGCCGCTTGTAAACCAAGACATGGATTCCCGCCTGCGCGGGAATGACGATAACAGGCGGCAGGCTCGGTGCGTGGGTGACGGTAACTTGCGGCAGACTCAATGCGGGGATGACGGTAACAAGCGGCAGTTTAGTAGGGTGGGTGACTTGTTCACCCACGCGGATGCTGGAAGGTGGGTAACAAGTCACCCACCCTTGCATCCTTCCCCCTGCAAGCAAAGGCAGCGCAAACCCAGCCAAAATCAACCAAAACCAACAACCAGCTCCCATGCGGGTTGCAGAGCATAAATGCCCTGCAGGGCGCATAAACACTGGTTGCCACGTTTTTATGCTTTTTGCTGTTTTTGGGGCATTTTCCCCACTGCGCTAATGCGTTCTTTGCACTCTTGCCGCGCGGGTGAACACGTCACCCACGCTACTTGGCTGTTTTTTTGGGCTGGCAGGAATGCGGAGCAAGGGCAGAGACGCAGAGGACGCAAAGGGTACGCAAAAGACGCAAAAAATACCAGAAATGATTTTGGCTTGCCTTGCCTTGGCTTGGGTTGGGTTAGGCTTGCGCTTGGCGCTTCCACGCTTCACAGCCTTACCCCCGTCATTCCCACGCAGGCGGGAATCCATGCCTTTGATTGTGCGCTGCTGTGGATTCCCGCCTGCGCGGGGATGACGGTAACAAGAGGCAGGCTCGGCGCGCGGGTGACTGAAACAAGCGGCAGGCTTTGCGCGGAAATAACACAAAGTGAGAGTGAGTGTGCTACCGCCAGCGCAACGGTAAATACCGTCTTGGCAGCAATAATCAAACCCGATTTTTGTGTTTTTCTGCGACTTCTGCGTAACCTTTGCGCCCTCTGCGCTCTACATTGGATTGCAGGTGCTGTACCCATATTGCAGCCGCTCTGCCCCATTGCCAAACCCATTTCTGGTATTTTTTGCGTCTTTTGCGCACCCTTTGCGCCCTCTGCGTTCTGCCCCCGCATTCGTACCCCACATACAAAACAAAAAAGCCCCGAAGCATACACCTCAGGGCTTTTATCCAAACGCGCGGAAAGCAATCGCAATAAGCGCTTATTTCTTCTGGCGGAACTTGCGCAGAGCAGCAATCTGTGCGGCCATAACTGCCAGCTCCGACTGCGCCATAGCCACGTCAAAACCTGTTTTCGCATTTTTAAGCGCTTCTTCAGCTTGACGCTTGGCAGTGTTGGCTTTTTCTTCGTCCAAATCCTTGCCGCGAATAGCCGTATCCGACAGAACCGTAACGCAATCAGGCTGCACTTCAAGAATGCCGCCCGCCACGAAAACAAACTCTTCTTTGCCATCTTCCATGCGAATACGCACAGAGCCCGGGCGAATGCGGGTAATCAAGGGCAGGTGGCGCGGATAAATGCCCAGCTCGCCATTTTCTCCGGGCAAAACGACAAAACGGGCGCGACCTGAGAAAATCGACTCTTCGGCGCTAACCACATTGACTTGCAGGGTATTCACATCAACCTTTCAGTAGCTGCACGCAATGCCCGCTGACTTACGTCAGTCAGGCCATTGCTGCATGGGCATCATGCCACTTTCTTGGCTTTCTCAATAGCTTCGTCGATGGTGCCAACCATGTAGAAGGCTTGTTCGGGCAAATGGTCGCACTCGCCGTTCACAATCATCTTGAAGCCGCGGATGGTTTCGGCCAGCGAAACATATTTGCCCGGTGCGCCAGTAAACACTTCGGCAACGTGGAATGGCTGCGACAGGAAGCGCTGAATCTTACGGGCACGCGCCACAATCAGCTTGTCTTCTGGTGCCAGCTCGTCCATACCCAAAATGGCAATAATGTCGCGCAGTTCCTTATAACGCTGCAATGTATTTTGCACAGCGCGCGCTACAGTATAGTGCTCATCACCCACTACATACGGATCCAACTGACGGCTGGTAGAGTCCAGCGGATCAACCGCAGGATAAATACCCAGAGCAGCAATATCGCGGCTCAAAACAACGGTCGAGTCCAAGTGGGCAAATGTGGTTGCGGGAGATGGGTCGGTCAAGTCGTCGGCAGGCACATACACGGCCTGAATCGATGTAATCGAACCCACTTTGGTAGAGGTAATGCGCTCTTGCAGGCGACCCATTTCTTCGGCCAGTGTAGGCTGGTAGCCCACGGCAGAAGGCATACGACCGAGCAGAGCAGAAACTTCAGTACCAGCCAGTGTGTAGCGGTAGATGTTATCCACAAAGAACAACACGTCACGGCCTTCGTCACGGAAAGATTCAGCAATGGTCAAGCCTGTGAGCGCCACGCGCAGACGGTTGCCAGGCGGCTCGTTCATCTGACCATAAACCATCGCAACTTTCGAGTTGGAGAGGTTTTCCAAATCTACAACCTTGGAATCGGCCATTTCGTGGTAGAAGTCGTTACCTTCACGGGTACGCTCACCCACACCAGCAAACACCGACAAGCCGCTGTGCGCCTTGGCAATGTTGTTAATCAATTCCATCATGTTCACGGTTTTGCCCACACCAGCACCACCGAACAGACCCACCTTACCACCTTTAGCAAAGGGGCAAACCAAGTCAATCACCTTGATACCAGTTTCGAGCAGCTCTTGCGAGGGGCTCAAATCAGCATATTCAGGTGCTTTGCGGTGAATAGATGCAGTATCCGCATCTTCAATCGGGCCGCGCTCGTCAATGGGGCGACCCAGCACGTCCATAATACGACCGAGGGTTGGGCGGCCAATAGGCACAGTAATAGGCGCATGGGTGTTATACACGGTCATGCCACGGCGCAGACCGTCAGACGAGCCCAGCGCAATGGTACGCGCAATGCCGCCACCAAGTTGCTGCTGCACTTCCAGCGTCAAGTCAGAGCCTTCCATCTTGAGCGCGTCATAAATTTTTGGCATCTCGTCGTGAGAAAACTCCACGTCGACCACTGCGCCAATGCACTGTACGATTTTGCCCTGCGCACGGGTTGCGGTTGCTGTCATTTTTCAACTCCAATCCATCTTTGAATTAATCCTGATGTACGCCTTGTACCGTCTGACTTCACTGTTCTTATGCCTTTGCACACTTCTACACTTTACAGACAAGACCACAACGCTGCACACCCATCACACTGCTGCCGCACCTGCCACAATTTCAGAAAGCTCTGTAGTAATTGAGGCTTGTCGGGTTTTGTTATAGAGCAGCTTGAACTCATCAATAACACTCTTGGCATTATCACTAGCGGCCTTCATAGCTACAGTGCGTGCCGATTGCTCAGAAGCCATATTCTCGGCTACAGCCTGATACACCAACGACTCTACATAGCGCACCAGCAAATCATCAATCACTGTTTGCGGATCGGGCTCATAGATATAGTCGCGCTTGCCAGAATATGCCGCTGGTTTCGCGCCATCTTCATGGGCATCATGCACTGGCGTATGTTCAGGCTCGTCTTCCCTTTCAATATCCGCACGCTCAAGCGGCAGCAAGCACTCCACTACTGGCTCTTGGCGCATGGTATTGATAAAGCGGGTATAGCACAGGTACACAGCACTGAGCTCGCCTTTGGCAAAAGCATCAAGCAAAACCTTGACTGGTCCAATCAGCTTGTCAAGACGAGGTGTGTCGCCCAACTGGGTAGCGTGCGCATAAACTGGAGCACCCATGCGTCCCAAAAATCCATGCCCTTTGCTGCCAATAGCAACTGTCTTAACAGACATGCCTTGTTCTTGCACTTCCCGAATTTTTTGCGTAACCAGACGCAGCATATTCGTATTGAGGCCGCCACACAGACCTTTGTCTGTTGTGACAACAATCATACCGATTGCCTTGGCCTCATTTTTCTTCATGAAGGTATGGACGTACTCAGGGTTGGCACGACCGAGGTTGGCCGCAATCACCCGCACTTTTTCACTGTACGGACGCGCCATGCGCATGCGTTCCTGCGCCTTGCGCATCTTGGAGGCGGCGACCATTTCCATGGCTTTAGTGATTTTGCGGGTGTTTTCCACCGACTTAATCTTGCCACGTATTTCCTTGCCTGCTGCCACGTTACTCTCCCACAATCATGCGAAGTTTTTTCTGAACGCCTGAATGGCTCCCGCCAATTCAGCCTCAAGCTTGCCTTCTTTATCAAAAGCACGGTCAGCTTCAAGTTGCGTTAGCAATGCAGCATGCTTGTCTTTCAGATAGGAATGCAAGCCCGACTCGAAGGAAAGCACTTTTTTCACTTCGACATCGTCCAGATAACCCTTATTAACCGCATACAGCGATGCAGCCATCAGGCTGATTGACAGAGGTGCATACTGTGCTTGTTTGAGCAATTCTGTAACACGTGCGCCGCGGTCAAGCTGCTTGCGAGTAGCTTCATCCAAATCAGAAGCAAACTGCGCGAACGCTGCCAACTCACGGTACTGTGCCAAGTCGGTACGAATACCGCCAGACAGTCCTTTGATGAGCTTGGTTTGCGCTGCACCACCCACACGCGAAACAGAAATACCCGCATTAATAGCAGGACGGATACCCGCATTAAACAAGCTGGTTTCCAAGAAAATCTGACCGTCGGTAATAGAAATAACGTTGGTAGGCACGAATGCGGAAACGTCACCAGCCTGTGTTTCAATGATAGGCAGAGCAGTCAGTGAACCTGTTTTACCAGTCACTGCACCGTTGGTAAATTTCTCAACGTATTCTTCATTAACGCGTGCGGCGCGCTCAAGCAAGCGGCTGTGCAGGTAAAACACGTCACCTGGATAGGCTTCACGGCCTGGCGGACGGCGCAGCAGCAGCGATACTTGACGATACGCAACAGCTTGCTTAGACAGATCGTCGTAAATAATCAGCGCATCTTGCCCACGGTCGCGGAAGTATTCGCCCATGGTACAACCAGAGTAGGCGCTCACATATTGCATAGCAGCCGACTCGGAAGCAGAGGCAGCTACAACAATGGTGTAATCCATTGCGCCAGCTTTTTCCAGTGCGCGCACCACGTTTTTAATCGACGAAGCTTTCTGTCCGATAGCCACGTAGATACAGGTCATATTCTGACCTTTTTGATTGATGATGGTGTCAATCGCAACGGCTGTTTTACCAGTCTGGCGGTCACCAATAATCAATTCACGCTGACCACGTCCAACTGGAACCATGGAGTCGATGGATTTCAGACCGGTTTGCACTGGCTGATCAACCGATTTACGCGCAATAACGCCTGGCGCAACTTTTTCAATCACGTCAGTCATTTTTGCGTTGATTGGGCCTTTGCCATCAATAGGCTGACCCAACGCATTAACCACGCGACCAATTAGCTCGGGGCCTACGGGCACTTCCAAAATACGGCCAGTGCACTTAACACCGTCGCCTTCAGAAATGTGTTCGTATTCGCCAAGAATCACGGCACCTACCATGTCGCGTTCAAGGTTGAGCGCGAGACCGAAAGTTGGCGTGCCATCTGCCGTTGGCGGGAACTCCAACATTTCCCCTTGCATGGCGCCAGATAGACCATGAATGCGGCAAATACCATCGGTTACGGTAGAAACCGTACCTTGATTGCGCACATCAGCCGTTTCCACCATCCCTTGGATGCGGCTTTTGATTTGTTCAGAAATATCTGCGGGATTGAGCAGCATGACTCTTTCCTTCTTTCTTTAATAGCCTTCAGCCCACCCTTTTATGCAGTGAGAGCCTGTTTCAAATTTTCGATCTTGTTTTTGACCGAAGCGTCGAGTACATCGTCACCAACAACGACGCGAATACCGCCAATCAGGGAAGCATCTTGCTCCACCTTGAAGGTCAGTTTGCGTTTAAAGCGGCTTTCTAGCTTTTCTTTAAGACCAGCAAGCTGTGCATCACTCATTGGGAAAGCGCTATATACCAACGCTTCGGTAGAGTCTGATGCTTCAGCATTGCCACCAATAAAGGAGCTAAATTTTTCCATCAAATCCGATGAGCCCGATTGCTGTCCTTGCAAAACGGCACGCAGCAAATCTTGAATTTTGGCGTTAGCCATATTGCACTCCTCGATTACAGTTCTGCTTTGAGGCGCTCAAGCAGATCAGCGTGGGCAGCAGCGTTGATTTCCTTATGCAGGATTTGCTCTGCGCCTTTGACTGCCAGATTTGCTACCTCAAGACGCAGGGCATCACGCACTTTAACAGCTTCGTGCTCGGCATCGGCTTTGGCGGTAGCAATGATGCGTGCGCTTTCAACGTTTGCACTTGCTCTGGCTGCTTCGATGATTTCTTGCGCTTGGCGCTCGGCATCAGCACGCTGTGCTGCAGCTTCGTTACGCATGGCTGCCAGTTGTTCTTCAACTTTCAGGTTCATGTCGGCAACTTCAGCTTTGGCTTTATCGGCTGCTGCCAGGCTGTCGGCAACTTTTTTGGCACGGTCATCCAGTGCTTTCATGATGGGTGGCCATACCATTTTCATGGTGAAAAGGCAGAGCACGAAAAACACCAGCGTCTGGAAGATTAACGTTGCATTGATATTCATTTGTTTATTCCTTTACAAGGCTTGCGAACAACCACTCTCTCGTTTTATTAGAGTTGGAAGGGGCTAGCAAAAGCGAACAACAGGGCAATAGCAACACCAATCAGGAAGGCCGCGTCAATCAGACCTGCCAACACGAACATTTTGGCTTGCAAATCGTTCATCAGCTCAGGCTGACGTGCCGAAGATTCGAGGAACTTACCGCCCATGAGACCAATGCCCAAAGCAGCACCCAAAGCGCCTAAGCCTACAATCAAACCGCATGCCAGCGCAACCAGACCTATGATATTTTCCATTTGTAACTCCTTGTTCAGGTAAATGAGAGAGTGAGAAGAAAGTAGAAGAAAACGATTACGGCATTAATGCTTCGTGTGTGCCTGGCTGATGTAAATCAGCGTGAGCATCATGAAGATGAAGGCCTGCAGGGTAATCACCAGAATGTGGAAGATTGCCCAAATCGAACCAGCCGCAATGTGTGCGACTCCCAAGCCGATATACAGACCTGCGAAGCCTTTCCAGGCACCGCCAAGCATGGCAATCAGCATAAATACCAGCTCGCCAGCAAACATGTTGCCAAACAACCGCATGCCGTGAGAGATGGTTTTGGAAGAGAATTCAATAATTTGCATACCCAGGTTAATAGGGGCGATAGCCAAGTGTGCGCCAAATGGTGCGCTGATTAGCTCGTGACCCCAGCCACCCAGGCCTTTCATTTTGATGTTGTAGTAGACGCAGACTAGCAATACGCCCAAAGCCATGCCGAATGCAGCAGACAAGTCGGCAGTTGGCACTATACGCATGTATGCGTATGGGGAGCGGTGACCTACAGCGCCTTCCCACATCCAGGGCAGCAAATCTACTGGCAGCATATCCATGGCGTTCATGAAGAAAATCCACATGAACACGGTTAGCGCAATGGGGGATGCTGCTTTGAGACTTTTCTCGTTGTGGATGAGGCCTCTGGCTTGTCCATCAACAAATTCAACCAGAAATTCAACCATTGCCTGGAAGCGGCCTGGTACGCCTGCTGTGGCTCTGCGTGCTGCAGCCCACATGATTAGACAAGCCAGCGCACCCAAGGTGACGCTGAAGAACAACGAGTCTGCGTTGAACAGACTGAAGTCCACCATTTTGGTTTGCTTGACGGGTTCCAAGGCAAAGTTCAGCTGCATGTGCTGCAGGTGATGCTTGATGTACTCGCCCGCAGTAGGCGCATGTGCCGCGGCTTGTGCTACAGCTTGCTCAGTAGACATATTTGACTCCGTTAACTCAAAACCTACCCACTTACACAACCGTGGCGCTGTTTCGGCGCCGCCTGATGTGATCGAAGATGAATGCCAGCCAATATCCTTTGACGGCGATGATGAATACTACCAGCATCGCTAACCAGCTTAACCTATCTACACACCGTGGCGCTACCAAGAGCATCAGGGTTGACAAAAAAATCTTGATTCCTTCCCAGACGAAAATTGTAAGACATCCAGCGCTGCTGGCTGTCTTTTGAGGCAGTTTGCTGATGCGTGCTGTCATGCGCAGGTATCCCGCTGTACAGAGCACTGCTGGTATTAAGCAGGATAGTGCGCCGTAGAGCATGGAGGTTAGCACGTTTGCGGGCAATCGCATCAATAGTCCGACTAGCATGGCTAGTGTTGCTACGGCACTTTGTGCCAGTAGCGGTATCCATAGCGGCATGGGCTGGTGTTTGGCGCGTAGGGCCTGTACCTGCTTTGCCGTTAAGGGGACTATTTGTTCTTCCTCGTCGTCAATTTCCTTTTGCATACGGGTAACCACTCTTACAAATCAATCACCCTGCACACAACTGGGAACATCTCTTGCCGCGGCATTATACCCATCATCTGACTATGTTTTTTGATAAGTCGCGTAAACAGCGGTTTTTTCGTATATATGGGCTGTTTATTAGGGTGAAATGGCTTGTTTTGCTGCTGTTGATGCGTTGTTGCCAAGGTTGTTACAGTTTTTAGCACGGTTGTGCGCGGTTGTTTAGCTTGTTGCTGGTTTGTTTGCGAGATGTTCTTTCAGTATGAGTGCTGCTTCTTGTGTGTGCGGGTCGTTTGGGTGCAGGCGGCGCAGGCCTTGGTAGACTTGCAGGGCTTGCTGTGGCTGCTGTAGCCCTTGTGCGAGTACGCGTACGATGAGTGCGTAGGCGGCTGGGATGTGGCGGTCGCCTTTGAAGCGTTTGTCGTATCCGCGCAGGAGCTGTATTGCCAGCATGTATTCTTGTGTTTTGCAGGCGTATTGGGCCAGGTGCAGGGTGTTTGATGCGCTTTGTAGTGCAAAGTGCGGCATTTTTTCTATGCAGGCTTTGTAGGTTTGCAGGGCTTCGGATTGTGCTTGTTTTTTAAGCAGTAGTTCGATGTAGGTGTGTCCTTGTCGCAGCAGGTTTTCTGATGCGCCTTGCAGGAGTAGCAAGCGGTAGTAGCGGCGCTGGTCGGGCAGGTTTTCGGGGTTTTCGCGTTGCCATTGCTGTGCTTGTTGTAGTGCTTGTGGCAGTTGGCCTTGTTGGACTTGGCTGGCGACTTCGGCATCGCGCTGGCGGGCTTGTTGGCGCGGGTTGTTGCTGGGGGTTTGGTCTGCTACGTATTCGTTGATGATGTCTATGTCTAGTTCTTGGTGGTATTGGTACATGGTGTAGCCGATGAGTGCGGCGTTGACCCACCAAAAGTAGATGGTGACGAACATGATGCCTGGCAACAGTAGCCACAGGGGTATGACTGCAATCAGCATTTCTGCTGCTATGTTGCTGCCTTGCGTTAGCAAAAACATGAATAGCCACAGCAGCAAGTAGGGCCAGCCTATGCTGCTGATGCAGTGTAGCAAGCTGGCTGGGTTGATGGCTGCGCGCAGGCTTGTGTGCTGGATGAGCACCATCATGGTGGCTGGTATGAGCAAGGAAAATACCAGCAATGCTACGGGCGCTAGTGCGGGCATTTGCTTGATGACAAAGCCTGCTGCCATGAGTTGGAGAAAGAGTGCGCCTGCAAATTTCCAGGGGAGGTATTTCAGGGCTGGGTCGTTGTCGGCGGGCATGTGCTCGCTTAGGCTAAGGATGCCGCGTGATGATGTTGCGGCTATTTTGAAGGCGTAGCTAGCCGCTGCCAAAACTACTACCAGTATGGCAATTGCGCCCAATAGCGGCGCAACCAGTATCAGCAAGGTGCAGACCGATAGCAGCAAGGCGTAGAGCAGTGCCTCGGTTTGCATGGGAAAGAGGAAAAATTTGTTGAGCCTGTGCCAAAACGGGGGGATGGCTGGCGGTGTGTCTGTGTCGCTCATGGCTGGCTGTTTTGGGGCGCTGCTTGCAGCAAGTGACACATTGTTGCATACATTTAGTTAAGCGCATTTACACGCACGCACGCGCATTCGCTCTTGTACGCGCTGCCGCCCAAGCGCGTTGCTTTTGCTTGGGGGCGCTGGCTTTGTTTTTGTGCGCTGCACGGCGCTGGCTGGCGGTGCAGCGCTAAGCTGGGTTAGCGGATGGTGATTGCCAAGCTGAAGGCTTGTGCGGCTTTGCTGCTGCGCGCGCTGTTGCGGGTTTGCAGCACGCGCACGGTGTAGGTGCCGTTGCGTGGCAGGGTGTAGTCTTGGCCGTCGCTCAAGTCGATGCTTTCTTCGCCGTAAAGGATGGCTTGCAGGCTGGGGCTGCCTGTGAGTTGGGCGCTTAAGGTTTGGCCTGCGCGGGCGCGGATGCGGTATTCGCAGTAGTTGTAGCCGCGCACGGCGCTGCTGACTGTGCCTGTGTAGCTGCCTGGGGCAAAGCGCACTTCGCCGCGGCAGGTGCGTTGTGTGCTTGCTGCCTTGCCTGCTGCTTTGCCTGCTTTTTGTGCCAAGGCGGGGGTGGCGCTCAGGAGGGCGGCGGCGCTGATGATGAGGCTTGCGGCGATGGTTTTGGCGGGGGTGGTTTGTGTGTGTTGCATGGTGGTGTTGGTTGGGTTGGTTGATTGGGTTGGTTGGGTTGGTTGGGATAGGCTGGTTTGTTGGCAAGCAGTGTTTATGCGGCTTGCAGGCCTAAAATGGCTTGTAAGCCGCATGGATACTGGTTGCTGGCATTTTGGCGTAATTAACGAAGATAACGGAACTGACGAAGTTTGTTAGCCGTTGCAGCCAGGTTTTGGCTGCGTTTCAATACGGCGGGTTTGCGCTGGTTTTACGCTGCCAGGCACGCTTGTTGCGCTTGGCGCAGGGTGTCGCGCGTGGCAAGGGCGGCGGCGCGGGCGGCTTGGGCGAAGTCGGCTTGGGACGATGCGTAGAGTATGGCGCGGGATGAGTTGACGATGGCAAAGGCGCTGCTGGTGATGGTTGCGCCTGCACCGCCGCTTGCGCTGCCACGCCATGCGGCTTGTACGGTGGCGGCGGCATCTCCGCCTTGTGCGCCTACACCCGGTATGAGTAGCGGCAAGCTGGGGGCTAGTTGGCGCACGCGGGCGAGTTCTTGCGGGTAGGTTGCGCCTACGACCAGGCCGAGTTGCCCGTTGCTGTTCCACTCGGCGTGCGCTTGTTGGGCGATGTGCTCGTAGAGCAGGGGTTGGCCGTTGATGCTTTGCAGGCGCTGGGCTTGCAGGTCGTTGCCGCCTGCGTTGGATGTGCGGCAGAGTAGAAATGCGCCTTTGCCGTGGCGCTTGAGGTAGGGGGCGAAGCTGTCTGCGCCCATGAAGGGCGAGAGGGTGACGGCGTCGCAGCCGTAGCGCTCGAAGGCTTCGATGGCGTATTGTTCGGCGGTGCTGCCGATGTCGCCACGTTTGCTGTCCAAGATGACGGGCACATGGGGCGCGGCGCGGCGGATGTGTTGCACCAGGCGCTCAAGTTGCTCTTCGGCGCGGGCGGCGGCAAAGTAGGCGATTTGCGGTTTGTAGGCGAGTGCCAAGTCGGCTGTGGCATCAACGATGGCCGCGCAAAAGTCGTAGATTTTGCCCGCGTTGCCCTGATACGGCTCGGGCAGGCGGGTGATGTCGGGGTCTAAACCCACGCATAGCAAGGATTGGTTGCGCTGTTCTGCTGCGCCGAGCATGTCGAGAAAGGTTGTCATAACGGGGTTGCTTGTGAAGGTTGTTTGTGGAATTTGCTTGTAAATGCGCCTGTTTAGGCTTTGCTTTTGAGCTTTTTAGCCAGTTCTACGGCCACCAGCACCAGTGCGCCAGCCAGTATGCCTGTGCCCATATTGACCAGCATGGCGGCCAGCGAGCCCAGCAGCCCGCCCCAGCTAAGTTCTACCTCGTGCAGCCAGTGAAACAGGGGCGATATGCCGTGTACCAGTATGCCGCCACCCACCAAAAACATAGCTACTGTGCCCGCTACCGACAAGCCGCGCATCAGCCAAGGCATGCCCCAGAGCAGAAAGCGCCCCAGTTTTTGCGCGGCGGCGCTGCTTTTGCGGTGCAGCCACAGGCCAAGGTCATCGAGCTTGACGATGCCTGCTACCAGCCCGTAAACGCCTACCGTCATGGCGATAGAGATGAGCGAGAGCACCATGATGCGGTGCAGCAGCGAAGCCTCGCCAATGGAGCCGATGGTGATGACGACGATTTCTGCCGAGAGGATAAAGTCGGTACGCACCGCGCCTTTGATTTTGTCTTTTTCGCTTTGCTTGCCGTCTGCCACTGCGCTTGCTTGATCAGCTTGCGGCTGCTCAGGTGCGGCATGCTTGGCGTGCAGCAGCTTGTGGGCGATTTTTTCTACGCCTTCAAAGCACAGATACGCGCCGCCCAGCATCAGCAGCGGGTTAATCAGCCAAGGCAGCAAGGCGCTGATAAGCAATGCCAGCGGCACCAGTATGAGCTTGTTAATCATGGAGCCTTTGGCTACCGCCCAGACCACGGGCAACTCACGCTCGGCATGCACGCCAGCTACTTGTTGCGCGTTGAGCGCCAAATCATCACCAAGCACACCAGCGGTTTTTTTGGCGGCTACTTTGCTCATTACAGAAACATCGTCAAGCAAAGAGGCAATATCGTCCAGTAGCATTAATAGGCTGGTGGCCATGGGGTTATTCCAGTAATAGTGAAGAGTGTGGCGAAAAGATTGGCTTATTGTAGGGAGTATTTATTGCCGCAGTTGGCGTAAAAATGCCGCAGCTACTGCCCGTGCAGCGTATTTAAAAAACGCGATTGCATAATGATTTTGTTTTAGCGCATTTGCGCGGTGAGCGACCATGCCAGGCACAAGTCTTGCCAGGCATTGGCTTTGTTTTGCGGCTCGCGGAGCAAAAAATCAAGCGGATAGCTAAATATTACGGGAATATGCACCAGCGCGGCTTGCAAATCTGCCTCGTGCGCAGGCACGGCCAAGCGGTGTATCTGCCCCCGCAGCCGCCCCGAAGCTTGGCTACTGCCCAGCAAACCAGCCGCAGCAGGTCGCCCCAGCGCCACGATGATTTGCGGTTGCAGGCGCGCTATTTCGTGCAGCAGCCATGCCGCATCAGCCGTTGGCGCTGGGCTGCGGCTGCCCTGCTCTAGCTGCACGCCCACAGCCGCTGCCATATTGCGCAACAAAACCCCTGTATTGCCCTGCGCGGCACGCACAGCGCCATCTTCAGGCAAGGCATCGCAAACAAACAACCAGCGCACAGGTGCCGCATCAGCGCTAGCATCAGCGCTAGCATTAGCATTAGCATTAGCATTAGCATCAGCACCTGCTTTGCCGCCCTGCCCACTGCGCTGCAAGCCCAAACATAAGCTAAAGGGCGCTTGCTGGCTGCAATGAGGTGCTTGTGCTGACTCTGCTGCATGGGTAGGCTTGCTCTGCGCTGCTGCATCAGCAATTGGCGCAGTAGGAGCAATCGTGCGGGCTTTTGCCTGCGGCGCGCCTGCGCTGCTGGCTGCTGCAACGTATGCCTGCTGCAAGGCTGGTGGCGCTGCAAGCGGTGCTGGTGCCGATGGCAATGCGTTAGCTTGCTCTGCCGCAGCGTTGCTTGCACCTTTCGCCAAGCCCTTGCCTGCAAGCGCGGCATTGCAATCTGGCTGGCTGGCGCTTTCGGGCGCAAGCCTGCGATTGCGGCACTGCGGCAAATAGGCACGCACGCCCATTTCTGCCAACATCTCACACTGGCGACGATTAAGCAGCAAGCTCACATGCGCTCCTGAAAAATACGCGCGATTTGACAAAACAAGTTATTCATGCCACATTCAGCCCGCGAAATAATAATTATCCGTTTTACAACAGTCTATTGCTGCTTTTTAACAAAAGGTTTTTAGATTGTTTATAAAATCTAGCCTGCATATTCTGACACCATTATCGCCATGAACCGCATTCCATTTACGCCCTGCTCTGTTTATTACCAGCAAAAATCCAGCTTGCCATTACACCCAGTTTCGCGCCCTGCTTCATTGCTGCTGCTTGGCCTGAGCGCTGCTCTGTTTATGGCTACGCCTGCGCTGGCAGAAAACGCAACGCATGCTCCCAAAGCCATAGCCAAAGGCTCCAGCATTAGCTACATCATACAAAAAGGCGATACTTTGGCGAAAGTTTGTGCAAAATACAAACTAAATAGCGAAAATTGCCAACAAACAAGTTTTTTCAACGCGCTTGAAAATAATAAACTGCCTGCCACTGGCTCTGTGCTGCATATTCCTTTAGACGTATTAAGTTACAGCCCCGAGCAAGTGCGCCTGATTCAAACAACAGGGCTTGTCAAGATTAATGGCAAAACAGTAAGCGCGGGCGCGCGTTTTTCTGAAAACGCCCGCATCACAGCCGATGCAGACGGCTCAGCCGTGCTTGAAATGGCTGATGGCTCACAAGTGCAGGTATTACCCAACTCTGTAGCCGAAATTGTACGTAGCCGCAATTATTCTGCCCCAAATAGCAATGCCAGCGGCAAAGTCATTAGCTGGGTTGGCAGCAAAATTCGGCTGTTGCAAGGCATGCTTGAAACCAAAGCGCAAAAATCGCAAAAGCAAATTCCAGGCAAGCCCATTGAAGTTGAAACCACCACCTCAATGATTGGCGTGCGTGGCACCCGTTTCCGCGTTGCCGCTGCAGACAAGCACATTCCTTTCGACCGCGCCGAAGTGCTTGAAGGCAGTGTTAGCAATATCAACACCTGGAAAAACTCGGAAATTGCCCTCAATGCAGGCCAAGGCGCGGTGGTCAATCCCAACAAGGCTGAAATGCAAGCCGTTGCCCTGCTGCCTGCGCCCGCTGTGCCAGCCAAGGGGCAAGTGCTTCGCCGCCCCGATGCCTTCTGGCAATTTAGCCCTGTGGCTGGTGCCGTGGCTTACCGCGTTATTGCCGCAAGCGATGAAGCATTCCAAATCGTTTCCTACAGCGAGAAAACCGCTACGCCTGTTGCCGACTTGAGCCGCCTGCCCAGCTACGGCATCTGGCACGTTCGTGCGCGCGCTGTTGATAGCAACGGCTTGGAAGGCTTTGATGCCAGCAGCACCATTAACCTGCGCGAGCCTGTTTGGCTCTGGCACAACCCTTCTATCTACTCACGCAATGGGCAACAGTTTTTGATGTGGACTGACGTGACCGATAGCAAGCTCAAATCCGTAGCCAATAATGCCAGCTTGAAGCTGGAGTTTTCAAGCAGCAATGATTTTGCCAACCCGATTGTTGCCACGGCTGCGCTCAACAGCAACCAAGCCAAAGAGCAAAAACTGCCTACCCTGCCCTATGGCACTTACTACCTGCGCGTTAGCTTGGTTAGTGATGCAATCAAAAATGACGAAGCGCAAGTGTTTGCATTTGACTTGTCTGCCAGCAGCTTGAAAGGCAGTAATTACCACACACTGCTAAACCCAGTGCGCAGCCAGCCCTGATTGCCACGCACCGCTGCCCGCCGCCACGCCAGCCAATGCGGCATGTGCAATCAGGCAAAGCACGTGCCGCAATCAATCTAATCTGCCTGCCTTTGCAGCCAGACGATGCAGCGCTGAGCATCCAATCCTGGAACGCGCAATTGTTCCACGTGAAACACGCGCGCCCACGCGGGCAAGCTGGCTATTTCTTCTTCAGGGGTTTTGCCCTTCATGGCGAGCCAGATACCGTTATCAGCCAAGGCATTAGCTGACCAGTTTACAAAGTCGGGCAAACTGGCAAAGGCGCGGCTGCAAACAATGTCGTAGCGCTGCTGGAGCTTTTCCCGGTTCTCGGGACTGGGCGCCTTCCCGCCGTCGTGGATTTCGAGGAGCTCCATGTTCTGGCGGAGTCGTTGGGCCTGCGGGTGGTAGAGGAACGAG
>RRZT010400823.1_pt1 | contig 15798 bp, 11 predicted proteins | sample 2165551 | NCBI WGS metagenome assembly RRZT01 (sample SAMN10456910, study PRJNA506462) | wastewater metagenome | biome: wastewater; feature: sludge; material: wastewater sludge; isolation source: wastewater sludge with Escherichia coli K12::gfp cells carrying plasmid... | place: USA: Moscow, Idaho... | reverse complement strand
TGAACCCCTTGATATTGTCAGAGACCTGCTGAACCTTCTCAGCCATCAACTGGTAGGCCTTATCGGATTCCAACATCCCCTCATCAATCTCACTCAAGATCGTGTCGCGGGCAACTGTTGCGGCGCGGCCATCGGGGAAACCACCAACCTGTCCCAGGCGCTCAGCAACTTCATCGAGGGCGGTGCGCGCAGCAGCCACAACTTCGTCAAGAGCCAAGTGAAGCGACCGGAACGATGCTCCACGAATGTTCCAGTGTGCCTGCTTCGACTGCAGTTCCAAGGCAATCAGATCAACCAGGCTCTGCTGCAGTGCGGAGGTAACCGTTGTGCTTGCTTCCTTCATTTTGTCTTCCCTTTCAATCCGCTTAGGGCGCGTTTACTGCCCCAAGACTTGATCCTCAGTTGGACGTCCGTGAACGTGAACGCCCGCTTCCTCCACCCTACTACCAGCATCCGACACAGTGACCAGTGGGTTGACATCCAACGTTGGATTTGCCCCGCGTTGGCGTGTAGCGCGGTCGTCCGTTGTAGATTTTGGACCGAGGGTTCCCAAAGTAGAGTTCTGGCTGGCTGTAACACCAAACGCGGCAAGCCGGGCCTGTGCGAACGCAAGCAATTCTCTCTTGATGTCGCGACGTCCCGCAAGCGTTGCGACTCCGACCTCGTCCTCGGCCGGGTAGTTGTCCGGCAGCAGTGCGGCGTCATAGGGGAGCGGATGGTTCCTAGTGCGCAGGTACGCCGCAAGGAGGACCAGAGCTGCGCAGATCACCAGCCAAATCATGAGAATCGCGACGGTCGAACCCATGATTCCGGGTATGCCCCCGCCCGCAATCGCGGAACGGAAAGCAAGCTGCGTGTACGTCATTGGAAGGAGTGGATGCACCCAGTTGAAGAACGCGGGCATCGTCTCTATCGGGAACGTCGCCCCCATGGAGGCGATCTGGATCAGCAGAAGGACGATTGACACGAACCTCCCCCTGTAGCCCAGTGTTGCGACGCAAGCCTGGTTAACCGCGACAAACGTCAAAGAGGCGAGAATGCCGATGCCGAGCATGGCCCCCACATTGACGGCGTGCAGCTCAACCAGCCAGTTGGTCCCCAGCACTGCAGCTGTAGCCTGAACTACAGCCAGAATGGATGCCGTTGCTGCAGGACGTGCCGCCGCCATCCACCAGGTTTCACCCGGGCCGGGACGGCGGTCGAGGGCGGGAAGGACCAGGAAGATTGCGATTCCACCAATCCACAATGCCAGTGAAATGAACATCGGAGAGAATCCCGCACCGGTGTTGTTGACTTCGCGTTCTCTGACGGGGTCGATTTGGACCAGGTGTGAAGAGGTTTCAGCAATCTGTGTTGCTTCTGTTTGCGAGTAGTCGGGGATCTGCTCTTGGCCCGCTACCAGCCCTTCCTCAAGTTGCGCGCTTCCCGCTGCAAGTGCAGACGACCCGCTTGCGGCCGAGGACGCGCCCGCGGACAGAGAGTTCAGGCCGGTCGACAGGTCGGTGGCTCCGGCCGCGAGGGCTCCTGCGCCCGAGTTGAGTGCATCCACGCCGGAAACCAACGTGGGAACCTTCTCCTGAAGAGTGCCCACACCTGCCTCAAGGGCCTTGCTTCCCGAGGCGAGCTCGTTGGCGCCACCGCGCAGGGTCGCGGAGGTCCCCGATAGCGTCCCGAGCCCGTCGTCTATGGAGTTAACGCCGCCCAGGATAGTCTGGCTGGCCGCGGTGTCCGAGGTCGTTCCAACCGAAGCCTGGAGTGCAGTTAGGCCCTGGTTGACCTGAGCGGATGCTGCTGCGATTTGATCCATGCCCGTCTGGGCAGCCGCAACTCCGGCAATGGCTTCATCGGCCTTTCCTGCAACCTGATCAACCTTGTCGACGATTTGACCTTTGCCCGACGCCATCTGCGCCACAAGTCGGCATAGAGGATCGGTCTCACCGTGTAGTGCCACGCACTGTTGATAGACCGCATCGATACTATTGGACACGCCTGTCACCAAGTCGCGAATCTCTCCCGGGAGCGGCGCAAGCTGCGCGACAGGTTCGCTGATCTGCTTGAAGCTCTCATCCAACTGGGAACTCCCAGCGGCAAGTTGTGCCGAGCCTGTCTGGAGAGAGGAAATCCCTGCTTGCAAGGACGGTGTCTGAGCGCGCAGGGTTGCTGTTCCAGCAGCCACTTGGTCAACCCCCGCGGTGTACTGATTGACCCCGCCGCTAAGGGTGGCTGCACCGCTCGCGAGTGCCGAAGAGCCCGCACCCAATGCCGACACCCCGGTCTGTAGCTCGGGAACCTTGTCTGCCAGGGTGTTCGTCCCGGATGCTAGCTCACCTGCACCAGAGTCCAGTTGCGTTGCGCCGGCGGCGGCCGCGCGGGCGCCCTCGTCCAGTTCGGTCAGACCGTCAGCCAGTACGGTGGATCCATCTGCTAGCGCGGTCGAGCCGTCCACAGCCGTTCCCATGCCGGTGCGGATTGTCCCCAGCGACTCCAGAAGTGCTTCCGCATATATGGAGGAGGCTTCCGAGCTAACCCTGTCCTGCAGAGTCGCGGCGACGGTTCGAGCCAGGGTTCCGGACAGATAGTTGATTCCGTCGTCGGTGACCAGGTTCAGCCGCGCGGAAACGGTGTCAGCAGCACTGACGGTGCCGATCTGGGACACCTCCTCTGAAAGCCCGGCCGGGATGTAGAGGACGGCGCGCACCGACTGGGACTTCATGGCACGTTCGGCCTGGTCTGCACTCATTTCTTCCCAAGTGAAGCCCGTGTCTTCCCCGTCTTCAGGGTGGACGAGGGCGTCCGTGAGCATCTGACCGACATCAACCACCATGTTTGATCCCGACACGAGATCTGCGTCAAACGGCTGATCCTCATTCACAACAGCGGCCTGAATGTGACCCATCCGCTCCAGGGGATCCTGGTATGCGGAAGAGAGGATCCCCCCGTACATGAGTGGGATAGCAATGATCGCCACAACCACCAAGATATTGGCGAAGACGTTGGCGGTGAACTTTGGTTTGCCTACTACATTCGGCATCTCTGAGAGAGATTTCCTTGCCATGGTAGTGCTCCTCCGGGGTGTCAAGCCCCAAATACTTCAATCAATCGATGAGATTTTATTCCGGCTTGACTGTTTGTTCCAGGGTGGGTAATCGCCGTCACGGTACTGTGTCACAGTGATTTCTGAGCCGATTGAGGGGGTGCGCCAGAGCCCCGCCGGGACCTCCAAAAACAGGTGATCAAAACCTCAGAAATCTAGGCAGAGTGGCGGTTTTTTCTGTTCCTCAGACCACAGGGGTGCCGGTGTGGACTAGGCTGAAAATATGATCTCACTCACAGAACTGGGCGCCCTCGAACTGGAAAACGCCCGCGCCTCCAAGAGTGGCCGCTCCGGGAACACCATCTACGGGGGTCACGAACGTCACCTGCGTCAGACAGTGATTGCTCTCAAGGCCGGATGTGGCCTGGCAGACCACGAGAGCCCGGGTGAAGCTACGCTGCAAGTCCTGCGGGGAAACGTCCTCCTGACAAACGCTGAGACGGGAACCTCTGAGAACCTCTCCGAGGGCGACTTCGCCCTCATTCCGCCCGCTGTGCACGGAGTTGAAGCCCACGAGGATTCGGTCCTACTACTTACCGTCTCGCTACACCCGCACAGTTAGGCCGGGCGGGCGTAACGCGTCGGTCTACCAGTCCTCAGCGCTGACATTCGTGCGCACCAGGGCAAATCCTGGATTGGGAGAGTAGCGCAGGTGACAGACCGCAGCATTCGCAATGGGTTCCCCCGCATACTGCACGGGATCCATCAGGGACAGAAGCGTGCGGATGAAGGCGCCGTGTGACACGACCGCGAGGGAGGGGTTCGGTCGGGGCAGTGCCGGGTCTTCCCCGCCACCGGAGACGGACTCGCGCTGCTGTGCCAAGGCTTCGGCCTCCAGGCGAATGCGCTGAAGAGATTGCTCGGCCCGCGCAAGAAACTGCTCCCAGGTGTTGGCTCCGCCGCTTGCATCTGCTCGCGCCAACGCGGTCATCACTGCTGGTTCGTCAAAGCCCTCTGCCGCGGCATGCCTCATGTGAGTCCAAAAATTCGCTCCCACTTCTCCAGCCGAGGTCGGTTGGATGCCCAGCTGGTCAAAGATCGCGTGCCACATTGCCTCTAGGGTTGCGCCCTCGTACGACCCGAAGTTCCATTCGCGAAGCTCTGGAACCAGTTCGATCTCAGGTTCACCTACTTCACCGGCAACCAACTGGGCAGTGTGCAGCGCGCGACCGAGGTCGGACGAGAGCATCCTGTCGATCGGCAAGACTTCCGCGGCATTTCCCCCTCGCCGCGCCAGAGCACGCCCCGTGGCACGAGCTTGCTCCATGCCCACTTCCGTGAGCGGCGTTTCCATCCACCCGGACATTTGCAGTGCAATGTTGGCTTCGGTTTGTCCATGCCGAATGAGGAAGATGTCGACTGGAGGGGTTTGGCTCGGATTCTGGTCGTTGGTGGGTCGGTGTGTTGTAGCCATACAGCCACCATACCGACCGGCGTGATTCGTTTCTTGAGCGGATAGTGAACAACAGGCCAACCAACCCGAGCAGTTCAGGCGCCGATGGGCTTTGGGGCTTAAGCTTGTGGCATGGAGAACAATTTGGATATCGCTGCAGTAAACCTCCGCCTGAGCCTGCTTGGGCTTCCAACCCCGACGGATTCGCACGCAACCGACGAAGCGCAGTTGGTCAAACCAATCATTGCGCGGCAACGTGAGTTGGACCGGCGCCTCTCGCACCGCCTCTCAGCCGTGGATGGGCGAATCCAGGCGTTCTTAGACTCCTACCTCGACGGTACCGGGGTCTCACCACAACTGCCGCGGGTCACCTTCGTCCTCGACCAACCGGGCCTAGCGCGAACCCTGTCGCTGCCGATCGAAGGTGACGTTTTCAAATCCGATCTTCTCACGTCGTACCGCACTCTTAACGGAGTTCTCCATAACCCCGCCAACGACCGCCGCACCACCAAGGGCGTCTTCCACATTGCGGATGGGGGACTGCCGGTCCAAGACGACAAGATCGAGGTTCCCCGGGCTGTATTTGGCCGACTGATGGAACACGCCTTTCTCCCGCCTGAGGAAGCAAAGGTTCTTCCCTATACAACCGATTCGGAAGACCCGGTGGGAGCATGGGTTTCCCTTCTGCTGCGCCCCATCGTCGTTCCTGAGGTACCTGGTTTTAGTGGCGAAAGGACAATGGAAGTTCGCTTTATTGCCCCCGGCTCGCTGGTTGCCAACCTGGACTTTGTTGAGGGCATCTTCGGCAATGGTGGCGATCCCTACGTCCCCGAGTTTGACGCCTCCCTCGACCCGGACACATGGACCGGCACCACGGGCCTGGTCGTCCTCGCCCCCCACCTCACCAAGCTGACCAAGAAGGAACTGGGTCTGCCACGGTGGGAGGACGCCACGGAACGTCAACGCCGCGACGGGCAGTGCTGGAAGGATTCGGACGAACTCTACAACGGTGGTAGCGCATTCAAGGTGTGCGCTCGCGATGAACGCGGTGTCATCACCACGGTGATTGCTGACAACTATTTCGGCTACTGCAAGAAGGAAGTCAAGGCGCAGATCTCCTACTCCGCGAACCTGTTTGGAGAGGTGGAAGAGGAGCACGCTGGTGGTGCTCGCGTCTACCCGCGCTATAACCTGGGTCCGAACTACACCGACAAAGAGTCCGACCCGTCCTACACGTTGGCCGAGGTCGTATGGCGTGACCCGCAACGCTTCGTCGCACAGCCCGAAGGTTACGTGCTGGACATGGAAGACGAACGGAACATCCTCGTCCCCGCCGGCGCCACGTACAGCCTGTGGACGAACACGATTACTTGGGAGCAGGACGGGAAGAAGCGTTCTATTCCATTGCGTTACGGCAAGATCTACGTTTCACCTGATGGTTACCAGATCCACTTGGCCCAACTTGAGAATGACCAGTCGCAGTGGACACTGATTGGTTCATCTTCGAGGTCGACGACCTGCCACAAACCAGCAACCGTCTCAGGTGGCGGCAAGTCAGAAATCTCCAAGGCGATTTCCGATGCTGTCATCAACGGTGATTCATATTCCCCTGACTTCGAAAAAGACATTGCGAAGGTTGCCGAGATCCTCAAGATGGACTTCACCGATCGCTTCGTCGATGAGGCGAACATCAGCGACACAAGTCGACCCATCCTCTCTGACCTGCGTTCTGTGGGGTCGGTCGTCAAACTACTGACGCCCAGCCCCGACTACACGGATGTATACAACGAATGGCTCTCGACAGTTCCGGGTTACATCATGGAGTTGGTGCTGATCGTCAAGCGTTACTACCAGCCTGAATGGGGTGACGATTGGGCATCTCATTTCACTACCGGCATGGTCAATGGCCGCAAGGGCACGCTGGTGCACACCGATCGTGGCAAGGTCCGTGTATCGATGCTACGCGTCGGGTACGAAACAGACGGATCATGGCGCCTCTTCGGATTGCGTTACGACTTCCACCCCGCGGGCAAAGTTCAGACCGAGGACGACATCACTGCGAGCATCGTGGTCCCAGGGAAGAACGGCGCTAAGTCGCGGAAGTACGTGAAGAACTGCGAGAACCTGTTGTTCCAACGTCCTGATGAAGCCATCAACCGAGGCTACGACAAGCAGGCAGAGAAGGACATTGCCGGCCCGAATGTCTTCCTCAGCAACTATGAGCCGCTCACCCGTGAGCAGGCTGTTGCAATAGTTGATGACGCAGTGGGGTTCAGCCAGTTCACGAAGCCGATGCGGGACATCCTTCTCAGGGCCGCGTATGGTCCGGAACATCAGCCTGCCTACGTGGTGTCATCGGCCCAGCCGCGCATCGTTGACGGTAAGCCTTCTAAGAACCCTCGCTACTTGCAGGTTCGTCCCGACTTGGCACATCCGAAAGCAACGGCAAGTGCTGATCTCGCGTCGCGGCTCTTCGCTAAGGTGCCGATGGACGCAGAGTTTGAACTGCCCGTGGATATTGTCGTGGCAGGACGGCGCAACAACCCGGCTGACGAGGGCGTGCCGCCGCTCGCTTCCTACGGGCCGCTGCACTACATGGAGCTCCCGGAGCTGTTCATGGAGTTCATTTCCTCGATGACAGGCAAGTCGCCCTCGACGACGGGTGCGGGTTCCGAAGGTGCAATGACGAAGGGGCCGTTCAACGCGCTTCCCTCAATCATTGACCTCAATGCCGCGCTGCTCTCGTTCGCATTGACGGGCTACGACGGTTGGCTTTCAAGCGCTGGTTACGTGGGACCCAAGGTGCGCGTCGATCACGACATTTCGATGCTGATCCCCGAGGTGTTCTCACGCATGTCGGACGAGGAACGTTCAGCTAAGAACCTGATTGCCGAGGGCGCCCTGGAACCCGTGCCAAACATTGTGGTTGATGGTCAAGAGGTAGAGGCGAGCCGCTTGGGATACCGCATGACAAAGCGCTTTGCTACCAAGTACTTCGGGCGTATCTTCCTGCACCCCGACCTAGTCTTCACCCCGGAGATGTTGAGTCCGGAACTGCAGGGCGAGGACGTTTATGCGGAGTCGGTGGCAACAATCGTTGAGACTCATCGCAGGGTCGCGCAGTCATACATTGATGACGGCACGATCGCCCTCGGCGTCCCGCCGATTCGCGCACTGCTTGAGGTGATGGCAAACGGGCAGACCTCCGATGGGCTGACCTTGCAGGATGACGAGTTCCGCAAGCAGTTCGACCGTGAGTCGGTACTGGCGTCAGACTGGTACCGGGAACGGTTGCAGTCTGAGAAGGACCAGCACGTTGCGTTGTTGAAGCGTTCTGCGGATGCCGTGGAGGACTTCGTGTCCCGCCCGCACGGTGCGACGGAAGACCGTAGAGAGGTCTATGTGGAGCGACTAGAGAGCCTGAAAGAGGAACTCTCGGATCTTGAAGCGCAACCACTTGAGGACTTTGCCGGCACGCTGGGCCGCCAGGTCAGGTGGAACGCAGTCTAGACCCGTGTAGCGCGGGGCCCGCGCCCGCGGCCCGGGCCTGGCGCCTGCACTCGGCCCCGGGCCTCGGGCCCCACGCTCGCGGGACATGCGCTCACACCTCAAACGTAAGGTTGCCGCGGTCACGTAAGGTTGCCTCCGATCGTGCGAATTCCGGGCAACCTTACGCGATCCCGGCAACCTTAGGGCCCGGGCCGATTTGCGGGCTGGGTTTCGGCCGGGTTTCGCGTCACGAGAGCTGGGTTTCGCCTCTCCACGGCCGACCCCCACCAAATGTATACGTGGGGGCGAAATGTGCGTCTCGGGTACCTACCCCAGACGCACATTTCATCCCACCATATACATTTCACGCTGGCTGGGCGCCGGGGCGCGTTTGGGCGCCAGGTTGGGCTGGTGAGGGGAGCCGCATTGGCGCCGGAGCGCGTTTGGGCCGATGAGGCCAAGGCGGGCGCCCGCCTTGAAGAGCGTGAGCCTATCCGAAGCGGCCCGCCACGTAATCGGCAGTCTGCTTGTTCTTGGGTGCTGAGAAAATCAGCGACGTATCGTCATACTCAACCAGTTTGCCGGGCTTGCCAGCCCCGGCAAGGTTGAAGAAGGCAGTGCGGTCTGAAACGCGTGCCGCCTGCTGCATGTTGTGAGTGACGATGACGATCGTGTAGTCGACTTTGAGCTGCTCAATGAGCTCCTCAATAGCGATCGTAGAGATTGGGTCGAGGGCAGAGCATGGCTCATCCATCAAAATGACGTCAGGCTCAACGGCGATTGCACGTGCAATGCAGAGGCGTTGCTGCTGGCCACCTGAAAGCGACGAACCGGGCTTGTCGAGACGGTCCTTGACCTCTTCCCACAGGTTCGCGCCGCGAAGTGCCTTCTCAACGATCGCGTCGGCTTCGGCTTTGGGGAGGCGCCCGCCGTTCAGCTTGACTCCCGCCAGCACGTTGTCAGCAATGGACATGGTGGGGAAGGGGTTAGGCCGCTGGAAGACCATTCCCACTTTGCGGCGAACATCAACCGGATCAACCTTGGAACCGTAGAGGTCTTCGCCATTGATCTTTACGGACCCGTCGACGCGAGCCCCAGGAATCACTTCATGCATGCGGTTCAGCGTCCGCAGGAACGTGGACTTACCGCATCCCGACGGGCCGATGAGGGCGGTGACAGAGCGTGGAGCAATTGTCATCGAAACGCCCTCGACTGCTAGGAAGTCCCCGTAGTAAACATCCAGGTCTTCTGTATCAATCTGCATTGCCATGTTCAGCGGTTTCCTTTCGGTGCGAACTTGGCGGCGATGAGTCGCGCAACCAGGTTCAGTGCCATAACGATCAAGATCAGGGTGAGGGCGCCAGTCCATGCGCGGTCCACGTAGGCTGCCGCGTCAACGCCCTGGGACATGTAAGAGTTGTAGACGAACACGGGAAGGGTCATCATGGGGCCATCCGTCAGCGAGTAGTTCATCGACTGCGTTAGGCCAACGGTGACCAGGAGAGGTGCCGTTTCACCGATGACACGCGCGATTGCCAGCATGACGCCGGTGGTGATGCCCGCAATCGAGGTGGGGAGGACAACCTTGGTGATGGTCCTCCACCGCGGGACCCCAAGTGCTAGGGATGCTTCGCGAAGTTCGTTGGGAACCAGTCGCAGCATTTCTTCGCAAGAGCGAACCACGACAGGAATCATCAGGACGGAGAGCGCCACGGCGCCGGCGACACCGTTTTGTGACCCAGGACCAAAGACCAAGAGGAACAGGGAGTATGCGAAAAGGCCGGCGACAATCGACGGGATACCGGTCATGACATCGACGAAGAACGTCACGGCCTTTGCCAGACGTCCTCGGCCGTACTCAACAAGGTAGATCGCGGTCATGAGGCCGATTGGTACGGAGATCACCGCTGCCAACCCCGTGATTTCAAGAGTGCCGACGAGGGCGTGAAGCGCGCCTCCGCCCTCGCCAACCACGTTGCGCATCGAGTTGGTGAAGAATGTGACGTCGAACCGGTTGATGCCGCGTGAAATCACGGTGATCATCAGGGACAGAAGCGGGACCATTGCGAGGGCGAAGGAGGCGTAGACCAGGACCGTTGCCACCCTATCCTTCTGGCGGCGCCTCTTGAGATGAACGTCGGACTTATCGACGGCAAATGGTGAGCGAGGGGGCGGAAGAGCAACGCTGCGGTGAGAGTCATGCTCCAACTCGGGCAGGGAGATGATCTCCGCCAAGATCTCTGGCCCGGCGACCTCAAGTGCGCTGGGCTTCTGCTTCTTCGCTTTCGAAGAAGATGCCTTTGGGGAGGCGATATCTTCACTCATGCGTTTGCTCCTGAGAATGCGGCGCGGCGGGAGATAACCCAGCGGGCGCCCATATTGACTACCAGGGTGATTGCGAACAGCACCAAACCGGTTGCAATCAGGGTATTGATCCGAAGACCGAAGGCCTCTGGGAAGTTCAGTGCGATGTTGGCTGCGATCGTGTTGGGGTTCTGCGTGGTGACCAACGCGAATGAGATCAGGGCTGCCGGGGAAATGACCATGGCAACTGCCATTGTTTCGCCGAGGGCGCGTCCCAGCCCCAGCATCATCGCGGAAATAATGCCGCTGGTCGCGCCTGGAAGCACCGCCATGTGGATCATTTCCCAGCGAGTGGCGCCGAGTGCGAGTGCTGCTTCTTCCTGAAGTTTCGGGGTCTGCAGGAAGACTTCGCGGCACACGGCAGTCATGATCGGAAGGATCATCACGGCAAGAACAAGGGCCACGGTAAGGACGGTACGTCCGGTTCCGGAAGCCGGACCGGTGAAGAGTGGGATCCACCCGAGGTAGGTTGTCAGCCACACATAGACAGGCTGCAGGAAGGGCGCGAGGACCTGAATGCCCCAGAGGCCGAAAACAACCGAAGGGACAGCAGCCAGAAGGTCAACGAGATATCCCAAAGGGGCCGCGATCTTCTTGGGTGCGTAGTGAGAAATGAAGAGCGCAATCCCGATCGCTACCGGGGTAGCCAGCAGAAGGGCGATAGCGGCAACCCAGACGGTTCCAAAGGCGAATGGTGCCACGTACTGCCAAATCGTCTGCGGCTCGTTGACACCAACCTGGTCTCCGGCGACGAAAGCCGGCCATGCTTCGGCCAGAAGGAAGACGGTGACAAAGCCGAGCACAACAAGGATGAGGACGCCAGCGCCAACAGCAAGACCTTTGAAGGACATGTCGGCGAAGCGATTGTTGCGCTTTGGTTCTTTCTTTGTCGTCGCGACATCTCCCGGGGTGGGGGAGCCTGAGGTTGGACGCTGTGCGATGGTGGACATCTGTTCTACCTTTGCGCGCTCGTGGTGATGGCACCCGAATGCGGGGCCGGGCGGAAAGTCCGCACACCCGGCCCCGCAAGGGGTTCGTTACTTGATGGACTCAATGGAGGCCTGGACCAGTTCGCGGGTCGCGGCAGAAAGAGGTGCGGAGCCTGCGCCCTCGGCTGCTGCTTGCTGACCGGCTTCGCTTGCGATGTAGCCCGCGTAAGCCTTGATGAACTCCGTTGTCGCTTCGTCCTTGTTGGTGTCACAGACAAGCAGGTAGGAAACCAGCACTAGCGGGTAGGCGCCCGATTCAGTGGTGGTGCGGTCCAGGTCGATTGCTACGTCTCCGTCGTGACGGTTCTCAACAACGGGAGAAACCTCGACAACCTTGGCAGCTCCTTCGGCTGAGTAAGGGACGAACTCCTCGCCAACCTTCAGAGCGACAGTGGAAAGGCTGGAGACCTTTGAGGCGTCCGCGTAGCCGATGGTTCCTGTTCCCGTGGAGATGGCCTCAACCACTCCGGAGGTGCCCTGCGCGCCCTCGGCTCCAGCGAAGCTGAAGGGGAACTTATCTTCGGCTTTTGCATCCCAAACATCGCCAGCATTTGCACCTAGGTAGGCTGCGAAGTTCTTTGTTGTACCGGAATCATCTGAGCGGTAGACAACGGTGACTGCCTGATCAGGCAGTGTTGCACCCGGGTTCAGTGAGACGATTGCGTCGTCGCTCCAGTTGGTGATTTCACCTTTGAAGATACGCGCGATGGTGTCTGCGTCAAGGTTGAGGGAGTCATTACCTTCAAGGTTGAAGGCAACTGCGATGGGGGAGATGTAAACGGGGAGGCTGCGAGCCTTTGAATCGGCAGCACAAGCGGCAAAGGTGCCCTCAAGCTCCTCATCAGAGAGGTACGAATCGGAGCCGGCGAATGCAACGGCACCCTCCATGAACTGCTTGCGGCCCGCGCCTGAGCCAACAGGGTTGTAGTTGATTGTGACGTCCGCGTTGTCGGTTTGGAATGCCGCAATCCACGCCGCCTGGGCCGCTTCCTGTGAGGAGGCGCCCGCACCACCATAGGTTCCGGAAATGCTTGAGGACGACTCCGCGGTATCAGTGGATCCGGCGGCCCCTGACTCTGGGGTAGAGGTCGAACCCTCATTTGCTGCGCAACCTGCAAGGGCAAGAGGGAGGGCAGCCGCGAGGGCCGCGATACGTAGAACGTTATTTCGTTTGCTCATGACTTCAGTTTGGCCACGTCGTGTGAACACGTCTTGTAGCAAATGTGAACTCCGCGTGAACACTGGGTGAAGACTTGTTGAAGCCTTGCGTGTGGGCTAGACCACAGGCTATAAGAGTTGTGCGGGGCCCCTACTATGGGGGTATGCAATCGCAGTCGATGGCGATGCTCATCGCCTTGGGGGTAGGCCTGGCACTGGCCTGTCTGGTGCTCCTCATACTAGTTAACAGGGGAAGGTTGACGTCCCGGTCCGCCCCGCGACCGGTCGATGAGTTGGATCCCACTACGGAGGCTCTCTTAGAGTCGATCCCGATGCCTGCAGTAGTCTTCGGCGAATCTCTGCGACAAACCTACGTGAATCCAGCTTTTGTGAGCAGTGAGGACCTGGTGCGGCGCGTTAGGCGTCAAGAGTGGTTCCAACGCGCTCTGATGACCGCGCTCCTGAGCGGGGAGGCCACGTCCCGACCCGCAAGTGCTGAGTATCCCGAGGACATTTACGTCATGGCACTTCCAGGCAAGAAGATTGTCGCCATCGTCATTGACCAAACTGAGCGTTACAGAACAGCTGCGATGCGGGAGGATTTCATCGCAAACGCCAGCCACGAGCTCAACACTCCCGCGGCCGCCATCTCTCTCTTGGCCGAGGCGATTGTCAAGACTGCGAAGAAGGGCAGTACCACCGAAGTCTTCTCCAAGTCACTGGTTGAAGAGGCGGACAGGCTTACGTCACTGACCAGGGACATTGTCAGGCTCTCGGAGGTTCAAGAAGTCTCTTCGTCAACCGATGACGACCGCAACCTGCAGGTCTTCGATGCGGCACAGTCGGTCGAGTACGTGGTGGCCTCTCACCTTTCTCTAGCTGACCAGGTTGGAGTACAGATCGAGTATCTTCAGCCGATCTCTCCGGGTCCCTTCCTTGTCCAAGGCAACAAGCAGTGGTTTGAGGTTGCCGTTGGAAACCTGGTGGAGAACGCTATTCAGTACTCTCCGGCTGGCGCACCCATAAGTGTTTCGGTGGATGTGGCAGACGGCCTCGTCTCCGTTCATGTGGCAGACCAGGGTCCCGGCGTGGCTCATGAGTTGCAGGAGCAGATCTTCCAGCGTTTCTACCGGCTTGACTCCGCACGCACTCGCAAAGCAGGCGGAACGGGGCTGGGGCTTTCCATTGTTCGCAACACTGCACGCCACATGGGGGGCGATGCAACAGTTGTTTCCCAACCTGGGGAAGGGGCGACCTTTACCCTGTCGGTTCCAGCTACCGCGGAGCCGCTGACATGAAACTCGCCACTGCCCACTGTTGTGATTCGGAAGGAAGCTCGTGAGAAAACGCTTACTACTTGTTGAAGATGAGCCGGCAATCGCCCTGCCGCTCGCTTTTCTCCTTGAGGAGGAAGGATTCAAAGTCAAGACGGTCGGTGACGGGGTCGCTGCGCTCAAAGAGTTTGCTCGCAAGGAGCCGGACCTCATCCTTCTTGATGTCATGCTGCCCGAAATGTCGGGCGTAGAGGTGTGTCAGCGGATTCGTCTCACCTCAGAAGTACCCATCATCATGCTTACCGCGCGGGCCGCTGAGGTAGATAAGGTTGTCGGCCTTGAAGTTGGTGCGGACGACTACGTGACCAAGCCGTATTCATCACGGGAGCTCATCGCCAGGATCCGTTCCGTGATGCGCCGCTCGAAATCTTCGGTTGTGGACGCGATTACCGACGAGGACGAGGTGCTGACGGTGGGTGCTGTATCAATTGACTCGGGACGTCACCTGGTGAAGGTTAACGGGGACGAGGTTGACCTTCCACTTAAGGAGTTCCAGCTCTTGCGAGAACTGATGGCCAATGCGGGCCGCGTTGTCACCCGGGCGCACCTTCTTGACCAGGTGTGGGGGGCGGACTTCTTTGGTGATCAGCGCACGCTTGACGTACATGTCAAGCGCCTCCGCTCCCGCATAAGTCCAGGGGATGTTGAGCGTCGTCTCATCACGACAATCCGCGGTGTTGGGTATCGTTTTGAGGACGTGGATGATACGCGGATGAAGAGCCGGGAAGGCGCAGGACAATGACGATTGTTGAGGTTTGTGTTGACAGTGTCAAAGGCGTAAAGGTGGCGCGTGAGGGCGGAGGGGACCGCGTTGAGCTGTGCCGCGAACTGTGGTGCGGCGGCCTCACCCCAAGTCTGGAGACCATAGAGTCGGCAATGGAATGTGCCCCCCGGCTAGGACTGCGGATCCTGGTTCGTGAGAACCCCACGTCGTTCTTCCTCACCTCCGCGCAAGCGGAAGAGCAAGCAAAGCTCATCGCCACGATCGCCGGCCGCTTTGATGGGTCGGGGGTTCCCCTGGGGTTCGTGGTTGGCGGATTGGCCCACGGTGAAGATGGCCCCCAGGTTGATGTGGAAGGCGCCAGACTTTGGCGCAAGGCAGCGCGGACGCACGACCTCGTCTTCCATCGCGCCTTTGACGAAACCGCGGACCACGCCGCGGCCCTGAGGATGCTGATCGACCTCGACTACAACGGCGTTCTCACGACCGGGGGAGGCGCCGGAGTAGCCGATATCGGCGGTCTTCGTGCGCTGCGGGAGCAGGCCGGGGACCACCTTGCCATTATTGGCTCAGGTGGGCTGCGTGCACACAACATCGGCTGGGTCGTTGAAGAAGCCCATTTGCGCGAAGTACATTTTCGAGCGCCCGGACCCGATGGGAGCGGAACTGATCCTGACGCAGTTCGGGACACCGTAAAAGCCGTTCGTGCCATACAATTGAGTGCTACGTAACATTCCTGGCACTAGGAGGATCCCATGTCTGAACGCTCATTCCGCCGCCCCGCATCCCTTGATCAAGCGGAGGCCGAAGCAATCGTCGGAGATGAGGACCCTGCGGCGGAATCAGAAATTGCGCACACCACCGCTTGGGCGCTACTCGGGGTTCCAAATGCTGACTTTGATGTGGCGGCCGTAGCCAAGCTCAGAGAGTCCGTGCGGGCTGAGGGTGTTGACATCATTGCGGCTGCCTGGTCGAAGTCGCCAGAGTTCACACTGCCCGGCGCGCTGTGGCGCATCTATTTGCTCTGGCAGTGGAGTCAGCTCAACCCCGAAATCCTTAATGACCGCTACCAGGAAGGTTTGGACGCCCTCGCTAGTAAAGGTGTGGACGTCCACGACCAGCCCCCGCTAGAAGAGATCATTCGCGGTGTCGAAGGTGTGCTGGCGGGCTACGCGAACGAGGACGATTTGGCGGCTGTCCTTGAAAGTGCCGCCCAGGCCATGCGTGTCATGGCTATGGGAGTACGCTTTGGACCT
>RRZT010026121.1_pt1 | contig 15799 bp, 12 predicted proteins | sample 2165551 | NCBI WGS metagenome assembly RRZT01 (sample SAMN10456910, study PRJNA506462) | wastewater metagenome | biome: wastewater; feature: sludge; material: wastewater sludge; isolation source: wastewater sludge with Escherichia coli K12::gfp cells carrying plasmid... | place: USA: Moscow, Idaho... | reverse complement strand
CGAGGTCGTTGGCGCCGTCGCGCACCAGGTCGGTGACGTCGACGACGGGCCGGGAGGTGTCGAAGCCCCGGGGCTCGGACCCGTTGACCCGCACCGAGCCGAGCCCGCCGGAGGTGGAGCCGAGGTCGAGGACGAGGCGTCCGCCGTCGATGTCCGCGGCCGACACCGCGAAGCTCGCGACGTACTCACCCACGCCCGACACGTCCGGCCCGACCCCCTCAAGGTCCTTCCAGGGCGCCAGGGCACGCGAGGGGCTCTCCAGCTTGGTGACCGCGGTGGTCGGCCTCAGCTCCCGGGTCTCGTAGCCCAACCCGCGGTCCTCGACGATGAGCTCGGGCTCGCCGGCGTCCCAGCTCTCGACGGCGATCCGCCAGTCGGTCAGTTCCGCGAGCGTCGTGACGGCCGGCGCCTCGAGGGCCTCCGGCGCGCTCGCCCGGTCGACGGTGAACAGCGCCGCCTCGCCCGGGGACAAGGTGACGCGGAGCAGCGTCCTGCCGCCCTCGTGGCGCACCGCGCCCGGCGCACGGAGCTCGCCGGTGGCGGGTTCGACGCGACGCACGGCGCCCTCCCCCGGGAGCGCGAACTCGATCTCGGTCGCCTCGCCCGCCTCGTACAGGAAGTGGTACGCGAACAGGTGCAGCAGGTCGCCGTCCTCGCGCAGATAGCTGAGGACGGACCGGTTGTCCGCGGTGAACTCGGCGCGGCCGACGACGCCGAGGCCCCGGAGCGCGTCGACGGTTCCGGCGGGGTCATCGATCTCGGCCACGGTGGGGAGCGCGCGCAGCGCGGCCATCGTCTCGGCGAGCTCGGCGTCGCGGCCGTCGAGGCCGGGGGTCCGCGCCGCGGCCCTCACGAAGGTGGCGTACCGGTCGTACAGGAGCGACCTCAGCTCGCGCGCGCCGTTGACGATGAGGACGCGCAGCCCCTGCCGCGCCCAGTCGAGGAGGAGCGCCGCCGTGTCCGCCGCCAGGGCCTCCTGGTAGACGATGAGCGCCTGGTAGCCGGGGCCGCCCGGCTGCACGACGCCGTCGCCGAACGTCACGCTCTCCTCCCGCAGCAGAGCGCCGTCGAAGAACTCGTACGTCCAGCCCGCGTCCTGCATGCCGAGGTCCTGCCACCAGTGGTTCTGCCGGTCGCGCATCCAGTGGCTGCCGTACAGGACCTCGTCGGCGATCCGGTTCCCGTCGGCGTCGACGAGGATCATGCCGGACATGTTGTCGACGAAGTGGTCGGTGCGCAGGATGCCGATGTCGATGCGCGGCCTCCCCTGCCGCAGGAGGTATTGGTAGCGCCCGATCGCGTCGTTCCAGAGCGGGTAGAACTCGCACGCCGGCTGCCGCAGGTCGAACCGCTCGGAGAACATGGGCCACATGCCCTCGTGGCCCGGCCACTCGGTGACGTCCTCCGCGCCGGCAACGCTGGCCCAGCCGTGCAGCACCGTCTTGGTGACGCCTGCGGCGAGCTGGGTGTTGATGATCTGGTCGTAGAAGCGGTGGTCGAGCATGTGGTTGCGGGTGGTCGCGCCGGTCTCGGACGAGTACTGCTTGCCGAGCAGGTGGTGTTGGCGGCCATCATGAAGACCTCGCGGACGAGGAACGGCAGCCACGGGGCGATGTCGTAGCCGCGCCGACGGCGGAACTCGTCGCGCACGCTGTGCCCCCAGAACAGGCCTCCCTCACCCCAGATGGTCAGCTCGAGCGAGTCCATGTACATCTGCGCGCGGGGGTTCCTCGCGATCTGCTCCCGCAGCTGCGGGGTCAGGACGGTCGACGACCAGTAGTCGATGACGGCGTCCACGCCGTCGCGGTCGAGGTAGTTGACGGTGTAGTTGGTCGTGGCGGACGGGTCGGCCGTCTGGCCCGTGCCGTGGGACCAGAACACGAACAGCCGCCAGGTGCGCCCGTCCTCCGGTTCCCACGAGAGCTCCTCGCCGACGACACGGTCCGTGAGGTCGACGACCGACGTCGCGTCGAGCGTGTTCTCCCCGATGATCGGGGCGGCGACGACCGCCTCGAGGTGCTGCCGCTTCGGCGCCACGCGGGTTCCCGGCAGGTGGCCGGTGTCGCGCTCGGCGTTCAGGTCGATGCGTGGGAGCGGGCCGCTGAACCCGGCGCCCCGGCGCGCGTCGGCGGTGACGAAGTTCAGCTCCTTCGCCGCGGCAGGATGGTCGGGGTCGATCGTCGGCAGGTTCGCGTTCGACCAGTTCGTCCCCGACGTGAAGCTCACCGACATGCCCCGCGCTGTGGTCTCCTCGACGACGATGGCCGAGTCGTGCACCCACTCCTCGGACCCCCAGCCGTAGCGCGCGTGGTCGATGGCGCCCTCGTCCATGGCGAGGAACTCCATGCCGCCAAAGCCGAGCCGGTGCGCGGCCTCGATCTCCGAGCGCAGCGTCCGGTCCGTGTGCAGGCCCTCCGCCAGCCACCAGCGCAGCTCCGGCCGGTACTCGATGGGAACGGTGCGCAGGCTCGGCGCGTGGTCTTCCAGACGGGACATGGGTTCTCCTTCGAACGAGTCACCACGCGCGGCAGCGCGCTTTCACTGTCCTGAGCATAACAAGTCTTTTCCCCAGGAAACAAGATGAGCCCGTAGCGTCCCTACCGCGCTAGTTCACGGCACCCCGCCCCGCGTCGCGGGTGTCGACCGCAGCCCCCGTCGCCGCCGCCTCGTCGATGGCGAGCCCGAGCACGGCGTCGTGGATGGCCTCCCTCAACGGGTACGGGGCCGGAGCCCGGTCGGCCGCCCACTCGCCGGTGGCGGCCATCAGGGAGGCCATCGCGATCTCCTCGTCCATCAGCCGGTGGCCGAGGAACGGGTTCTCGAAGAGGAACTCTCCGTCCAGGTGGATGCCCTCGGTCTCGAATCCGTCGAGATTGAGGTCGTGCCCCAAGTGCGAACGCACCAGGGACGACGTGACGATCTTCCGCGGGCCGGTCATCCGGAGCACCGAGTCGTTCTCGATCTCGCCCCGCGTGCCGCGGATGAGGATGCGCCGGTGCCGGAGGCGGTTGTGCCACTGATTGTCGGTGAAGTCGTAGAGCCCGAGCCGATCGCCGAAGTCCAGGGTGGCGATCGTGTTCGCCGCCGTGCGCGGCTGAGGGTCGTCGGTCCACCCGGAGCGGGTCAGGGGATCGACGAGCGGGGCCTCGTGTCGGGTGGCGCGAATCACGGCCGGTTCCTCACCGACGCCCAGGAGACCCCTGATGAGGGAGACCGCATGGTAGCCGTGGGTCGAGGAGACATGCACGGATGTCGGCTCGCCGATCACGCCGCGGCGCACGGCCGCGAGCCGCGCGGCGTGGCCGGGCATGAGCAGGTACTGCTCGGCGACCTGGACCCGTTCAGGGGCCCGAAGGTCGGCCCACATCCGCCGCAGCCCGTCCATCGTCGGCGCCGGGGGCGTCTCGGCGAGCGCCTTGGCGCCGGCCGCCACCACCTCCGCGGTGACGGCCGCATTGCTCTCGGCCGAGACCGAGACGACGACGAAGTCGGGGGCGGCGCCCCTCACCAACTCCCCGGCGGTCTCGTAGGCGGGGACGCCGTAGGCGTCGGTGAGCCGCTCGCGGGCCTCGGGCCGGCGGGCGGCCACCCCGACGAGTTCGAAGCTCTCCGTCAGCGTGGCGGCGAGCCGCAGGAAGAACTGCGCCCGCCACCCTCCGCCGACGACGCCTACGCGATACGGGCTGCTCATTTCTGTTTCCTCCCGGGGATATGTCACGCCGGTCTGGGTGCGGATCGTATCGAGCGTCTCGAGTCACCACCCATTCCGCCGACATGGCGCCTTCGTGGGCCACACAACGACGAAACCCCAGCTGATTCGGTGTATCGCCGTGTCAACTGGGGTTCGTCCGTGCGCGCGAGAGGAGTTGAACCTCCACGCCCTTGCGGGCACTGGCACCTGAAGCCAGCGCGTCTGCCATTCCGCCACGCGCGCAGTGGGCCTTGCGACCCGAGTGAGAACACTAGCACCACGTTCAGCGGTGAGCCAAAAGACGTCTGGGGAGCGCTCCGCGGCTGTAGCGTCGTGGCATGCGCGTCGCCTTCGTCTGTCTGCACACCTCCCCCGCCGAGCGGGCAGGAACCGCCGACGCCGGTGGCATGAACGTCCTCATCCGCGCGCTGGCGCGGGCGCTCCGGGAAAGGGGCGTCGCCGTCGAGTTCTTCACCCGACGCTCGTCCCCCACCACCCCGGGTACGGAGGTCCTCGACGACGGCACGCTCATCCACCAGGTCACGGCCGGCCCGGCGACGCCGCTGCCGAAGGGCGAGATCGACCAGTACATCGACGAGTTCCGCGCGAACCTCGGATCGCTGGACGGGTTCGACGTGGTGCACTCGCATCACTGGATGTCCGGGGTCGCGGCGTTGCCCCTGGCGCGCGCCGCGGGGATCCCGCACCTCATGACGTTCCACTCCGTCGCCGCGCACCCCAACTCGTCCCTGCGCGACGGCGAGCCGCCGGAGTCGCCGGCCCGGCTGGCCGGGGAGATCACCTGCGCGACGGAGTCGGACCTCGTCGTCGCGGTCTCGCGCCACGAGGCCGCGGTGGTGATCGGCCGGTGCCAGGCCGATCCGGAGCGGGTCGTCGTCGTGCGCCCCGGGGTCGACCTCGAGCTGTTCCACCCCGCGGCCCCTTCAGCGGCGGCTCACGAAACCATCCCGGAGGGCGTGCGGCCGGGCTATGTCCTGTTCGCCGCGCGGCTGCAACCGTTGAAGGCCCCCGACCTGGCGATCGCCGCCGTCGCGGGCCTGCCGGAGGACGAGCGGCCGGACCTCGTGCTCGTGGGCCAAGCACCCGCCGACCTCGCCGACTACGAGGCCGAGCTTCACCGCCTCGCGGATTCGACGGGGACGCGGGTCGCCTTCCTGCCCGGCCAGGACCGCGAGGGCCTCGCGCGGCTGCTGCGGCACGCGAGCGTCGTGCTTGTCCCTTCGTATTCCGAGACCTTCGGCCTGATCGCCCTCGAGGCCTCCGCCTCGGGCGTGCCGGTACTGGCCGCCGCGGCGGGAGGGCTGACCGAGGCCATCTGCAACACGCACACGGGCCTGCTCGTCCCGACGCACGAGCCCGCCGACTGGTCCGAGGCCCTGGGTTCCCTCCTCCGCGACCCCGAGCGCCGCGCCGAGATGGGCCGCACCGGCCGGCGCCGCGCCGAGGAGATGACCTGGGCGCGGGCCGCCGAGCAGACGCTGGCCGCGTACCGTCGGGCCGTGGCCGCCGGCCGGGTCGTGGCGTTTCTCCACGCGCACCCCGACGACGAGACCCTGGCCTCCGGCGCACTGATCGCGCACCTCGCCGACGAGGGAATAGAGGTCGCGGTGCTGACCGCCACGCGCGGCGAGATGGGCGGCGTGGTTCCCGGCCCGCTGTCCGCGCTCGCGGGAACGCCCGAGTTGGAGATCCGCCGCGAGGCGGAGTTGGCCGGCGCGCTGGCCGAGCTCGGCGTCCGGCGCCACGCCTACCTCGGGGCCGCACCCGCCAGGGCCGGCGGCGAGCCCCGCCGCTACCGCGACTCCGGCATGCGCTGGGTCACCCCCACCGTCGCCGGACCCGCCGAGGACTCCGCCCCAGACGCGTTCTGCACGGCCGACGTCGCGGAGGCCATCGGTGACGCCGTCGCCTTCCTCCGCGCGACGGGGGCCTCGCTCGTCGTGAGCTACGACGACGACGGCGGCTACGGGCACCCGGACCACGTGCGGATGCACGAGGTCGCGAAGGCGGCCGCGGCGGAGCTGGGCCTCCCGTTCGCGGCGCTCACCGCGCACCGCGACCTCGCCACCCGCTGGTACGACCTCGAGGACTACCTGCCGCGGGTCGCCGCCGCGCTGCGCCACCACCGCACGCAACTCACGGTCCACGCCGACGGCGCGACCATCACCCACAGCGGCGGCCAGACCGAGCCGATCCTCACCTCGACCGGGCTGATTTCCGCTCCTTGAGCCGCCACTGCGGGTTGAGCCGGACCGCGAAGCGCCCGACCCCGCTCAACCAGCGGGTCTCAACGAGCGAGGCTAGGCTGTCGTTCATGCGTCTCCTCCTCATCCGTCACGGACAGACCCAGTCCAACGTCAACCGCGAGCTGGACACCGCGTTTCCCGGGGCACCGCTGAACGAGGCCGGCCTGGCGCAGGCCGAGGCGCTCGTCGAGGCGCTCGCCCACGAGCGGATCGACGCGCTGTACTGCTCGACGCTGACCCGCGCGCAGCAGACCGCCGCGCCGCTGGCTGCGTCCCGCGCGCTGGAGGCGGTGATCGTCGACGGCATCCAGGAGATCGCCGCGGGCGTCGAGGAGATGAGCACCAACTGGCAGCCGTACGTCGACATGCTGAACTCGTGGTCGCCCACGAACCTGGATGTCGGCCTCGAGGGCGGCGAGACCGCGCGCCAGTTCGTCACGCGGTTCACCAACGCCGTCGCCGCCATGGAGCAGGCGGGCGACGAGCACGTCGCGCTGGTCAGCCACGGCGCCGCGCTGCGGGTGTGGGCCATCACGCAGGACCCGACGATCGGCTTCGACCTCGCGCCCCCGTTGGCCAACACGCAGTGGATCACGCTGAACGGCTCGATGACCGCGGGCTGGCGGATCGAACGCTGGGGAGACTCCTTCCCTGCGCCCACCGCTGGTTGAGCCGGACCCCGCGCGAAGCGCCGGTCCGTGTCGAAACCAAGAAGGCCTGGATCCAGCGGAACCCGCCCATAGACTGGGGCGCATGGGCAAGGTGGGCGTATTCATCAAGACGGCGAGCACGATCCTCGCGACGTCGGTCGCGCTGTTGACGGCGATGCGGGAGAACCCGCAGATCGCGGAGGGCATCGACTCGGCCATCGACAAGCTCAAGAAGGCCACGAACTCACAGAACCCGAAGCTGCGATTCGACGCCAAGCTGGCGGCGATCGTCGCGGCCGCGGACGCCGTCGAGCAGACGTTCCCCAGCGCCGCGGAGCCCGCGGGGTGGCGACGGCAGGCCCAGGCGCTGCGCGTGCGCGGCGAGCTGGCCTGGCACTCGAACACGGGCGGGCACCGGCGCAAGGCGATGAAGGCGCTGAACGCAGAGACCGCCGAGGTGCTGTCCCAGGTCAACGCCCGGTTGATCGACCTCCAGGGCAGGTTCTCGCCCGAGCTGGACGCGTAGTGACGCCGCTGATCCTGCGCGGGCAGCGGTTCGACGCCGCCCACCCCGCGGTGATGGGCATCGTCAACCGCACCCCCGACTCGTTCTACGCGCCCGCCCGGCACGCCGACAATGAGGCCGCCGTCGCCCGCGCGGTCCAGATGGTGGCCGAGGGCGTGGGCATCGTCGATGTCGGCGGCGTGCGCGCGGGCCAGGAGGGAGACTGGGTCGAGGCCGCCGAGGAGATCGACCGCGTCCGCCCCGTCCTCGCGGCGCTGCGCGAGCGGCTGCCGCACCTGATCCTCTCCCTCGACACCTGGCGGGCCGAGGTGGCCGAGGCGTGCGCGGGCCTCGTCGACCTCGTCAACGACACCTGGCAGGGCGCCGACCCCGAGCTCCTCGGCGTGGCGGCCGTGACCGGCGCCGGGTACGTCGTCTCGCACACCGGCGGGCTGCCGCCACGCACCGACCCCGTCAACGTCGACTACGGGCCGGACGACGCCGTGGTCGACGACGTCCTCCGGGTCCTCCGCGACGGCGCCGCGCGCGCCGAGGCCGCCGGCCTGCCCCGCGAGCGGATCCTGGTGGACCCCACGCTCGACTTCGGCAAGACGACCCTCGACTCGCTGGCGCTGGTGCGCCACACCGCGCGCATCGTCGATCTCGGCTACCCGGTTCTGCAGGCCATCAGCCGCAAGGACTTCGTCGGCGAGACGCTCGACCTGGCGATCGACGAGCGGCTCGAGGGGACGCTCGCGGCCACGGCGATCGCGGCGTGGCAGGGGGCGACCGTGTTCCGCGCGCACGACGTCCGGGCGACGCGACGCGTCCTCGACATGGTGGCGAGCATCCGCGGGGATCGTCCGCCGTCGCTCTCGGTCCGCGGGCGCCGTACCGCTGGTTGAGCAGCGCGAGTGACACTTCCGGTTCCGGAAACAATACGCTTCGCGGATTTCCCGGGTTAATCCGCCCCCCGTGTCCGCGGCCGACATCGCTCGACTAGTGTTTGCCGCAGGGTCGAAAGCCCCAAGAAAGACGGAGACCGATGAGCGATCAAGCTACGAATGCGGCCGACATCAGCCTGGCCGCGGACTTCGAGACTCCCTCCCAGGCAGACTGGGAGAGGGAGGTCCTGAAGGTCCTCAACCGCAGGCGCCCCGAAGGCAAGGAACTGAGCATCGAACAGGCGTACAAGCGCCTGACGAGCACCACTGTCGACGGGCTGAGCATCAAACCGCTGTACACGCGCGAGGACGGCCCGGAGGAGCTCGGCTACCCCGGCGTCGCCCCGTTCACCCGCGGCACCACGCTGCGCGACGGTGAGATGGACGCTTGGCATGTTGCCCAGCTTCACGAAACCCCGGACGCGGCGGAGACGACGCGCAACATCCTCGCTGACCTGGAGCGGGGCTGCACCGCGGTCTACCTGCGGGTCGACCCCGACGCGGTCGCCGTGGCAGACGTCGCGACGGTGCTGAGCGGCGTGATGTTCGACCTCGCGCCCGTGTACCTGACCAGCCGCACGCAGCAGCTGGACGCCGCCGCGGCGCTCGTGGCCGCGCTCGCGGCCTCCGGCAAGGACGCGGCCGAGGTGTCGGGCAACCTCGGCGTCGACCCCGTCGGCGCGGCGGCGCTCGCGGGCACCGACGCGGACCTGTCGGTCCTCGCCGAGGCCGTCGAGCTAGCACAGCCGTTCCCGAAGGTGACGCCGATCGTCGTCGACGCGACGGTCTACAACAATGCCGGCGCGGGCGACGTCCACGAGCTGGCCTACGCCATCGCCGTCGGCGTCGAGTACGTGCGGGCCCTGATCGACGCGGGCCTCAGCGCCGACGACGCGTTCGGCCAGATCCTGTTCCGCGTCAGCGCGGGCACCGACCAGTTCCTCACCATCTCCCGGCTGCGCGCGCTGCGCGAGCTGTGGTCGCGCGTGGGCGAGGTCCTCGGCGTCGCCCCGGAGAAGCGCGGCGCCGTCCAGCACGCGGTCACCTCGGAGCGCCAGCTGTCCCGCGACGACACCTACGTCAACGTGCTGCGCGGCACCATCTCCTGCTTCGCGGCCGCCGTCGGCGGCGCGGAGATCCAGACGGTGCTGCCGTTCGACACCGTGATCGGCCTGCCCGACGAGCTGGCCCGCCGAATCGCGCGCAACACGCAGATCGCGCTGGCCGAGGAGTCCAACATCGGCCGCGTCAACGATCCCGCGGGCGGCGCCTGGTTCGTCGAGTCGATGACGAGTCAGCTGGGCGCGAAGGCGTGGGAGGTCTTCCAGGGCCTCGACGCCACGGGCTTCGTCGCGAACCTGGCCGACGGCACCGTCGCGGCCCAGCTCGCCGAGGTCACCTCGGCCCGCGCGAAGGGCCTCTCGACCCGAAAGATCCCGCTGACGGGCGTGTCGATGTTCCCGAACTACACCGAGACGCTGCCGGTCCGCCAGGCCCGCCCCGAGGCCCCGGCCTACGGCGGGCTGACCCTGACGCGCGACTCGCAGGTCTTCGAGGACCTCCGCGACCGCGCCGACGCCGCGCGCGCGGCCGGCAACCCGCCGAAGGTGCTGCTCGCCTGCCTGGGCGCCCGCCGCGACTTCGGCGGCCGCGAGGGCTTCACGTCGAACCTGTACCACGTGGGCGGGATCGAGACGGTGCTCGCCGAGGGCGCGACGCCCGAGGACTTCGCGCGCCAGCTCGCCGAGGCGGGCGCGAAGGTCGCGGTGCTGTGCTCGAGCGCGAAGGTATACGCGGGCCAGGGCATCGCCGTCGCCGAGGCGCTGCGCGCCGCCGGGGCCGAGCAGGTGCTCGTCGCGGGCCAGATCGCGGAGCTGGGCGAGGGCGGCGAGGCCGCCGTCGACGGCAACGTGTTCGACGGAATGAACGTGGTCGACCTCCTGACCACCACGCTGGAGAAGTTGGGAGCCTGACCATGACCATCCCCCGTTTCACGGACGTGCCGCTGAGCGCGAGCATCCCGGCCGACGCCGCCGAGCAGTTCGAGGCGCTGAACGCCGCCGTCGGGCACTCCGCCGGGTGGCAGACGCCGGAGCACATCCTCGTCCCGACGCTGTTCACGGACAAGGACCTCGCGGGCCTCGACTTCCTGAACACCCGCCCGGGCATCCCGCCGTTCCTGCGCGGCCCGTACTCGACGATGTACGTCAACCAGCCGTGGACGGTCCGGCAGTACGCGGGCTTCTCCACCGCCGAGGAGTCCAACGCGTTCTACCGCCGCAACCTGGCCGCCGGCCAGAAGGGCCTCTCGATCGCGTTCGACCTCGCGACCCACCGCGGCTACGACTCGGACCACCCGCGCGTGACCGGCGACGTCGGCATGGCCGGCGTGGCCGTCGACTCCATCCTGGACATGCGGCAGCTGTTCGACGGCATCCCGCTCGACCAGATGTCGGTGTCGATGACGATGAACGGCGCGGTGCTCCCGGTGCTCGCGCTCTACGTCGTCGCCGCGGAGGAGCAGGGCGTCAAGCCCGAGCAGCTAGCCGGAACCATTCAGAACGACATTCTGAAGGAGTTCATGGTCCGCAACACCTACATCTACCCGCCGCAGCCGTCGATGAAGATCATCGCCGACATCTTCGCGTTCACCAGCGCGAACATGCCCCGGTTCAACTCGATCTCCATCTCCGGCTACCACATGCAGGAGGCGGGAGCGACGGCCGACATCGAGATGGCCTACACGCTGGCCGACGGCGTGGAGTACATCCGCGCGGGCGAGTCGGTGGGCCTGAACGTGGACCAGTTCGCCCCGCGCCTGTCGTTCTTCTGGGCGATCGGCATGAACTTCTACATGGAGGTCGCGAAGATGCGGGCCGCGCGCCTGCTGTGGGCGCGCCTGGTGCGGGAGTTCGGGCCGAAGAACCCGAAGTCGATGAGCCTGCGCACGCACTCGCAGACCTCCGGCTGGTCCTTGACCGCGCAGGACGTCTACAACAACGTCGTGCGCACCTGCATCGAGGCCATGGGCGCGACGCAGGGCCACACCCAGTCGCTGCACACCAACGCGCTCGACGAGGCCATCGCGCTGCCGACGGACTTCTCGGCCCGCATCGCCCGCAACACCCAGCTGTTCCTGCAGCAGGAGTCGGGCACGACCCGCACCGTCGACCCGTGGGCGGGCTCGGCGTACGTGGAGTCGCTGACCAAGAAGCTGGCGGAGAAGGCCTGGAGCCTGATCCAGGAGGTCGAGCAGGCCGGTGGCATGGCGAAGGCCATCGAGGCGGGCATCCCGAAGATGCGCATCGAGGAGGCCTCGGCCCGCACGCAGGCCCGCATCGACTCCGGCCGTCAGCCGGTGCTCGGCGTCAACAAGTACCAGCTGGACAACGAGGACGCCCTCGAGGTGCTGAAGGTCGACAACAAGGCCGTGCGCGAGGCGCAGATCGCGAAGCTGGAGCGCCTGCGCGCCGAGCGCGACGAGGCCGACACCCAGGAGAGGCTGGAGCGCCTCACCTGGGCCGCGGCGAACCCGGACGCGACCGATCCCGACCGCAACCTGCTGAAGCTGGCCATCGACGCGGCCCGCGCCAAGGCGTCGGGCGGCGAGATCTCCGACGCCCTTGAGAAGGTTTACGGGCGCTACACCGCGCAGATCCGTACCATCTCCGGTGTGTACAACCAGGAGGCCGGCTCCAACGAGTCGATCAAGTCCGCCCGCTCGCTCGTCGAGGAGTTCGAGGCCCGCGAGGGTCGTCGTCCCCGCATCCTGATCGCCAAGATGGGCCAGGACGGCCACGACCGCGGCCAGAAGGTCATCGCGACGGCGTTCGCCGACCTCGGCATGGACGTCGACGTGGGCCCGCTGTTCCAGACCCCCGAGGAGGCCGCGCGCCAGGCCGTCGAGTCCGACGTGCACGTCGTGGGCGCCTCCTCCCTCGCGGCCGGTCACCTCACGCTGGTGCCCGAGCTGCGTAAGGAGCTGGACAAGCTGGGTCGCCAGGACATGATGATCGTCGTCGGCGGCGTCATCCCGGCGCAGGACTTCGACGAGCTCCGCGCCAACGGCGCCGACGCGATCTACCCGCCCGGCACGATCATCCCGGAGTCCGCCGTCGACCTGTTGGAGAAGCTGCTCGCCCAACTCGACGACTGACCCGCCGCTCCTTGAGCCGGGCCGCAAGCGAAGCGCGCGCCCGCGTCGAAAGGCTGGTGAGTTCCGCACGATCGCTAAGAGGGAGGTTTGGTACCAAGATTGGTACCAAACCTCCCTCTCACGCATTTGACCCGGAAGCGCGGGGGCGGTCGACCCATCCAAATCTACTACTTAGATGCTAGACTCCCGGACATGGGGAGCATCACGATGACGGAGTTCAACCAGCGCGTGTCGGCGGTGAGCCGACTGGTGATCGAGTCTGGCGAGACGATGAAGGTCACGAATCGGGGCCGCGTCGTCCTGCGGCTCGTGCCGGAGCCCCCGGCGTCCGACAACCCTCTCGACGCGCTCGTGTCTGTCGGCCAGGCGACCGCGCCGACGCGACCGCATTCGCCTCGGGCCGGACGCCCGCCCGTTCGGCTGTCTGACGACATCGACGCACTCCTGGACGACGTGCGGGCCGACGCGGATGTCTGAGGGCACCGCTATCTGGTACCTCGACAGCTCGGTCGCGCTCCGCGTCCTACTGGGCCACAGCGAGCAGGCAGCTCAGTGGTTCGACGAGCGCGCGGAGGCCGGGGACTCGTTCACCTCCTCCCGGTTGCTCGTGCTGGAGATGATGCGCGTCTATCGCCGAGAGGGCCTTCCCGTGCGCGAGGTCGCAGAATTCGTCCGCGAGCTGACACTGCTGAACGTGGACGACGCGCTCGTGTCCGAGGCGGCCGCCATCCGCCCACACGTCAAGTCCCTGGATGCGCTGCACCTGGCCTCCGCGCAGCGAATCGGGGCCGGCGCGGCGACGGTCGTCACCCACGACGCCACGATGGCAAGGGTCGCCGACGCGCTCGGGTTCGACGTCCTCGACCCCGTGGCGTAGCGGAGGGGCATCGGCGCTACTTCTGGAAGTGGTGCCAGTCCCAGCCGCTGTACCAGCGGAAGCCGCGCTTCTCGAGGGCCTTGACCATGGGGCCGTCCTTGTACAGCATCCCGGTCACGCCCTCGGGCCGATCCTTGCCGTAGGTGGCGCTCGGGTACCAGGTGCCGCCGACCAGGTACGGGTTCTGCGCCGGGTTGACGTCGATCGACCTGCCGAACGAATGCGGGGAGACCTTCGACGGGTTGCCGGTGACCTTGCGGCAGTTGTAGGCCGACGTGTTGTTCGCCTTCATGATCTTGATGTCGTTGCCCTTCCAGAGGTCGGGGTTGTCCATCCGGTAGACCCGGAAGCCGCCCTCGAAGGCCTCCTTGAAGGCGTCGCGGACCTTCCTCGCCACGTCCTTGTGCACGATCAGGACTCCGGTGTGGAGGAGCCCGTCATAGCCGCGATAGCTCATCGTGATGGTGGAAAGCTTGCCGGGGCCCACGGAGCAGCCCTTGCGGTAGGTGTGCGTGACCTCGCTCTTCTTGGTGGGCGTGATCTTCGCCCTCCAGCCGAGGCGCTCCAGCGTGAACTTCTCCGACTTTCGCGTGCCGACCGACGACTCGGTGACGACCCGGTACCTGACCGTGCCGACCTTCGCCTCCTTGTGGCGCAGCCGCAGCGTGAAGGCGCCGGTCTTCGCGTGCGAGGCGGCGGACGCGACCCGCACCCACGAGTCGCCGTTCCATGCCTCGGCGTGCACCTTGGCTCCCGGCTCGCCGGAGACCACGCCCCGGACGTACGCCTTCTTCCCTGCCTCCGCGAGCGCGGGCGGCTTCGTCAGCGAAACGGTCACCTTCGCCGGCGCCGGGGGCTCCGTGGGTTCCGGCGAGGGCTCTGCGGCGGCAGGGGAACTCGGGCTCGGCCCGGGGGCGGGCGGCTCGTCGGCGCGCGCGTCGGCGGCACCTGCGAGCCCCGCGATGACGACGAGGACCGCCGGCAGCGCGCGCCGAAGGCCCCATCCGATCGATCGGTGCATGAGGGCTGTCTCTCTCGGGGAAGGGCGGTGGGGATCGTCACCGCCGGGCTGCCGATGTCCGGCGTCGCCTCTTCCCTTCTCTACGCCGCGAGGACGGCGTCACGTGACAGCGATCAGCACTTCACCTTCGACGGCTTCGCCGACACCTTCCCGGTGTTCTTGCACAGGGCGATGCCCTTCTTCTTCAAGCCGCTCTTGATCTTCTTCACGGTCGACTTGTTGAAGCCGTTCCACTGCATGTGCATCAGGACGGTGTCGCCCTTGCGGGCGTTGTTGACCACGTAGCTGACCAGCTGCGAGCTGCTCTTGCCACGCCAGTCGTTGGTGTCGACCGTCCAGGTCCAGATCTTCATGCCCACCGCGGCGTAGGCCTTCTTCGTCGTCGCGTTGTAGGCGCCATAGGGCGGCCGGCCGTACGTGGTGACCACGCCCGGCTTTCCCAACTCCTTCTTCACGCCCGCGTAGCTGAGGGTCCGCAGATCCGGGTGGCTGATCGAGTGGTTGAACACGTAGTGGCCCATCTTGCGGGCATACTTCGCGTCGAACCGGCCGGCCGTGATGCAGTTGCCCGTCGGGAACAGCGCCACGCGGACGCCCATGTCCGAGAAGGCCTTGACGGTCTTCTTGAACGACGACAGTGACTTCGGGCAGTCGTCGAACGTCAGGATCACCTTCTTCGACGTGTTCGGCCCGCGGCTGATGGAGTAGCCGTCGGCCTGCGCGGGCGACGTCGCGACCCCGGACGCGACGATCAGGCTGAACGCGAAGACGACGGCGGCGACGAAGCGTGGCACGCGCATGAATACGACCCTCCCAGTGGTGTTACAGGAAACCTACCCTCGGAGCGACCCGTCGGCCAAGGGCACGCCCCCGAACGATAGGGTGAGACGCATGCGTAGGTTGAGCGTGCCGGAACTGGTTGACGGGATCGAGGCGGGCAACCGCGGATACATCGCGCGGGCCATCACCCTGGTGGAGTCGACGAAGCCCGCCCATCGCGAGCAGGCCCACGAGCTGCTGCAGCTCCTCGCACCGCGCACCGGCAACGCGTTCCGCGTCGGCATCTCCGGCGTCCCCGGGGCGGGCAAGTCGACGTTCATCAACGCCATGGGGCAGAAGCTGATCGAGGAGCGCGGGCACCGGGTCGCCGTCCTCGCCGTCGACCCCAGCTCGTCGCGCACCGGCGGCTCCATCCTCGGCGACCGCACCCGCATGGGCGAGCTGGCCACGAGCGATCAGGCGTTCATCCGCCCCTCCCCCTCCGCGGGGCACCTGGGCGGCGTCGCCCGCGCCACGCGCGAGTCGATGCTGGTGCTCGAGGCCGCCGGATTCGACGTCGTGCTGGTCGAGACGGTCGGCGTCGGACAGTCGGAGGTCGCCGTCCACGGCATGACGGACACGTTCCTCATGCTTCAGGTGGCCCGCACCGGCGATCAGCTGCAGGGCATCAAGCGCGGCATCCTCGAGCTGGCCGACGTCATCGGCATCACGAAGGCCGACGGCGACAACCTCCAGGCCGCCCGGGTCGCGGCCCGCGAGCTGGCCATCGCGATGAAGCTCATCACCTCCGACAACAGCAAGCGCCGCGCCCCCGTCCTCACCTGCTCCAGCTACACCGGCGAGGGCCTCGACGAGGTCTGGGACGCCGTCACGAAGCACCGGGCGGACCTCGAGGCGACGGGAACCCT
>RRZT010175328.1_pt1 | contig 15804 bp, 15 predicted proteins | sample 2165551 | NCBI WGS metagenome assembly RRZT01 (sample SAMN10456910, study PRJNA506462) | wastewater metagenome | biome: wastewater; feature: sludge; material: wastewater sludge; isolation source: wastewater sludge with Escherichia coli K12::gfp cells carrying plasmid... | place: USA: Moscow, Idaho... | reverse complement strand
GGCCGCCTTGCGCGCCGCCAAGCCGACGATCGGGTTCTCCGACCTGATCTACAACGACAAGATCGGCAAGGTGTCGGTGATCGGCGTCGGGATGCGTTCGCACCCGGGCGTCTCGGCGACCGCGTTCCGGGCGATGGCCGAAGCCGGGATCAACATCGAGATGATCTCCACCTCGGAGATCCGGATCTCGATGATCGTCGACTCCGACCTGCTCGACAAGGCCGTCCGGGCGGTGCACACGGCCTTCGGGCTGGACTCCGAGGGCCAGGCGGTCGTCTACGCAGGGACCGGCCGCTAACCTCCTCCCTCCGCCGAGGACTGAGGCTGGTGGCGTCGAGGACTGAGGCTGGTGGCGTCGAGGACTGAGCCCTGCCGGGTCGAGGGCTCGGGGTCGCTCAGTCAGCGTCCTGGCGCCGAGCGTGCTCGGCTCAACACGTGTAGCTCGACACTCCTGCCGTCCGAGCCACCCCGGTTCCCTGAGTGAAGCCTTCGGCGTCCAGAACCTCAGTCCTCGGCGTCTTGAAGCCCAGTCCTCGGCGTCCTGAACCTCAGTCCTCGGCGCCCGAACCCTCAGTCCTCGGCGGGGTGGGGCTCAGTCCTCGGCGAGGGGGCGGCGACGCCCGGGGGCGGGGGCTAAGCTGTGAGGCAGACAGGGGAGCGCTCACAGGAGCGCTGAGAGTGCGGAGCGCCGCAGACCCTCGAACCTGATCCGGTTAGCACCGGCGTAGGGAGTCGAGTTCTCTATCGGCCCGCCCAGGGTCGGCCCCTCCACACAAGGAGGAAGCACCATGTCCCGCACGTTTCTCGGGGGGTTCGCCGCCGCACTGGCCGCGGCGCTCGCCCTGACCGGCTGCGCCGCCTCGGGGGCCAGCACCCCCAGCGCCGCCCCGACCACGCTCACCGTCGTCACCCACGACTCGTTCAACGTGAGCCCCGAACTCCTCGCCGCCTTCGAGCAGTCCACCGGGCTGAAGGTCACCTACGTCGCCCCCGGCGACGCGGGCACCCTGGTCAACCAGCTCGTCCTGACGAAGGACTCGCCCCTGGGCGATGTGGTCTACGGCATCGACAACACCTTCGCCGGACGGGCGCTGAGCGAACAGGTCACGACGCCATATGCCACCTCCGCGTTGCCCGCCGCCGACGCCGCAGCGCTCAAGGCCGACGACTCCAACCGGCTGACGCCCATCGACTTCGGTGACGTGTGCGTCAACGCCGACACCGCCTGGTTCGCTGCGCACAACCTGGCCGTCCCGCAGACCCTCGACGACCTCACCAAGGCCGAGTACAAGGACCTCCTCGTCGTCCCCAATGCGGCGTCCAGTTCGCCCGGCATGGCCTTCCTCACCGCGACCGTGGGTGCGAAGGGCGACCCGGGTTACCTCGACTACTGGACGGCCCTAAAGAACAACGGGGTGCTCGTCGCCAAGGACTGGACCGAGACCTACTCGGTGCAGTTCTCCGGCAGCGCGGGCAAAGGGCCGCGTCCGCTGGCGCTCAGCTACTCCACCTCGCCCGCCTCCGAGGTCGTCGACGGGGCCTCGGGCACCCAGGCGCTGCTGGGAACGTGCTTTCGGCAGGTCGAATACGCGGGCGTCATCGCCGGCGCGAAGAACCCCGAGGGGGCGCAGAAGTTCATCGACTTCATGCTGAGCGCCGACGTCCAGGCCGACATCCCCGGCCAGATGTACATGTACCCGGCGGTCCGCTCCACGCAGCTCCCGGCCGAGTGGGTGCAGTTCGCCCCCCTGTCGGACGCGCCCCACACGGTGCCCGCCGCCACCATCTCCGCCGACCGGGACCGCTGGATCCGCGACTGGACCGCCACGGTGGTTGGCTGAGTCGTGACGCGACGCCTCGCATGGACGCTGGCGGCCCTGGTGCCGCTGGCGTTCCTCGGCGTCTTCTTCGCCTGGCCGGTCGCGACCCTCATCGCCCGCGGCTTCTTCCCTGAGGGGGCGTTTTCCCTGGACGCCTTCCAGACGGTGTTCGCTACACCCCGGACGTGGCGCGTCATCGGGACGACGCTCGCCCAGGCGGCCGCAGGGACGCTGGTCGCCGTCGCCGTCGGCGTCCCGGGAGCCTGGCTGCTGTACCGCACCCGCTTCCCCGGACGCCTCATCGTGCGGGCGCTCGTCACCGTCCCGTTCGTCCTCCCGAGCGTCGTCGTCGGCGTCGCGTTCAAGTCCCTGGTGATCTCCACCGGGCCGCTCGGCGGGCTCGGGCTGGACGGCAGCTTCGCGATCATCGTCGCGAGCCTGGTGTTCTTCAACTACGCCCTCGTCGTGCGCACCGTGGGGGCGCTATGGTCGGCCCTCGACCCGCGCACCGCGCAGGCCGCAGCCACGCTGGGGGCCTCCCCGGCGCGCGTGTGGTGGACCGTCACCCTCCCGGCCCTGGTCCCCGCCATCGCGTCCGCGGCCGCGCTGGTGTTCCTGTTCTGCGCGTCCGCCTACGGCGTCGTCATGGTGCTGGGCGGGGCCAGCTACGGCACCATCGAAACCGAGATCTGGTTCCTGACCAGCCAATTGCTCGACCTGCGCGGGGCGGCCGCGCTGTCGATCGTCCAGCTCGTCGTGGTGGCGGCCTGCCTGATCGTGTCCAACCACCTCCAGGCCCGCCAGGCGCGTGCCCAACGCTTCGCCACGGACGCCACCCATGACGCCCCGTGGCGCTGGCGCCGCGACGGGGCGGCCACCGTGGTGACCGCCGCGGTCGTCGGGATCTTGTTGCTCTTGCCCATGGGCGCGCTGGTGGAGCGCTCGCTGCGCACGGGGTCCGGCTACGGGTTCGACCACTACCTGGCGCTCGGCACCACCGGCACCGGCCCGCTGACCGTCTCCGTCTGGGCCGCCGCCGGCAACTCGCTGCGCACCGCGCTCGCCGCCACCGCCTTGGCCGTCGGGCTGGGGCTGCTGGTCAGCCTCGTCGTGTCGCGTCGCCCGCGCTCGGCCTCCGGTCGGCGGGCCCTCGGCCTTCTGGATGCGGTGTTCATGCTGCCCTTGGGGGTCTCGGCGGTCACGGTCGGGTTCGGATTCCTGATCACCCTCAACCGGCCTCCGCTGGACCTGCGCAGCTCGCTCATCCTGGTGCCGATCGCGCAGGCTATCGTCGCGTTGCCCCTGGTGGTGCGGGTGCTGCTGCCGGTGCTGCGGGCCATCGACCCGCGCCTGCGGGAGACCGCCCAGGTGCTGGGGGCGGGGCCCTGGCGGGTGCTGGCCGACGTCGACCTGGCGTTAGCGACCCGCGGGCTCGGGCTGGCGATCGGGTTCGCGTTCGCCACGTCACTGGGGGAGTTCGGGGCCACGTCGTTCCTCGCGCGCCCCGACCAGCCGACCCTGCCCGTCATGGTGTTCCGGCTCATCGGACGCCCCGGGGTGGAGAGCCAGGGCATGGCGATGGCCGCCGCCGTGGTGCTCGCGGTCGGCTGTGCCACCGTCATGGGGATCGCTGAGACAATGAGACCCAAGGAGGCTCGATTGTGGTGAACGGATTGCGGATCGCGGACGCGGTCGTCGAATACCGGGTCTCGCCCGAGGCCGGTGCCGGACGCGAGCGGCGCGCGGCCAAGCCCAGCCCGCACGACCGGATCATCACCGCCGTGAGCGGGGTGAGCCTCGACGTCGCCCCCGGGGAGATCGTCGCGCTGCTGGGGGCGTCCGGGTCGGGCAAATCGTCGCTGCTGCGCGCCATCGCCGGACTGGAGCCGCTGGCGTCCGGGACGGTGTCGTGGGACGCCGACGACCTGACGGGGGTCCCCACCCATAAACGCAACTTCGGGCTGATGTTCCAAGAGCCCGCCCTGTTCCCGAACCTGAACGTCGGACGCAACGTCGCCTACGGCCTCCACGCGCTGCCTCGCCGCAGCCGAGGCGCGGTCGTGGACGAGTTCCTCGAACTCGTCGGGCTGCCGGGCTATGCGTCCCGGCAGGTCAACGAACTCTCCGGCGGTCAGGCGCAACGCGTCGCGCTGGCCCGCTCACTCGCGCCGCGGCCCCGGCTGATGCTGCTCGATGAGCCGCTCTCGGCGCTGGATCGCGCGCTGCGCGAACACCTGGTCGGCGTCCTCGGTGAGGTGCTGCGCGCCACCGGCACGACCGCCGTCCACGTCACCCACGACCAGGACGAGGCCTTCGCGCTGGCTGACCGCGTCGGCGTCATGGCGGGCGGGACGCTGCTGCAGCTCGACCGCCCCGAGGCGCTGTGGCGTCACCCGGCCAGCGCTCAGGTGGCCGCGTTCCTCGGCTACGACCTCGAACTCAGCGCCCCCGACGCCGACGCGCTGGGGCTGAGCGGTCTGGCTGCCACGGCGGTGGTCCTGCTGGGCCCCGAGAGCCTCACGCCGGATCCGTCCGGGATCGAACTGCCGATCGTCGATCAGCTTCCACGCCGCGGCTACATCGAAGTCGGCGTGTGCCTGCCGAGCGGACGCCGGGCCGAGGTGCGCGTCCCGGACCGGCTCGACGCCCAGACCATCCGGGTGCGGACCGGTCCGGACGCCGTCGCCGTCATCCCGCGCTGAGCAACCAGCCCGGTGTGCCGCGGGAGGAGTGCCCCGGGCAATCCAGGGGGCGGACCATCGGGTGAAGGAGCCATCCGGGTCGCGGACCGAGCCCGTGCGAGGGGCGTCCCGCAACGGGGCTATGCTTGAACAGTCAATAAAAAGCTTGAGAGGAAACGCATGAAGATCGGGATCGTCGTCGGATCGATTCGCGAGGGCCGCAACGGCCTGCAGGTCGGCACCTGGGTGAAGGAACAGGCCCAGGCGCAGGGACGCAGCGCGGAGTACGAACTGATCGACTTGAAGGACTTCGACGTGCCGCTGTTCACGTCCGCGACCCATCCGATGATGGCGAAGAAGCACTACGACGACCCGCGGGTCCAGGCGTGGAGCGATGCCATCGACCCGTGCGACGCCTACATCCTCGTCACCCCCGAGTACAACCACGGCGTCCCCGGCGCCTTCAAGAACGCCATCGACAGCCTGGGTGCTGAATGGATGGGCAAGCCGTACGCGGTCGTGGGCTACGGCTCGGTCGGCGGCGTCCGCGCCATCGAGAACTGGCGCTCCATCCTGGCGAACTTCTCCATGGTGGACGTCCGCAACGAGATCAACGTCAGCCTGTTCACGCACTTCAAGGACGGCGTCTTCACCCCCACCGCGCACCAGAACGAGGACCTCAAGGCCCTGTTCGACTCCCTGGAACACCTCACCGGGCGCCTCGCCTGACGAGACCCTGGCCGAAGCGCTGGTCGACGCTTGACGAGAGCGTCGCTCAGGCGAGCCGGACAACGAAGGCCGGGTGGGATCAGATCCCACCCGGCCTTTCGGCGTCCGGAGTGCCGCTCAGGCGGCGACCGGCTCGGCGACGCGAGCGGTCTCGGCGCGCCGCCGGGCCCGGGCGATCAGCGTGCACACCACCCAGATGGCGAACGAGATCGTCGTCACGTAGGGGCTGATCGGAATCGAGCCGCCCAACGCGAGCAGAATGCCGCCCACCGTGGAGAACACGGCGAAGCAGACGCTCAGGATCGGCACCAGGATCGGCGAGGACGACACCCGCAGCGCGGCCGCTGCCGGGGTCACCAGCAAGGAGAGCACCAGAAGCGCGCCCACGATCTGCACCGACACGGCTGCGGCCAGGCCGAGCAGCAGCATGAAGATCAGCGACAGCGTCCGCGTCGGGACGCCACGGGCGGCCGCCACGTCGGCGTCCACGCTGGCGAACATGAGCGGACGCCAGATGATCAGCAGGCCGGCGATGACGATCACCGAGATCACCGCCAGGGCGCCGATCTGCGGGTCGTCCACGGCGACGATCTGGCCGGTGAGCAGGCCGAACTTGTTGGATGAGCGGCCCGAGTACAGCGACAGGCACAAGATGCCCAGGCCCAGCCCGAACGGCATGATCACCGCCGTGATGGAGTTGCGGTGCCGGGCGCGCGTGCCGAGCAGGCCGATCAGCAGCGCCGCGAGGATGGAGCCGGCGAGGGCCCCCGGGATCACCCCGATGCCGAACAGCAGCCCGGCCGAGCCTCCCGCAAACGAGAGTTCGCTGATGCCGTGGACGGCGAAGGGCATGTCGCGGGCGACGACGAAGACGCCGATCAGGCCACCCACCACGCCCAGGATCGCCCCGGCGAGGATCGAGTTGTGCAGCAGCACCACCAGTTCGCCGTAGTTCTCGAACGAGAACAGCGAAGTCCACCAGTCCGTCATGCGTGCGTACCTCCCTGGTGGGTGTGACCATCGGCCGGCGGGGCGGCGTGCGGTGTGCTCGGCTCGACCGCGCCCACCACCACGATGCGTCCGCGGGTGCGGACGACGTCGACGGGGGAACCGTACAGCTCCGACAACACCTCGGTGCGCAGCACCTGGTCGGGGGTGCCGATGCGGATCTGCCCACCGGCGAGGTAGATGACCCGGTCGACCATGGGGAGGATCGGGTTGATGTCGTGGGTGACGAACAGGACGCCCAGGTTGCGGGTGCGGCGGCTGGCGTCGACCAGTTCGCTGACCACGGTCTGGTAGGCAAGGTCCAGGGACAGCAACGGCTCGTCGCACAGCAGCAGCCGTGGGTCACCGGCCAGCGCCTGGCCGATGCGGAGGCGCTGCTGCTCCCCGCCGGACAGCTCCGCGAGCGGGTGGTGGCGGTAGCGCTCGGCATGGACGTCGCGGATGAGCGCGTCGATCGCGTCCCGGCGGGCCTTGCTGGGCCATGGGATACCCCAGCGGTGGCCGTCGACACCCAGCCCGATGAGGTCCTCCGCGCGCAGGGGGACGCCCTCGTCGGCGAGTTTCTGCTGGGGCACGTAGCCGATGCGCCGATTGCCGCCGGTGATGGGGGAACCCAGGAACTCGGCCGTGCCCGCAGACAGGGGAAGCTGACCCAGGATCGCTTTGAGCAGGCTGGACTTGCCCGACCCGTTGGCGCCCAGGATCGCGATGAACTCGCCCGCGGCCACGTCCAGGTTCAAGCCGCTCCACAGCGTCCGCTCCCCGAACCGGAGTGCGGCCTCGCGCAGACGCAGGACGACGTCGCCCCCGACCGGGGACGACGCCTCCTGTGAGGAGGGGAGCGTCACTGGGCGAGCGCCGCCGCCAGGGCGTCCAGGTTGTCGGTCATCCATGAGACGTAATTCTTCCCGGCCGGGAGCGTTTCCGTGAACGGGACCACGGGGACGTTGTTCTCCTTGGCGGCGTTGACGACCGCGTCGGTCTGTGCGCCGGTGGTCTGCTCGTTGTAGGCGAGCAGCTTCACGGCGTGGTCGGAGAACAGCTTGAGCGTCTCGTTCAGCACCGCCGGTGCCACGTCGCTCTCGTTCTCGACCGCCTCGGAGAAGGCCTCCGGGGTCTGGTTCTCCAAGCCGATGCCCTCCAGCAGGTAGAGCGGGACGGGCTCGGTGATGGCGACGGGCTGGCCCGCGTACTTCGCCTTCAGGTCGTTCTGCTGCTGGATCAGCGTGGCGATGGACGCCTTGAGCGTCGTCGCGTTGGAGGTGAAGGTGTCGGCGCCCGCGGGGTCGAGTTTGGTGTAGGAGGTCGCGAGGGCGTCCACGACCTTGGTCACGGTGCCGAAGTCATACCAGACGTGCTCGTTGAGCTCGTCGCCCGCGGTGGCCTCCTTGCCGGAGATCGTCACGGCGTTGAGGCGCTCGATGCTGGAGTTGTTGGCCGCCGACAGCATGGTGTCGACGAAGTCGTCGTAGCCGCCCCCGTTCTCGATGACGAGCTGCGCCTTGGAGAGGGTGAGCTGGATCTGGGCGTTGGCCTCGTACTCGTGGGGATCCTTGGAGGGATCGTCGATGATCGAGGTGACGGTCACGCGGTCCCCGCCCACGGTGGCGGCGAGCCCGCCCCAGACGTCGGTGGAGGCGACCACGGACAGCGTGGTCGGCGTGGCCGTCGGGGACGCGGTGGGCGTGGCGGCGGGGGAGGAGCAGCTCGCCAGCGTCAGCCCGGTCACGAGGGCCGCCAGCAGGGCGAGTGGTCGTTGGAGGAGCATGTCAATCCCATCAGGTAGTGCAGTTCGATGGTGCCGGATGCCCGGCGCACGTCCTCCAGAATAGATGATGTTTGAGAACCATTCTCACGCCGGTCGCCAGGTGGCCCTCGTCGGGCGTCCCGGACTGGTCTCGTCGTCTCGACCTCACGATTGGCCCAGATAGGTGGTCAGGCCGTCGGCGATCCCCTGGGCGAGCGCCTCCCGGGTGCGGGGGCGCGCCAGCAGGGCCCAGTCGTCGGGATTGTTGAGGTTGCCGACCTCGACGAGAATCCCCGGGGCGGCGGTCAGTTCATTGAGGGCGGCGATGTTGGTCCGAGGGTCGATCGGCAGTTCGGGAGTTCCCTTGTAGTTGGCCGGGGGAAGAGGGGAACGCTGCAGGGCGTCCGAGACCGACGTCGCCAGCGCCACCGAGGCGGCCTGCGTCGCGTCGCCTCCGTGCATCTCAGGAGAGTAGATGAGGTGGAAGCCCCGCTTGTCCTCGCTGTCGGAATCGGCATGGAGGGCCACCAGGGCGTCAGCGTGGGTGGTGTTTGCCAGCTTGCCGCGTGCGTCATTGCAGGGCCCCAGCGACTCGTCGTCGGCGCGTGTCATTACGACCGTGGCACCGCTGGCGCGCAGCCGCGTCGCGACCCGCTTGGCCAGATCGAAGTTGAGCGTGTGCTCGCCGGTCCCATCCGGTGCGGTCGCGCCTGCGGTGTAACAGGGGACCTTCTTATTGCCGTAGGTGGTCACCAGGCGTCCGCTGTCCTCCTTCGTCCAGACGCCCGCGTGCCCGGCGTCGACCACGACGGTGCGTCCCGACAGGGGGCCGTCTCCGGTGGGTTCGCCCCGCGACGCGACGGGGGCGACGTCCAGGCCGACGACGCTCCCGGAGTCGGCAGGTGCGAAGGCGTCCAGGGTGACGCAGCCGCCGAGGGCCAGGCTCGCGCCCAGGACGATGAGGAGGGGTGCCGGTCTCATGGCCCCACCCTAGGAGCGGAGTCGCCGTCACCAGGGGCCAAGGTGGGAAGTTCAGTCCGCGCAACCCTGGCAACCAGACTGCGGTCGGGGAATCCCTCCATCGAGGGTCGGGCGGCGCGTCCTGGGTGGCCCAAACCTCAGTCTTCGGCGGGTTCAGCCTCAGTCCTCGGCGAGATGGCCAGGTGATGTGGTGCCTGTGGAACGCCCACGCTGGAACTGATGATTCCTCAACACTCTGTGGTCGGGGTGACAGGATTTGAACCTGCGGCCTCTTCGTCCCGAACGAAGCGCGCTACCAAGCTGCGCCACACCCCGATGGCCCATCAGGGCCGTTGGTCAGCATATCTCAACGCGCGGGGAATCTCACATCGTCGGTGCACCTGTGCAGACGGCGCTTGGGGCCTAGGTGTCTGCTCGATCGGGTGTACGTGCGGAGACCCGCTCGGCGGAGGTGTCGTTCGACCTAGGCGTTGGGGTGGTGTTCAGGTGGGGCGGTGAGCTGGTCGACTGCTGCGACGAGCATGGCGCGACGCGGTGAGGGTGTGCCGTCCGTGGTGTCGGGGGCGATCATCTCGGCCACGTGGGGGGAGGTGAACCACCAGGTGGTCATCGCCATGACCGCCGAGAACAGGTAGGGGGCAGGCACCTCGGCACGGATCGCGCCCGCCGCTTGAGCTGCGGCGATCGCGGAGGCTTTGTCGGCTTAGTGCGCGGCGCGCGCCTCCTCGGCGACCGTCTGGCCGTCGTCGCACAAGGCCTCCCACGACATGAGGCGCAGCAGGTGGGGGTGGGCCCGGTGGTGGTCGAACACCCGGCCCGCGTAGTCACCCAGGTCTCGAGCCTGGTCGCGGGTCAGGGGGACCGCCGCGGCGAGCTTGGCAAGCTCGGCATCGAGGACCGCGTCGAACTCCTCAACCGCCGCGTCCCTGGACGGGCACCCGCGCTACCAGATGCACGAGGACAGCTACGCCATCAGCGAGGCGTTCACCCACTGAGCGCGGACACCACCCGCGGGCGGGCCCGCCCGAACCGGCACCTTCGCGCCGGCACGCTCCCGGTGCGAGGCGGTCAGCCGTGCGGCACCAGCGTCAGCAGGGACACCTCGGGCGGGCAGGCGAACCGGTACGGCGCGAACGGGGACATGCCCACCCCTGCGGAGACGTTGACGTAGCTTTCGTGGCCGCCCGCGTCGTAGGTGAACAGGCCGCTGGCGTGCTCGCGGGGGAGGTCGCAGTTGGTCACCAGGGCGCCCCGCCCGGGGATGCAGACCTGGCCGCCGTGGGTGTGTCCGGCGAAGATCATCGCGACGCCGTCGGCGGTCATGGCGTCCAGCAGCCGGAGGTAGGGCGCGTGCGTGACGCCGATCTCCACCGCGTCCGGGGACGCCGGGCCCGCGACGGCGCTGTAGTCGTCCCGCTCGTGGTGGGCATCGCCGGTGCCGCGGAAGCGGAACTTCTGCCCGCCGATGTCCAGATCGGCGGTCCGTTCCTCCAGGTAGACCCAGCCCAAGCCCTCCAGGGCGGCGCGCAGTTCGCCGGTCGGCATCGGTAACGGCTCCGCCTTCGCGGCTCCACCCGAATGCCCGAACAGGTACCGCACCGGCAGCTTGAACGTCGGCTGGTGAAAATCATTCGACCCGAACACGAACACGCCTGGGACGTCCTTGAGGCGTCCCAACGACTCGATCAGCGGTTCGATCGCGTCCGGGGAGCTGATGCTGTCGCCCGTGGACACCACCAGGTCAGGTTCCAGGCCCGCGAGGCCGCGCAGAAAATCCCGCTTGTGGCCCTGGCGGGGCAGCAGATGAAAGTCCGAGACGTGCAGCACCCGGAGGGGACGTGCACCCTCCGGAAGCACCGGGACGCTCGCACGCCGGACCCTGAACGCGGTGCGCTCGATCGCCACCCCATAGGTGACGCAGGCGGCACCGACAGCTGCGAGCGCGCCTAGCGCACGCAACCCAACACGGCCACTCACCGGTTGCCGTCAGTCCCGCCGCCCGTGGCGGGCGGGGCGCTGGTCGCGGGCGCGGCGGACGCCGGGGCGGAGGCCTCGGCCTTCGGGCCCGACGACACCATCAGCTTGATGGTGCTGAACTTCGGCGCCTCCGACTTCGGGGACAGGCCCAGGAACGTGCCCGCCTTCTTCGCATTCTCGACGCGCACGACTGACGTGCCGAAGCCTGCCTGCTGCAGGACCGCCCGGCAGTCGTTCAGGCTCATGCCCGAGCAACTCGGGACGCTGACCGTCTCGCCCGTGGCGCTGTCCGCGCCCGGCTTGACGAAGTCGCCCTTCTCGAGCCCCTGGAGGGCCACGGTCATGGCGGGCTTCCAGATGCCGGCACCCGCCTCGCCACCGGAGCTGCCACGCAGCCGGTAGGCGCCGTCGCGGATCGGGGCGCCGGTCAGGGAGCGGCGCTCGGCCCGGACATTCTTGTAGCGGTCGGCCTTGCCGTCGACGGTCAGCATCGCGATGCCGGCCAACTGGGGAGTCATGCCGACCGTCCAGATCGTCGGGGTGCCCGTGTCGGTGCCCGTCTTACCGGCGATGTTGTAGCCGGGGATGGCGGCCGAGGACGCCGTTCCGCCGTTGAAGGGGCCGCGAAGAACGTCGGCGATCGCGTCGGCGACGCCCTCGGAAATCACCTGCTGGCAGTTCGCCGACGGCACCTCGTAGTTCTTGCCGTCCTTACTGACCGCCGACTTCAAGATGATCGGCTCGCAGCGCTTGCCGCGCGCGGCGATCGTCGCGTAGGCGTTCACCAAGGAGATGGGCGACACCTCGGCCGCACCCAGGGTGAAGGACGGGTTCTGCGCCTTGGTGAAGGTCGTGCCGCTGAGCTTCAATCCCAACTTCTCTGCCATCTGCGTCACCTCGCACAGGCCCACGTCCTGCTCCAGGGAGACGAAGTAGTTGTTCACCGAGTACTTGGCCCCGGTGTACATGTCGAACTCGCCACCGCCGCCCGCGTTGGTGACGCCCCACGATTTGGGGACCTTCACACTGCCTTCGCACGTGCGGAAGACCTCGCCCTTCCAGTCTTTCTCCTTGGGGGAGTCGTAACTTCGCGAGGTGGGATAGCCCTTGTCGATCGCGGCAGCGAGCGTGAACATCTTGAACGTGGAACCGCCCCGATAGCCCTCGGCGCCCCCGAGGCTGGGCTCCATCGCGTAGTTCCAGTACGTCTCACCGGCGTTGCTGCCGATCTTGTCGCGGCTTTGTGCGATGCCCTTGATCAGGCCGGTGCCCGGCTCGATCATCACCATGACGCCGATGACCGGATCGGTCGCGTAGACGTAGTTGGAGACGGCGTCCTGCGCGGCGCGCTGGGTGCGGGGATCGATCTCTGTCTGGATCGTCAGCCCGCCCCGGTTCAGCAGGCTGCGCCGGGTCTCGGTGTCCGGGCCCAGGCTGTCCATCTGCAGCAGCGTCTTCTCCACCACGGAACACAGGTGCGGGAACTCGGAGGCGGCGCAGCCGTGCGCCGTCGTCGTGATCTTGCTGCGGTCGAACACCTCGGCGCGGGCTTCGTCGTACTGCTCCTGCGTGATGACCTTCTGGCCGAGCATCACGTCGAGGACGTTGTTGCGCCGCTCGATTGCGAGCTTCTCGTGGTTGATCGGGTCGGTCGTGGCCGGGTTGCGCACCAGCCCGGCCAGCATCGCCGACTGGCCCAGGGTCAGGTCCTTCGCCGTGGTGCCGAAGTAGCGGCGGGCTGCCGCCTCGACGCCGTAGGCGCCCGCACCGTAATACGACAGGTTCAGGTAGCGCTCGAGGATGTCGTCCTTCGACATCTTGTCCTCCAGCGCAATCGCGTAGCGCAGCTCCAGCAGCTTGCGGGAGAACGTGCGGTCGTAGGCGGCCGCCAGGGCCTCCTTATCGTTGTCCGCGACGGCCTTGTCGATGAGCGCCAGCTTCACGTACTGCTGCGTCAGCGTCGAGCCGCCCTGGGTGTTGCCGCTGGACGTTCGCACCAAGGCGCGCAGCGTGCCGCGCAGGTCGATGGCGCCGTGCTCGTAGAAGCGGCGATCCTCCAGCGTCACCTGCGCGAGGCGCATCACCGGGGCGATGTCGGCCAGCGAGACGTACACGCGGTTCTCGTCATAGAAATTCGTCAGCACCGAACCGTCGGCCATCAAGACCTTGGACCCTTCGGCGGGAGGGGGCGTCTCGACCTCTTTGGGGATGGCTTGGATCGCGGTGGCGCCGGCCTTGGAGAACTCCGCCGCGACACTCGCCGTGGGAACGGCGAGGCCCGCGACAAGGACGCCGCCGAGGACACTCACGGCGACGAACATCAAGGCCGAATACAGCCTGCGACCCATGGTTGGTGCACGCATATGAACCAGGGTACGGGACGCACCTGAGAATTCCCGATGCCGGACGGCGCGACCCCGCCAGGTCGGGTCTAGGATGCCCCCACGCCGGTAGCCCGGCCGGGTGACAAGGCAACAGAGCCTAGACCCCGGGACGGGGATGGTAGCGCCTGCCTCAGCATGCAACATGCGTTGGCAAAGTTGCACTGGCGCGTTTATCATTCTGTGATGCCGGTGCGGGTCATCCGGACGGCGACCGCCACGTCAGGGAGGTGGGCGATGACGCTCAGCAAGACGGAAGACTGGACGCTTCAGGCCAAGTGTCGGGGCATGCAGGACAAGCTGTTTCCCGAAGGTGTTGATCAGAAGCGTGCACGGCTGGTCTGCATGGGGTGTCCCGTGCGCTCCGAGTGTCTCGCCGAAGCTCTCGACAACCGCATCGAGTGGGGGGTGTGGGGCGGCATGACCGAGCGGGAGCGCCGCCAGTTGCTGCGGCAGCGCACCGACATTCGCTCCTGGCAGACCGTGCTCTGCGGCCCCGGGAAGATTCGCTGAGCCCACGGTCGCCTCATCATCTAGGGTGAGGCCATGACCAAGTGGGAGTACGCCACCGCGCCTGTTCTGGTGCATTCGACCAAGCAGATCCTCGACAACTGGGGGATGGACGGCTGGGAGCTCGTCACCATCATTCCCGGTCCGAACCCGCAGAACCTCGTCGCTTACTTCAAGCGTCCGATCCCCGACCAGTTCGCATGAGCACCCCGAGTGCCCGGCTGGCCGAACTGGGACTGAGCCTCCCTCCCGTCGCCGCACCCCTGGCCGCCTATGTGCCGGCCACCGTGAGCAGCGGTCACGTCTACACCTCTGGGCAGCTACCCTCCGTCGCCGGTGAACTCACCCACCGCGGCAAGGTCGGCGCCGAGGTCAGCCTTGAGGACGCCGTGCAGGCGGCCCGGACGGCCATGCTGAACGCGCTGGCCGCCGCCGCGTCCGTCATCGGCGGACTCGATCGGATCGGCCGGGTCATCAAGGTCACTGTCTTCGTGGCCAGCGACCCCACCTTCACCGGTCAGCCCGCCGTCGCCAACGGCGCCAGCGAGCTCCTCGGGGAGCTGTTCGGCGACGCCGGGCGTCACGTCCGCAGCGCCGTCGGGGTCAGCGTCCTGCCGTTGGATGCCCCGGTCGAGGTCGAGTTGACCGTCGAACCTGCCGGGGTTGCCTGGTAGTGGGCCAGCCGGAGGTCGTCTATGCGACGTTGGGGCAGATGTACCCCGACGCGCGGTGCGAACTCGACTTCACGACGCCCCTCGAACTCCTGGTGGCGACGGTCCTCTCGGCCCAGTCGACGGACCGGCGCGTCAACACGGTGACCCCGGAGTTGTTCGCACGCTATCCGGACGCCGCCAGCTATGCGGGCGCCGACGTCGACGACCTGGAGACGATCATCCGCCCCACCGGGTTCTTCCGGGCGAAGGCCGGACACCTGATCGGCATCGGGCAGGCCCTCGTCGAACGCTACGACGGGGCGGTGCCCGGCGTCCTCGAGGACCTCGTCACCCTGCCTGGGGTGGGCCGCAAGACGGCCAACGTCGTCCTCGGTGACGCGTTCGGCGTCCCCGGCATCACCCCGGACACGCACCTCATCCGCGTCTCCAACCGGCTCGGCTGGGTGTCCTCGACCAAGCCGAACGTGGTGGAGGACGCCGTCGGCGCGCTGTTCCCGCCACACGAGTGGGTGCGGCTGAACCATCGCATCATCTGGCACGGGCGTCGCCGCTGCCACGCACGGCGGCCCGCGTGCGGCGTCTGCGACCTGGCGGCGGTGTGCCCCAGCTTCGGTGAGGGGCCCACCGACCCGGAGATCGCCGCCACCCTCGTGAGGGAGCCGCGCGCATGACTGTCGCGGTGCGGCGTCCGCGCACGTTCCTGGTGTTGGTCGCCGCCGTCCTCGGCCTGATCCTGCTGGGCGGCTGTGGTTCCCCCCGGGAGGAGGGCCCAGCTCCCGACGTCGCCGTGGACGCCGCCCTCGTCGCTCAGCGCGAGCGGGCCGGCATCGCCGACTGCCCGGTCACGCCGGCGTCCGCCGAACCGGTCGCCGGGGGACTGCCGGACCTGCTGCTGGGCTGCCTCGGGTCCGGCCGTCAGGTCAACCTCGCCGGGCTGCGCGGGACGCCCATGGTGATCAACTTCTGGGCTCAGTGGTGCGGGCCCTGCCGTGAGGAGGCGCCGCACCTGACCGAGTTCGCGGCTCGCGCCGCAGGGCGGGTGACGGTGCTGGGTGTGGACTACTCCGACCCCGACCCGGCGCTGGCCATCGAGTTCGCCGCCTACGCAGGTTGGACGTATCCGCACGTCACCGACCCGCTGCGTCAGACGGCCGGTCCGGTTCGTTTCACCGGCATCCCCGTCACGATCTTCGTCGACGCCCAAGGACGCATCGTGTACCGCACCGTGGGGGCGGTGGCGTCCACCGAGGAACTCGTCTCCGCCACGGCGACCTACTTGGGGGTGGACCTGTGACG
>RRZT011424886.1_pt1 | contig 15812 bp, 17 predicted proteins | sample 2165551 | NCBI WGS metagenome assembly RRZT01 (sample SAMN10456910, study PRJNA506462) | wastewater metagenome | biome: wastewater; feature: sludge; material: wastewater sludge; isolation source: wastewater sludge with Escherichia coli K12::gfp cells carrying plasmid... | place: USA: Moscow, Idaho... | reverse complement strand
CGGCCGACAAGGAGGGGTTGGCGAGGTAAACCGTTTCGACGTCCGGCGGCAGCCTCTCGAGCAGCATCCGGCAAAGCATCGTCTTGCCGCTGCCGACTTCGCCGCTGACCTTGACGATCCCCTCGTCGTGCGTGATGGCGTAGATCAGCGCTTCGAGCGTGGCGCCCCGGTTGGCGCCGGCAAAGAAGAACTCGGTGTGCGGTGTGATGCGAAATGGAGCTTCGCGGAGTCCGAAGTGCTCGAGATACATCACTGCCCCCTGGCGAAGGATTCCATGCGGTTGTAGAGCGTCGTCCGGTTGATGCCGAGCAGGCGGGCGGCCTGGCTGACGTTGCCGTGTGCAAGCTGGAGCGCGGCTTCGATGTAGTTGCGCTCGGTTTCAGCCAGATGGCGGTCGAGGCTGAACGGTTCTGGCTGCAGCAGGCGCTGATTGGCTGATGCGAGGATGGTGTCGGCTTCCCCGTCGTTTGTCGGCAGCGGTCTGTCGACTGACGGCGGATCGTCCTGCAAATCGAGTTCCGCCTCCAGATCAGGCGATTGCACGACCTGGCCCGGATACTTCGCCGTCAGGCGGATGACGATGTTGCGCAGTTCGCGCACGTTGCCCGGGAAGTGGTAGCGCGACCAAAGCGCTTGCGCTGTGTCGGATAGCTGGAAAGGTGGTCGCTGCGACTGCGCGGCATAACGCCGGCGAAAATGCTCAAGCAGCAGCATTTTGTCTTCGTCCATCTCGCGCAACGGCGGCACGCTGATCGTGAACACCGAGAGCCGGTGGTATAGGTCGGCGCGGAAATTGCCGGCCTTGACCTCCTTGCGCAGGTCGCGGTTGGTTGCGGCGATGATGCGCGCGCGGCTCACCCGCTTTTGTGTTTCGCCGACCCGCTGATATTCCCCGTTCTCGAGTACGCGCAAAAGCTTGGGTTGAAGGTCCAGCGGAAGCTCGCCGATTTCGTCCAGAAACAAGGTGCCGTCGGCAGCGTCTTCGAAATAGCCCGCTTTGGCGGCGTTGGCGCCCGTGAAAGCCCCTTTGGCGTAGCCGAACAGGGTCGGTTCGACCAGGCTCGGCGAGATGGCGGCGCAATTGAGCGCGTAGAACGGTTTGCCGTTGCGCCGTGTGTCATGGTGCAGGCAACTGCTGGCGACGATTTCCTTGCCGCTACCGGATTCGCCTTCTATCAATACGGGGAACGGTGAGTCGGCGTACTGCTGCACCTGGACCCGCAGCTTATCGATCGCCGGACTGTTTCCTATCAGCGGAGAGGTTGCGCCGTCCGCCGGACGAGACGTTTCCAGCGACCGATAGCTAAGTGCGCGTTGCAACACTCGGTGCAGTTCATCCGGGCTGCATGGCTTGGCGACAAAGTCGGCCGCGCCGAGCGAGCGGGCGCGGCGGGCGTTGCCGGCGTCATTCTGTCCCGACAAAACCACGATCTTGATACCCGGCGTGAGATTCAACAGGTCGGAAATCAACCCGAACCCCTCGTCCGGACGATGCGGGAGCGGTGGCAGTCCTAGGTCGATCAGTGCGAGTTCGGGCAGCCGGCGGAGCTGCCTGAGGAGTTGCGTGCAGTGTGGCCGCGAGTGACTGGTGATGATCTCGAAGGCTGTGCTCATCGTGAAACTCAGAGTGTCGGCGATGAGCGGATCGTCATCGACGATGAGCAACAGAGGCTTCTCCTGCAGAGCGGATTCCGGTGCGTCGGGCATGGAAGTTGGAGCCTTCGATTCAGGTCAGATTTTTATGATTTTCATTATTCCACAATTGTATAGCCGTGGAGTTCTGCCGGAAACGGTCGCGGCTTCAGGTATAATCGCTGCCAATTTTGCCTCTGGGGTTCTGTTGTGCCAGCTGATTGCTTGGTCAAGATTACTGACATCAATTTCGCCTACGACGATCGTGCGATCCTGAAAGGGATCAACATGGAGATCCCGCGCGGTCAGCTCGTGGCGATCATGGGTAACTCGGGGTGCGGCAAGACGACGCTGCTGCGTTTGATCGGCGGTCAACTCAAGCCGACCGGCGGCCGGTTGCTGGTCGACGGCGAGTCGGTGCCGGACATGAACCACGACGAGCTCTACGCAATGCGTCGGCGCATGGGTATGTTGTTCCAGTTCGGGGCGTTGTTTACCGATATTTCGGTCTATGACAACGTCGCCTACCTGATGCACGAGCACACGAGTCTGACGGAGGAGCTGATTCACGACATGGTCATGATGAAGCTCAATGCGGTGGGGCTGCGCGGGGCGCATCATCTGATGCCTTCGGAGCTTTCGGGGGGCATGGCGCGCCGAGTGGCGCTGGCGCGGGCGATCGCGCTGGATCCAATGCTGATCATGTACGACGAGCCTTTTGCCGGACTGGACCCGATCTCGATGGGCGTCATCGGGCAGTTGATCCGGCGCCTGAATGATGCGCTCGGTGCGACGACGCTGTTGGTGACGCATGATGTCCAGGAAGCCTTGCAGATCGTTGACTACGTCTATTTCGTCTCGGACGGGCAGATCGTGGCGCAAGGTACGCCGGACGAGATCCGTGCATCAACCGATCCTTTCGTGCATCAGTTCGTGTTCGGTGAGGCCGACGGGCCGGTGCATTTCCATTACCCGGCGGAGCCCTTCGAGGAGGACTTGATGAGGAGGAGTGCGCGTGGTTGATAAGAGCATGGTTGCCGCGCTTCGGTTTATCGAGAGGGTCGGGCATCGCGTCAACAGCGGCGTGCAACGCCTGGGCTTTGCAGCGCGCTTCTTCGTCATGATCCTGGTGTATTCGGGCCAGTCGTTCAAACGCTTCCATCTGACGATACGCGAAATCTATTTTTCCGGTTTCCAGTCGCTGCTGATCATTCTGGTCTCGGGCCTGTTCATCGGCATGGTGCTCGGCATGCAGGGGTACGAGACGCTGCAGCGTTACGGATCGTCCGAGGCGCTTGGTGTTCTCGTCGCGCTGTCCCTGACGCGTGAACTGGGGCCGGTCGTCGCGGCGCTACTGTTCGCATCGCGCGCCGGGTCGTCGATCACGGCCGAGATCGGCTTGATGAAGGCGACCGAGCAATTGACCGCGATGGATATGATGGCCGTCAATCCCATAGCGCGTGTCGTGGCGCCGCGCTTCTGGGGTGGCGTCATTTCGATGCCCTTGCTGGCGGCCCTGTTTTCCGCGGTCGGTGTTTTTGGTGGTTACCTGATCGGCGTTGTCTTCATCGGCGTTGACGAGGGCGCTTTCTGGTCACAAATGCAAGGATCCGTCGATTTTCGCTTTGATGTGTGGAACGGCGTAATCAAGAGTTTCGTCTTCGGTGTGGCCGTTTCCTTGATTGCTGTTTTTGAAGGCTACGATGCGATCCCGACCGCAGAGGGAGTGTCGAGTTCGATCAAACGAACCGTGGTGTATTCGGCGCTGGCAATTCTTGCGCTGGATTTTGTTCTGACTTCCTTCATGTTCCGGGGGGTTTAATGAGTCGCAAGTTGCTTGATCTCTGGGTTGGTTTTTTTGTCATTTTCGGTTTTGTCGCGCTGCTGTTTCTTGCGTTGCGAGTGGGGAATCTCTCTTCGGCCAATTTCTCCGAGACGTACCAGTTGACAGCGAGGTTTGCTAACATCGGAGGCCTGAAGGTGCGGGGGCCGGTGAAAAGTGCGGGCGTCGTCGTCGGTCGGGTGACCGATATTCGTTTTGACTCCGAGTCGTATGAAGCGCAAGTAACCTTGACGATTGATAGTCGCTACCAGTTTCCAAAGGACACGTTTGCCTCCATCCTCACCGCCGGCCTGCTCGGCGAGCAATACGTGGGGCTGGATGCGGGTGGCGATGAAAAGATGTTGAAGGCGGGCGATGTTTTCGCCAAGACGCAATCGGCGGTGGTTCTCGAGAAACTGATTGGTCAGTTCATGTTCAACAAGGCGTCTGAAGGTACAGGCGAGCAATAACAGGAAGGGTTTGTCCGTGAATAAACAAATCGCTAAGCGCGTCTTGGCGGCGGCATTCGCCGCGACTTTACTCGGTGGATGCGCAACGACCGCGAACAATCCCAAGGATCCGTACGAAGGTTTCAATCGTGCGATGTTCGCGGTTAACGAAGGCCTTGATGTGGTGATCAAGCCCGTCGCGAAGGGGTATGACACCGTGGCGCCAGCGCCTGTCAAGACAGGGATCGGAAACTTCTTCGGCAATCTTCAGGACATCTGGACGGCGTTCAACAATTTCCTGCAAGGCAAGGGTGGCTCCGGGCTTTCGGATGTTGGTCGGGTGCTGATCAACACGACCTTGGGTATCGGCGGGGTCTTCGATGTTGCCAGTGAAATGGGCTTTGAAAAACACGCCGAAGATTTCGGGCAAACCCTTGGAAAATGGGGCGTGGCGGATGGCCCGTATCTGTACTGGCCGCTGATCGGGCCGCGCACGACGCGCGATACCGTGGGCTTTGCCATCGATAGCTACGCCGACCCCGTATGGACGGTGGATCATGTTCCGACACGCAACTCGCTCGTTGGAGTGCGCTTTGTCGATGTGCGTGCCAGCTTGCTGCCGTCTGACAAGGTGGTTGAAGAAGCGGCGTTCGATAAATACGTCTACATCCGTGATGCCTACCTGCAAAACCGTCGCAGCGAAATCCACGACGGCAATGTACCCAAGGAAGATCCGGACGAGTAGTTTTCCGGATTTGCTGACTCACACGGTTTTTTTGATCAGATCTCTCGAAGGTTGCGTGATGAAATCGCTGTTTTCCATGTTTCTCGGCGTGTTTGTCTGGTGTGCCTCGGCATTTGCACAGGAGTCACCGGATGCACTCATTCAGAAAGTGACGGATGAAGTCTTGACGATCGTGCGCCAGGACAAGGATATCCAGAGCGGAAACACCGGGAAGGCGATTGAACTGGTCGAGATCAAGGTGCTGCCCCATTTCAACTTCCAGCGCATGACCGCGCTGGCCATGGGGAGGGACTGGAAGAAGGCGTCGGGCGAGCAGCAGGCGAAATTGTCGGAAGAGTTCAAAACCTTGCTCGTGCGCACCTATTCGAATGCGCTGACGGGATACAAGGATCAGACGATCCGCTACAAGCCGACAAAAATGCAGAACGGCGATACCGAAGTTGTCGTCAAGACTGAAATTGTCCAGTCGGGCGGGCGGCCGATCCAGCTTGATTACTCGGTGGAAAGACAGAACGAGGGCTGGAAGGTGTACGACGTGGTGGTGGCCGGTGTCAGCCTGGTGACCAACTATCGTGAAACGTTCAACCAGGAAGTGCGGGCGAACGGCGTTGATGGCCTGGTCCAGATGCTGGTCAACAAGAACAAGCAACTCGAAGCCGGCAAGAAATGATCGAGAAGAGTGGCAACGCTTTGCGTGTTTCCGGCCCGATGCTGATCGCCGGAGCTACGGACCTTCTCAAGTCCGGACGCAGTTTCCTGTCGTCGGCAAACGGGGCTGGCGATCTGGTATTCGACCTTTCAGCAGTTGAAGAAACCGACTCGTCTGCCCTGAGCGTGATCTTTGGTTGGCTGCGTACGGCGCAGGCGCTTGGCGTTGGAATCCGCATTGCCAACCCGCCGGCGAGCATGATCAGTCAGGCAGCGCTCTACGGCGTTTCCGATTCCCTGCCGCTCGCCTGACCGGCGGGCGCGTCTTTGTTGTCGAGTGTTGATGCCATGGGCGTCGCCGTTTCCATTCAGAACGTTGTAAAGAACTTCGGCACCTTGCGTGCGCTGGACGGCGTTTCGCTGGAAATCGCCGAAGGTGAGTTCTTCGGTCTGCTCGGACCCAATGGCGCGGGCAAGACGACGCTGATCTCCTGCTTGGCTGGATTGGTTCGTCCTGACGTCGGCGAGTTGTCGGTGATGGGACGCGACGTTCGTGCCGATTACCGTGAAGCGCGGCGACGGCTCGGCGTGGTGCCTCAGGAACTCGTCTTCGACCCGTTCTTCTCGGTCCGCGAAACCTTGCGCATTCAGTCCGGCTACTTCGGACTGCGCAACAACGACGACTGGATCGACGAGATCCTTGAAAATCTGGACCTGACGAACAAGGCCGACGTGAATATGCGCCGGCTGTCGGGCGGGATGAAACGCCGGGTGCTCGTGGCGCAGGCGCTGGTACACAAGCCGCCGGTTATCGTGCTCGACGAGCCGACGGCCGGCGTCGACGTCGAACTGCGCCAGGGCTTGTGGCAGTTCGTGCAGCGACTGAATCGCGAGGGCCACACGGTGATTCTGACCACGCACTATCTCGAGGAGGCGGAAGCCTTGTGCGGCCGCATCGCGATGCTCAAGCAGGGGCGCATCGTTGCGCTGGATACGACGCGCAATCTGCTCGCCCGTCTGTCGGGGCATGAACTGACACTGCGCCTTGCCGATAGTGAACATTTGCCTGAACGCTTGCGCACTGTGGCGATCAATCAGGGGCAAGACTGGGTTTTTCGGCTCAACGGATTCGACGAGATCGAACCGCTGCTTGCCGGGATTCGCCAGGCTGGTTGCACGATCGAGGACCTGCATCTGGCTCAGACCGATCTCGAAGACGTCTTTGTCAGCGTGATGCAGGGGCGTGGCGACCAAGACGGCGGAGAGGTTTCGCGATGATCGGTTTTCGTACGCTGCTGTACAAGGAAGTGCTGCGCTTCTGGAAAGTCGGCTTCCAGACCGTCGCCGCGCCCGTGCTGACGTCGCTGCTCTATTTGCTCATCTTCTCGCACGTGCTCGATGCGCACGTTCAGGTGAACGGCATCCGCTACACGGCCTTCCTGATTCCCGGCCTGGTCATGATGTCGGTGTTGCAGAATGCCTTTGCCAACAGTTCGTCCAGCCTGATCCAGTCCAAGGTGACCGGGAGTGTGGTTTTTGTGCTTCTGCCACCGATTTCGTACGTTGAGTTCTTTCTCGCCTACACGACCGCCGCGATCTTGCGCGGTCTGATGGTCGGCCTCGGCGTGCTGGTCGTGACTGCCTGGCTGGCACAGCTCACCTTCGTGGCACCAGTCTGGATCGTGGCTTTCGCCGTTCTCGGCGGCGGCCTCATGGGGTCGCTCGGCATGATCGCCGGCATCTGGGCAGACAAGTTCGATCAGCTGGCCGGTTTCCAGAACTTCCTGATCATGCCGCTGACGATGCTCTCCGGCGTGTTCTATTCGATCCATTCGCTGCCCGGATTCTGGCAGCACGTATCCCATTTCAACCCCGTTTTCTACATGATCGACGGTTTCCGCTACGGCTTCTTCGGTGCGTCCGACATCTCGCCCGTGATCAGCCTGACCGTCGTCGCCGCAAGCTTTATCGCCGTCGCGCTGGCGACGCTGGCCTTGCTGCGCAGCGGTTACAAATTGAGGTACTGACCAAGATGAAGCCTGAACAAGTCCAGAAGATCATCGCCGACGGCATTCCGTGCGAAGGCTTGAGCGTCCAGGGCGACGACAATTACCCGAAGGCCCTGATCGTCAGCTCGCAATTCGTCGGCAAGAGCCGTGTCCAGCGTCAGCAGATGGTGAACGCCCTGCTCAAGCCGTATTTCGACAGCGGTGAATTGCACTCCCTGCAGATGCAGACGATGACGCCCGACGAGTGGAGCGCCGCGCGTGGATAAGCTCTTGATCCAGGGCGGGCGGCCGCTGTCCGGCGAAGTGTCGATCTCGGGCGCGAAGAACGCGGCGCTGCCCATCCTGTGCGCCGCGCTGCTGTCGGCCGAGCCGGTGCATTTCTCGAACGTGCCGCATCTCAACGACATCTCGACGATGCTGCGCCTGATCGGGCAGATGGGCGTCGAAGTGACGATGGACGGCAATGACGGCCTGATCCTCGACAGCTGCGGCCTCAATAATCCGACCGCGCCGTACGACATGGTCAAGACCATGCGCGCGTCGATTCTCGTCCTCGGGCCGCTCGTCGCGCGCTTCGGCGAGGCCAGGGTGTCGCTGCCCGGCGGCTGCGCCATCGGGGCCCGCCCGGTCGACCAGCACATCAAGGGCCTGCAGGCGATGGGCGCCGAAATCCACGTCGAGCAGGGCTACGTCCATGCCAAGGCGTCGCGCCTCAAGGGCGCGCGCATCGTTACCGATATGGTGACGGTGACCGGCACCGAAAACCTGATGATGGCCGCGGTGCTGGCTGATGGCGAGACGGTCATCGAAAATGCCGCGCGCGAGCCCGAGGTCGTCGACCTGGCAAACCTTCTGATCGCGATGGGCGCGAAGATCACCGGTGCTGGAACAGACAGTATCCGGATCGTCGGCGTTGATCGCCTGCACGGTGCGTCGCACTCGATCATGCCCGATCGCATCGAAACCGGAACCTACCTGTGTGCGGCGGCGGCGACCGGCGGCGATGTGCGGCTGACCAACACGTCGGCCGCTCACCTTGATTCAGTGATCCAGAAACTCGGCGAAGCCGGTTGCGAAATCAGCACCGAAGCCGATGCCATCCGCCTCAAGGCACCGCAGCGCCTCAAAGCCGTGAGCATTCGCACCGAACCGTATCCGGCGTTCCCGACCGACATGCAGGCGCAGTTCATGGCGATCAACTGCGTGGCCGAGGGCGCGGCGGTGATACGCGAGACGATCTTCGAGAACCGCTTCATGCACGCGGTCGAACTGATCCGCCTCGGTGCCGACATCAAGATCGACGGCAACACTGCGCTGGTGACCGGCGTACCGCGCCTCGATGGCGCGACCGTCATGGCCACCGACCTGCGCGCGTCGGCCAGCCTGGTCATCGCCGGCCTGGTCGCGCAGGGCGAAACGCTGATCGAGCGCATCTATCACCTCGATCGCGGTTACGAGCGCATCGAGGAAAAACTGACCCGCCTCGGCGCGAGCGTCCGTCGGGTACGTTGAGGCCCAGGACCGGCAAGCGAGCCGTGCGGTAAAATCGCCGGCGCTGAAACGCAGACAGAACGAAGCGAAAGAAGCGAAAGAAGCACCAGAACATTACGAGGATGAGCGCCGTGGACGGAATTACGATTGCCCTGTCGAAGGGCCGCATTTTTGAAGAGACCTTGCCGTTGCTGGCCGCCGCCGGGATCGAGCCCCTCGAGAATCCGGAAACCTCACGCAAGCTGATCATCCCGACCAATCGCGACGATGTGCGCGTGGTCATCGTGCGCGCGACCGACGCGCCGACCTACGTGCAGTACGGCGCGGCCGACATCGGCGTCGCCGGCAAGGACGTCCTCCTCGAACACGGCGGCGAAGGCCTCTACCAGCCGCTCGACCTGAAGATCGCCAAGTGCAAGATGATGGTCGCCATCCCCGCCGGTTTCGACTACGAGAACGCGGTACGCCAGGGCGCCCGCCTCAAGATTGCCTCCAAGTACGTGAACATCGCCCGCGAGCACTTCGCGGCCAAGGGCGTGCACGTCGATCTGATCAAGCTCTACGGTTCGATGGAACTGGCGCCGCTCGCCGGCCTGGCCGACGCGATCGTCGACCTCGTCTCGACCGGCAGCACGCTGAAGGCCAACAATCTGGTCGCCGTTGAACACATCATCGACATCTCCTCGCGCCTCATCGTCAACCAGGCGGCGCTCAAGCTTAAGCGCGAGATCATCGTGCCGATCCTCGACGCCTTCGCCAGCGTGGTGGGCGAATGATCGCGCTCAAACGCTTCTCGAGCAGCGATGCGGATTTCCAGGCGCGGCTCGACGCATTGCTGGCGTTCGAGGCGGCGCAGGACGAATCGGTCGATCGTGCCGTCGCCGCGATCCTCGCCGACGTCAAGCAACGCGGCGACGCGGCGGTCGTCGAGTATACGAACCGCTTTGACCGCCTCAGCGTGAACTCGCTCGGCGACCTGGAACTGTCGCACCAAGATCTGCAGCAGGCGCTCGACGGCTTGCCGGTGGCGCAGCGCGCGGCGCTGGAGACGGCCGCCATCCGCGTGCGCAGCTATCACGAACACCAGCCCCTGCAGAGCTGGCAGTACGAGGACGCCGACGGTTCGCTGCTCGGCCAGAAGGTGACGCCGCTCGACCGCGTCGGCCTCTACGTGCCGGGCGGCAAGGCCTCCTACCCGTCGTCGGTGCTGATGAACGCGATCCCGGCCAAGGTCGCCGGCGTCGGGGAACTGATCATGGTCGTGCCGACGCCAGGTGGCGAACGCAACCCGCTGGTGCTGGCCGCCGCTGCGCTGGCCGGCGTCGTTCGCCTCTTCTGCATCTGCGGCGCGCAGGCCGTCGGCGCGCTGGCTTACGGCACGCAGACCGTCCCCCAGGTCGACAAGATCGTCGGTCCGGGCAATGCCTACGTCGCTGCGGCCAAGCGGCGCGTCTTCGGCGTCGTCGGCATCGACATGGTCGCCGGGCCGTCGGAAATCCTCGTCGTCTGTGACGGCAAAACCGATCCGGACTGGGTAGCGATGGATCTCTTCTCGCAGGCCGAGCACGACGAACTGGCGCAGGCCATCCTGCTCTGCCCGGACTCGGCCTACATCGACCGGGTGGCAGCGGCGGTCGACCGGCTGCTGCCGACCATGCCGCGCCAGGAAGTGATTCGCGCGTCGCTTGAGAACCGCGGCGCCTTGATCCAGGTGCGCGATCTCGACGAGGCCTGCGCCATCGCCAACCGCATCGCGCCGGAGCATCTCGAACTCTCGCTCGCCGACGCCGACGCGTGGGTGGCGAGGATCCGGCACGCCGGCGCCATCTTCATCGGCCCCAATACATCGGAGTCGCTCGGCGACTACTGCGCCGGGCCGAACCACGTCCTGCCGACCTCGGGCAGCGCGCGCTTCTCGTCGCCGCTCGGCGTATACGACTTCCAGAAGCGCAGCAGCCTGATTCGCATTGCCCCGACCGCGGCGAAAACGCTGGGACGTGTCGCGTCGACGCTGGCCACGGGCGAGGGCCTGCCCGCGCACGCACGTTCGGCCGACTACCGCGTCGCCGCCGATTAGGGCGGCCGGGGAGGCGCGGAGAAGGCGGCGCGGTTCGGGCTTTCTGTTATGCTTTTTGCGGTCTGTCGGGTGGCTTGAATCACATGAGACTTCTGATCGTTTTCGTCCTCTTCGGCGTCTTCTGGTGGCTGCTGCGCCGGATGGCCGCGGCGCGCCCGACGCGGCATGAGCGCAGGACCGTCCGCGAGCCCGAGCGCATGGTGACCTGCGCGTATTGCGGCGTGAATCAGCCGGTCAGCGAGAGTCTGCAGGTCGAGGGGCGCTACTACTGCTGTCCCGAACACCGGCACGCGGCAGCGCCGACGGATGACTAATCTTCGATGGTGAGCGAAGCCGTCGCCGGTGCAGACCAGGTCGCCGATTCGCACTGGAAGTCGCTCCGCTATTTCAACGGCTATCGTGTCTCTATCGCCGTTCTGCTCTTCGTCTCGTCGCTCATCCACCCTTCGTCCTTTTCGCTGATTGCGCCCGAGCGAGGCACGCATCATCTGCTCGTCACGGGCTTTTACCTGGCGGCCACGTTGGCCTCGCTGGTCGGCGTCAGCGTGTATCGCCGCCGCTTCAACTTCCAGCTCAATGTGCATGTGCTCGTCGATATCGGCGTGCTTACGCTGCTCATGAATTTCGGCGGCGGCGTGCGCAGCGGCATGGGCATCCTCTTGCTCGTGTCCCTTGCCGGTTCGGGGCTCGTTGGCCACGGGCGACTGGTGCTCTTCTACGCCGCGACGGCGACGCTCGCCGTGCTCTACGAGCAAACGTACCGGGCGATCACGACCGATTTCGCAGCGGCGGACTTCTTCCAGACCGGACTGTTCTGCGCGGGATTCTTCGGCATCGCGATCCTGGCCCGGCTCATCGCGCGGCGTGTCATCGCCAACGAAGAACTGGCGCGCAAGCGCGGGATCGAACTTCGCAACCAGACGCTGGTCAGCCAGCGCATCATCGAGCAGATGCAGGACGGCGTTCTGGTCATCGATCGCGATGGAATGGTGCGCCAGAACAATCCGCGCGCGGCGCGGCTGCTGGGACTGAGCGATCCAGCCAAGCGCAGTTTGACCAGTTATTCGACCGAACTGGCGCGCAGTTTCCGGGTCTGGAGCGAGCGGCCGAGCAGCGAACCCGTGCTCGTGCGGGCGCCGGCCAGCGGCATGCAACTGCGCGCGCGTTTCGTCTCCACCGACAGTTCCGAGCGCGACGTACTCGTTTTCCTCGAGGATACGGGGCGCCTGCAGGAACAGGCGCGGCAATTGAAGCTCGCCGCCCTCGGACGTCTGACGGCGAGTATCGCGCACGAGATCCGGAACCCGTTGTCGGCGATCAACCACGCGGGCGAGTTGCTGCGCGAAGAGAATCACGACCAGACGACCGATCGTTTGCTGCGCATCGTGCTCGACAATACGAATCGCGTCGAACGCATCGTCAGCGACGTGCTCGAACTCGGGCGGCGGGATCGTGCGCATCGCGAGCTGATCGACCTGCGTCAGACCTTGCGCTCTCTGGTTGACGAATACACGGCGAAAGAACGGATCGCCACCGACGTCGTCCGGATCGAAATCAGTGGCGAGGCGAAGATCTGTTTCGATCGCGCGCACTTCTATCAGGTGCTCGGCAATCTTCTTGGCAACGCCTTGCGCCATTCGAGGAAATCGTCCGGCAGCGTGCGTTTGCGGGTGAGTGACAGCGAACAGGATGGCGGCATCGACTTGCACGTGGTCGACGACGGGCCGGGCGTCGACGAGGCAACGCGCGAACATATCTTCGAGCCGTTCTTCACCACACACAGTCGGGGGACCGGGCTCGGGCTCTATATCGCACGCGAGCTGTGCGAGGCAAACGCGGCGCAGCTCGAGTTGAAGGAAAGCGAAGCCGGTGCCGACTTTTGTATTTCGGGGAGGTTCGACGAGTGTCAATAGGCAGGATGGATCGCCGTGGGCGGGGCGACAAGGCTCGGGTGCTGGTGGTCGACGACGAGGCCGATATTCGCGAGCTGCTGGATCTGACCTTGGCGCGCATGGGTATCGCCGCTGATTGTGCGGGTACGGTCGCCGAGGCCAAGGCTCACCTTGCGCGTGAGGAGTACAGCCTGTGTCTGACCGACATGCGGCTTCCGGACGGCGAGGGCCTGGAGATCGTGCGCCTGATCGGGACGCAATACGGGCAAACGCCGGTGGCCGTCATCACCGCGTTCGGCAGTGCGGATAACGCGGTCGCCGCGTTAAAGGCCGGCGCCTTCGATTACCTGGCGAAACCGGTGGCGCTCGATCAGCTGCGAACGCTGATCAAATCGGCCTTGAATCTCCCGCGCGGCTCGGTTGACGAAGGCACGGCGCCGACGGCCGGGGGCGCCGCAGGGCAGCTGACTGGCGAATCGGCGGCGATCGTCGCGGTCCGCGAGATGATCGGCAAGCTGGCGCGCAGCCAGGCGCCGGTCTATATCTCGGGTGAGTCCGGGAGCGGCAAGGAACTCGCGGCGCGCCTCATCCACGCGCAGAGCGCGCGCAACAGCGCGCCCTTCGTCCCGGTGAACTGCGGCGCGATCCCGGAGAACCTGATGGAGAGCGAGTTCTTCGGCTACCGGAAGGGGGCGTTCACCGGCGCCGACAGTGACCGCGAAGGTTTTTTCCAGGCGGCCAACGGCGGCACGCTGTTCCTCGACGAAGTCGCCGACCTGCCACTGCACATGCAGGTGAAGCTGCTGCGCGCAATTCAGGAGAAAAAAGTGCGCAAGGTCGGGAGTGCAACGGAAGAGCCGGTCGACGTGCGCATCGTCTCGGCAACGCATCGCAAGCTCAAGGATTGCGTTGATACCGGCAGCTTCCGCCAGGATCTCTATTACCGCCTGAACGTGATCGAGCTGAAGATGCCGGCGCTGCGCGAGCGCCAGGAGGATGTCCCCTTGCTGGTCGAAGCGTCGCTCGCACGGATTTGCGGCGCGCGTCCGCCGCAGCTGAGCGACGACGCGATGAGCGCGCTGTGCCGCTACCCGTACCCGGGCAACGTGCGCGAACTGGAAAACATCCTCGAGCGCGCGACGGCCTTGTGTGCCGACGAGCGGGTCGAGCTTGATGACCTTCAGCTCGCTTCCGTCGGTCCCGTCGAGGAAGGGAACACTGTTTCGGGTGAAACGCTCGATGACCATATCAACCGGGTCGAGAAGCAGCTCATTCTCGACGCCCTGGCCAAGACCGGATTCAACCGTACCGCGGCTGCGCGCCTGCTTGGCGTGACCTTCCGCTCGTTGCGCTACCGCATCGAGCGGCTGGGAATCGAGGAGTCCTGATGGCCGCTTCGGCATCCGATGGGGGATGGTTGTGCGATGCTCGCCGCTGCGTCTCGCCGAATTACGACGATCGTCCCGACGGCGAGGACGTTTTGCTGATCGTCGTTCACGCGATCAGCTTGCCGCCTTCGCAGTTCGGCAGCCACGACATCGAGCGTTTTTTCACCAACACCCTGAATCCGGAAGCGCATCCTTACTTTGCCGAGATTGCCGGAATGAAGGTCTCGGCGCATTTCCTGATCCGGCGCGACGGCGAACTGGTTCAGTTCGTCTCCTGTGCAAAACGCGCCTGGCACGCCGGCGTATCCATGTGGGACGGACGCGAACGCTGCAATGACTATTCGATCGGTATCGAACTGGAAGGCTGCGACGAACTCCCGTTCGCGGAGGCGCAGTATCAGCGGCTCCTTGAACTTGTCGCTGACCTCAAGCGGCGCTACCCCATTTCGGCGGTTGTCGGCCACAGCGACATCGCGCCATTGCGCAAGACCGACCCCGGCCCCTGCTTCGACTGGACTCGCCTTGAATCCCCGCGAACTGGAGCAGAAGGGCGAGGCGGCAACCGCTGACGCCCTTCCGGGACTCGGCGCTTATTGCTCCGGCCCGATGAAGTAGAAGGTCGCCGTCAGACCGGCGGAGGCCCATAAGCGCTCACATAAAGATTGCGCGTTGTCGTTTTTGATTCGATATTTCCTTTTACTGCTGGGCGGTGTCAATGACCATATTTCAACGTAGAAGTAAAAAATCTTGAAGCAAGTCAATTGCTCGGTCCGAGTGCTCCGGGGCAGCCTATAGGGACATCTGACTCGGCCGGTTCCTTGTATCCACCTGAAAACCTCACCGCGAAGGCGCGAAGATCGCAAAGGAAACAACGGCGGGATTGCATTTGATCATTCACCCTATGGGTGGCTACGGAAGTTGCGCGCCGTTCGCGTAGCACTTTGATTTTCTTTGCGAACCTTTGCCTCGTTGCGCTCTTGCGGTGAAGAACTGCGTTTCTTGGGATCAACGCGAGGATCGGATTGGGCGTCAGGCGCGGTGCGCGCGCGATCCGTGCGATAACTCGATGACCTTGATCGGTGACGGCGTGCCGGCCGGCGTCAGCCCGGCGCTCCAGACCTCGCCGTTGCCGGCGATGCGTTCCGGGTAGGCGGGGAGCGTCGCCTCGAGGCAGGCGCGGAAGAGGCGCAGCGTGACGGCATGCGTGACGATCAGCACGTTCTGCAACTTCTCGCGTGCGCATTGCGCACGCAGTTCGACGAGGAACGATTCGACGCGCTCGGCGATCATGCGGTACGACTCGCCACCGCCCTCGGGCACCCAGTCCCAGCGAGCCGTTCGATCATGGCAATAGCCCGGGTCGCTCTCGACCTCGGCGTACGACTTGCCGCTGAAGCGTCCCATGTGCTGCTCCTGGATGCGCTCGTCGATGCGTAGCGGCGCGTTGCAGGCGACGAGGAAGGGCGCCGCCGTCTGCTGTGCGCGCAATAGCGGCGAGCACCAGATGAGATCGACATCGATCTTCGCGGCGAACTCGGTGGCGATGGCCGCGGCGTCTAGTTTTCCGGTCGGCGATAGCGGATAGTCGATACGGCCGGCGAGCAGGTTGTCGGCGTTGGCGACGCTCTCGGCGTGCCGGACCAGGTACAAGGTAGTCAT